>JACCDN010173051.1_pt1 | contig 13322 bp, 13 predicted proteins | sample 7441691 | NCBI WGS metagenome assembly JACCDN01 (sample SAMN15323439, study PRJNA562643) | freshwater metagenome | isolation source: river surface water | place: USA:Blue River Watershed | collected 2017-08-16 | reverse complement strand
GCAGGTCATAGTAATGCGGTTCAATGTGCTGGCCGGGCAACTTCTGCTGCAAGGCCGCTACAAAGGGGGCCCATTGGGCTGCCGACGCCGACTCGCCTTGCCAGGCCAGAATGCCGAGGCGGATATCGGCAGCCAGTGCCAACGAAGACATGAACCCTAGAATCACCCCCAAAAAAAGGCGAGCGTCACGGGTTCGACTCAAGAGGGAACCCTGGCCGATCAAGCGTTGTCTTTGGCGATCGCCATTGCCTTATCCATGTCGTCAAATAACACTTGAGCAATATCCGGGTCGATACGGCGGGCGTCCTGTAGATGACGCAAGTATTTCAGGATCTCCGATCCATCCAACCCTTTGCGATACGGGCGATCCTGCACCAGCGCCTGGAAAATATCAGCAATGCGCAATATGCGTGCCTCTTGCGACAGTTTGCTCCCCGACAAATGAAACGGGTAACCCGTACCATCGGGCACCTCATGATGGTATGCCGCAATCCGAGCGATTTCTTCAAAACCCGGGATCCTCACCAGAATCTGGTAGGTCTCATAGCTATGCGTATTCATCACATGACGTTCATGGGCATCCAGAGGCCCCGGTTTGTCGAGGATCTCGTCCGGTATGCGCAGTTTGCCCAGATCATGCAGCAAACCGGCAATTTCCAATCGTGCACAGACGTCATGATCCAGACCCAGCTGCTGCCCAAGGTAAACGGCCAGACGGGTCACACCAAGTGAGTGCGCATGGGTGAACGGACTTTTAGCATCAACAATCTGCGCGAAAATCTTGGCCAGTTGCAGCAGTTGCGGCTGCGACATCGGGTGATGATCAGCAGCGGCCACATGTTCGTCCAAGGCCTGGCTAAGCGCTCGGCTTTCCAGGCTGAGCCAGAAGGCCTCGGTCGCCGAAGCCGCCATAAAGGCATCGACCAATACCGGTGCAAAGTAGGCCCCCACCACACCACGAATCCGCTCACGGATCTCATCAACATGGTCAAACAACTGCTCGTTCGCATAATATGGGGCAGCAAAGGTATCGACCCGATCAACCATAAAGATCAGGTTAGCTTCAAGCGCCTGTTGTTCACTAAGAGCCTCCCCAACCAGAGTCTGCACCTTGTCCCAACGGGTGTGGTGGTAACGGACCGGCATCGCCAATCGCGTCAATGGAGAGAAACTCTTCAGTAATAAATAGCCTCGACTGGCATGGTCTTGTGAATTCGCCCAGTCGAATTCCAACAACAGATGCTGGTGCGTCTGCGTCGATGAAACACCGATGTCGTGAAGCAAGCCAAGATCGATCAGAAATTCACATTCAGCAGCGTCCCAACCGAGCACCTTGCCACATTGTGCCGCCATAATGCCCACGCGCTTGCCATGCGCTACATCATCAACCCCCACGAGGTCGAGCGCATCGGACAGCGCACGAACAATTTGCGCGAGTGAGGTTTTAGTGAATTCTGGCGCTGACAATACAGCGTCTTTATGAGGTGTCTGGTGCATTTAAAGTCCACCAAAAGAACGTGAAATACTTAAGATCGCAGGCCCGAGGATCACAATGAACAGCGCCGGCAGAATGCACAACGCCATGGGTATAGTCAGTTTAACCGGTATTTTCGCCGCTTGCTCTTGTGCCCGCAGCTGCCGTTTTGTCCGTAAGGCTTCTGCGTGAACACGCAAGGATTCACTGACGTTTGTACCAAAACGTTCGGCCTGTATCAGCATGGCGACCAGCGCATTGATATCATCCACGCCCGTGCGCTTCGCCAGATTACGCAGTGCCTGGGCACGCGATGCGCCCGCTCGTAACTCCAGACTCAACATATTGAATTCGTGCGCCAACGCCTGACTCTTGATTTTCAGCTCCTTGCCTACACGGGCAATCGCCGCATCCAGACCTAACCCGGCTGTCACACAAACGCGAATCAGATCCAGGGCATCGGGAAAGCTTTCGAACAGTTCGCGCTGGCGATTCCGGATCTTCCCGTTGAGCAACAGGTTGGGCACATAATAACCAAGCGAGGCAAAGCCCAGAGCCACAAAAGCAATATGCATCCAGGTCTGGTCACCCGAGCTGAAGACAACCAGTAACAGATACACCAGCGGTAAGCAAAGCGCCAGCAATGTCTTGCCGCCGAAGTACGCGATGATGATTAAGTCGCCGTGGTAGCCCGCATTCAGAAACTTGATACGTAACTTCGAGCTTTCCCACTTCTCTTCGTCCATGGAGAAACGCACCAGTTTACTCAACCACTCGCGAGCCAACACCTCTATGCGGCTGACCAGCGGTTTATCTTCATCAACCACAACGTCACGAATCGCGTCGAGCCGCTGTTCTAGGCGTGCATTGAGCACGTGGTTGATCAGAAAGAATGATGCGCCCATACCCACGACAAAGGCGAACAACAACAGCAGAATCTGACCGCTGCTCATGCGCGCACCTTAGACAACTGTTTCATCCAGAGCATACCCACACCCATCAGCAACAAGCCGTAAACCAGCATTTTTCGGCCCGTGGGTTCAGCAATCAACGGCTTCACGTATTCCGGATTGGTAACTGCAATCAGGCCAGCCACAATAAACGGCAACAGACCCAGTACCCAGGCGGAAGCACGAGCCTCACCGGTAAGCGCCCTGATCGTCAGTTTGAGCTTGAGGCGCTCACGGATCAGGGCCGCCACGCCCTTCAGCAAGCCGGAAAGATCCCCACCCACCTCCCGGTTGATGACCACCGAAACCGCAAAATAACGCATGTCAGCGCAATCAATGCGTTCCGCCAGGCTATTCATCGCCTGCTGGATCGGCATCCCCATATTCACTTCATTGAAGGTACGCTGAAACTCACTGGCAATCGGTTCCTGCGCTTCTCCTGCTGCCATCTGTAAGGCGCCGTTAAAGGCATGACCAGCCTGCATGGCGCGGGCAATAAAATCCAGCACATCGGGCAATTGCGCCTCCATTTTGGCCTGACGACGTGCCACCAAAGCACGCAGCGACAGCCAGGGCAGCGAACCACCCAGCAGCACCGCAAAAATTGTCCAGAGAAAACCGGCTTGTAGCCACCACATCACCAGGAGGAACAACGTACCCCCCGCCAGCATGGCGACCAGCAAATCTGACACCGTGTAGTGTGTACCAGAACGCAGGAGCTCATGGTCGATTGTTGCGGCACGCGGCCATTCACGCAATCGGGCATCCAGCCACGACCACTGACTGAGCACACGGCCTTGCAGGGTAATGGTCTTATCTCGTCTGGCGAACTCGGTCAACGTTTCCAGGCGTTTCTCAACACGCTGGCTGCGCTCACTGTAATGTTCCTGCCAGAGGGTAAAAAGCGACCAGACAATCCCCGCCAGCGCCGCACCACCCACCAGCAGGAGGAGGATGGGGATCCAGTTCATCAGCGCTCCCGCACGCGATCCGGATCAAACAGGTAATCAGCCAGAGGCGCACCACGAGCCGCCAACCGATCAGCAAAGCGGGGCCGGATACCTGTCGCACGGAATCGGCCCAGCACGCTGCCATCAGGTGCCACCCCCGTCTGCTCGAAGCTAAAGATTTCCTGCAAGGTGATCATCTCCCCTTCCATGCCCGTCACTTCCTGGATACTGGTGATCTTGCGTCGCCCGTCGCTGAGGCGAGCGGATTGAATGATCACGGCAATTGCCGACACAATCTGCTGACGCAACGCCCGTTGCTCCACGCGCATCCCAGCCAGCCCGATCATGTTTTCCAGACGGGTCAGCGAATCCCGTGCCGAATTGGCGTGCACGGTCGTCAACGAACCCTCGTGCCCCGTGTTCATGGCCTGCAGCATATCAAGTACTTCCGCGCCACGAACTTCGCCCACGACGATACGGTCCGGGCGCATACGCAGGGTGTTCTTGAGCAGTTCTCGCTGATTGATCTCACCCTTGCCTTCCAGATTAGGGGCTCGTGTTTCCAGGCGCACAACGTGGGGCTGCTGCAAGCGGAGTTCCGCCGCATCTTCAATGGTAATGATGCGCTCGTTGTCCGGAATAAAACCAGACATAATGTTGAGCAAGGTGGTCTTACCACTCCCCGTGCCGCCAGAAACTAAAATATTAGTCTTGGCCTTGACCAAAGCAGCAATGATCAACGCCATTTCATCCGTTAGACTGCCGTATTCAACCAGATTCGACATGGTGAGCGGCACTTCAGAGAAGCGTCGGATCGATAATGCAGGGCCATCCAGTGCCAATGGCGGAATAATCGCATTGACGCGCGAACCATCCGGCAGACGCGCATCCACCATCGGGCTGGATTCATCAATACGCCGCCCGACCCGTGAAACAATCTTTTCGATAATTTTGAACAGGTGCGCGTCACTATCAAAGTGCACGGGGGCTTTTTCCAATCGACCCTTGCGTTCGACATACACTGTCTTGTAGCTGTTCACCAGAATGTCAGAAACACTTGGGTCTGCGAGCAAAGGCTCCAGTGGCCCCAGGCCAACAATTTCGTTCTGGATATCTTCGACCAAACGTATCAGATCCGTATCGCTGATCAACAACCGGTCTTCAGCAACAATCTGTTCGATGCAGGTTTTTAAGTGCGCACGCAATGGCTGCGGCGCCATATTTTCTATAGCACCGAGATCCAAACGCTCCAGAAGACGGCTATGCAACTGAGACTTCAACAATCCCGCGTGTTGATCAGCTGCGGCAGCCTGCACCGCCGAGTTTTCAAGCTGTCCGAGCTCAAGGCTTGCATCCTGAATCGAATCACGCAGAGACATGCGGCCTCCCAATCTAGCCAAACAAACGGTTCATCAAACCCTGCTTCACCGGCGTTGCCACAATACCGCACAAATCTTTGGCCATTTCGCGCAAACTGGCACAGACCGGGCTGGTCGGTGCCATGCGTGCCAACGGAACACCCATGTTGACTGCTTCGGCGGCATTCACAAAATCATTAGGAATGACCCGATCAATCTTTTTCTGAATAACATCTTCCATGCGCCCCATCGTCAGGCTCACGTTACGGTCTGTGCGGTTCAACACCGCACTCACCTTGGAAGCCTCATACCCCAGCATCGTAAAGACGCGTAGTTGATTGGCCATCGCCCGTACGTAAGGCACCATCGGTTGCATCACCGGATAGATACGTTCGGAACGATCAAGCACTTTCATCGTTAGGGCATCTAGGGCATGTGGTAAATCCACGATGACATAGTCGTAGCTCTGAATAGCGACAGTGAGTAGATTATCGATATGCTGAGGTTGAATGCCATTGGCCTTTTCCGGGCTATCTGGCGCTTGCAGCAGGTAATAGTTATCGGCAATCTGCATGGCGGCCGTAGCAATCACGGCTGAATCGAGACCACTTTGCTTGATGATATCGGCCAGTGTTGTATGCGTTACCGTATCGGTCAGATAAAACGAGGCATCACCATATTGCATATGCAGGTCGATATAGAGCACCTTCTGGTTACACTCGACCGCCAGGGTATAACCCAGATTCGTTGCGAGAAACGTAGCGCCCGCGCCACCCTTACAGGACATGAACGAGATAATTTTGCCGCGCGGCCGATAAGCTGACGAAATGTAATGACGGGTACGAATCCGTTCAATGGCTTCCATCAATTCTGCCGACTTGAGAGGTAGGCTAACCACTTCGCTGACACCTGCCCGCATCACTTCCAACAGCTGCGGCCCTGTAAATTCCCCACAAATATAGATAACGGCGGGGTTAGCATGCTCACGTGTCGTTGCAGCAATCAGACGCAGGTCATCGGCATTAACCAAATCAGAATCAACAATCAGGATATTGGTGCTGAATACATCCAGCCGGTCCAAACGGAGCTCGCTACCATGGCGCTGCAGAAAGACGAACTGATCCTGCCCGGGCGACCGTTCGAGCAGGTTCTGCAATTCGTGCAGGCGTTCTGGCGTACTAGCAATAACCGCGATCTTCATGTCGCGTAGTGTCTCATGAAATGATCAGGGCGTCCCGCCGACACCGCTAGTAGAAACGCCACCCATGCCACTATTGATAGAAATGAGGCTACCACTGCCCGCCTGCCCGCTTCTAGCCGGAGCGATAAAGCTTTTCTGATAATTGTCGACGGTGGCCTTGGCCGACACGCCATCCATATGCGCTTTGGCATAGGGGTTGCCCGTCGGCGGATCCGGATTCACGGCTTGAGCACGAATCGCGCCGTTGACCGAGGTACCGAAAGCGGCATCAGCATCCCAATAGGACTGGCACGCCGTTAAACCCAGTGCCACAAGCAATCCGAAAGAAACACGAAGGCACTGAGTCATTGCGCACTCCCGGCGTTTGTCGGTGCAGGTTTCGAACCTTCCAGCTGCCCCCCCAGGAAGAATTGGGCTTCACTGGGACGCTGGAATTTATCTGTTGGCATTTCAGGGCGCTGATTTAGCGGTTCGACAATACGCGGCGTCACGATAATCATAAGCTCTGTACGCCCGGTGGAGTAAGAACTGCTCCGGAACAGGGCGCCGATAATGGGCAGATTGGCCAAACCCGGGAAGGCACTGATGGTTTCCACCAGGTTATTCTTGATCAAACCACCGATCGCCAGACTCTGACCGTCGTATAGCTGAACCGTCGTCGAGGCCTGACGCGTCACAATGGTGGGCAATACCGAGGTGCTGCCACCTGCCGTCACCGGGATCCCCTGGGTACTGACCTCGGAGACTTCCGGGCTCACCTTCAGGTTAATACGCCCCCCCTCCAGCACCGTCGGTAAGAAACGGATTCCCACGCCATAGGGCTCTTCCTGAAGGGTGATCACTGAACTACCGCCGACGGCGTTGGATTGCGGCACCGGCAGATACACCTTGCCGCCAGCCAGAAAACGCCCCTCCTGCCCACTAATCGCCATAATGTTGGGCTCGGCCAGAATCGTCGCAGCACCGTTAGCCACCTGGGCCTGCAGCCAGGCATTGGTTTGCTGCCAGTTAAACAGGCCGGCCACCGTGGCACCCGCCGGACCCGTTGTGGCTCCGACGGCTGCCCCCGCCATCGGTGCAAACGAGAAATTGTTGGAGCTCACATTCAGCCCCAGTGCCTCGGCCAGATCTTTTTTAACCTCGGCCACTTTGACCTCGATCAGCACCTGCGGCAAGTGATCCGTCGTCAGCATGTTCAGCACCTTCTTGCCACTGAACTCTTCGGCCACCTGCACTGCCTGTTGCACCTTCATGGCATCGGACAGCTGCCCCGTCAGGGTAATCGTTTCGCCGGTCGCAATAACCCGCAGATTTTTCTCACGCGGCATCAACTGCGACAGAATCGACTGCAAGGCAATGGTATCGATACCCACCACCACCTCCAGCGCTGTCATGCGGTTATCGGCATGCCAGACCAGCACATTGGTCGAACCGGTCTTTTTGCCGAGCAGGTAAATCTCCTGCTGGTTCACCAGCATCACATCAGCTACCGCCGGATCACCGACCGACAAACGCGTTGCCGGTTCCTTAAAGCGGAATAAACGAGACTTCCCAGTAATCAGACTCAAAGACACGGGCTTGGACGCAGATACCGAATTCCAGGTTTGGTTGGTGGCACCAGCGGGCTTGGCGGCCGGCGATGACTGCTGTGCAAAAGCCACACTCACGGCAATGCCAGCCAGCGTAACGAGCAGACTCTTGAGCAGCGTCATTGCGTCAGACCCGTCTCAATACGACGCGTCGTGCCGCGAATCACTTCCACGCTGGGCATACCGCTTTGGGTTGAGGGCATCGACAGCGTGAAATCGCCCTTGCGCGCACCGCTGCCCATCTTGCCCGGGTCAAGGTCTTCCTGACTGCGCAAGACCAGCGTCAAGCCACCCACCGCGCGAGCGACATCAATCCGTTCCGCCTGCTGCGGCGTCACTTCCACGGTCACCGCCTTGCTCACGCGGCCACGACTTTCATCTTTAATGGATCGATCCTGATCGACCGCCAGCACCAGCACCCGCTCCAGCACAATCTTGGAAATCGGCTGCCCGGTATCGTCTTTGGTACTGAGCATCACATCAACGTAATTACCGGGGAGCGCAAAACCAGCCACGCCGGCCACTTCATTCACAGGAATGGTTATGGCCCGCATGCCCGGCGTAATCACGGCGGCCAGGCTGCCCGCCGAGCCTTTGTGCATCAGGGATTTTTCCAGCACCAACTCATTGGGCGCAATCGCCGTCCGTGTCACACGCCCGACCAAAGCCTCTTCGCTATGCGCCACACCATGTGGCAAACTGCCCTTGGGCCAATCGGTCAGCCGCAGATACTCTTTTTGCAAGCTGACCCCGGCTTCAATCTCTCGGGCTGCCACGACGACCTGCACAAGCTCGGAAGCGTTGTGAGAACGCAGCCATAACGCGGCAACCACGATAGAGCAAAAACCCACCGCGCCTGAAAGCGCGAGCGTCACCGCCGGTTTATTAAATGCCAATTTGGGAATTATTAAACCGAGATAGCATCTCGAATAGCTTCAAAAACGGCTTTCACATCACCACCTACAGCCGTAATCGCTGCAATAGCCACAACCGAAATCAAAGCCGCCAATAAAGCGTATTCGATCATGGTCGCACCACGTTGGCTATGAATATTCTTGATCAGGTTTTTCATGACAACTTACCTTTCGCGATTAGGATACATTCTAAAATACTACAACAAATCAGGGCAAAAGATATATTTTTTAAACCTAACTCAATGAAACTTCACGAACCACGAACACGCTGGCAGACCCTCACAGCTTTTGCCGCTTGGCTCCTTACTGGCATGCTGATCGCGTTTCTCCTGATCAGCGACAGGATCTTGTTCTCCCCAATCAGCAACATCTGGTTTGACGACCAGCGATTTGGGCAATTGCTGTGTTGGAGCCTGGCATTTCTACTCACAGCCATGGCTCGACCCACTACACCACTCAACTGGTCAATCATCACCGTCTCCCTTGCCATGCTCTTACGAGCAGGCTTGAATAACCAACCCGGCTGGGCCATCGCCGAGGCTGGCCTGCTCCTGGGGCTTACCCTGTCCAGCGCGTGGATTTGTGTAGCGCGCCGCTCGGCAAATGCCTCTTTTGACCGTACTGCGCTGTTTGCACTGGTCTGGTTCTGCCTAGCCAACAGCATCATGCCGCTGTTGATTTACGCCCGTCTACTTTACGAACCTATTGAGTTACCGTTGAGTGCCATTTTTTACGGGTTTTCGAACCAACGGTTCTTTACCCAGGTTCAACTACTGACAATACCGCTGTTGGCTCTGGCAGTAATTGCTCAAACCAGAACCCCTGCCTTCCGTCAATTAACAACGGTTGCGGCAACATTGTGCTGGTGCCTGACCTTTGCCGCGGGCACCCGTGCGCTCTACGCTGCCATGCTCGGTGGTGCCATTGTCGCCTGGTTCTGGCTGGGGCGCATCGGCAGGGTCTGGGTAAAAACTCAAACCGGGTTTGCCCTTAGCGGCTGGGTGTTATTCATAATCTTTTTTCAGCTTCTACCTTGGCTGCTAGGAACCAACTTTGACACCGGCAACGCCCGATTAAGCCAAATAGACACCGCATTTAATTCTTCTGGCCGCATTGACATGTGGATCCGTGTGCTCGGGTTAATCGGGGAACACCCCTGGCTCGGCATCGGGCCAATGCAATATGCCGCGCTCCCCAACCCAGTGGCTGGCGGCCCTCACAATGTGCCCCTGCAGTTCCTGCTGGAATGGGGCATTCCTCTGGGCTGCGCCATGCTGGCCATTCCACTAATCGGACTCTGGAAATTAGGAAAGCTCGCCAAAACCGGTGGCGAACTCGCACCACTTCGCACCTGCCTGTTCATGACACTTTTAGTGGCCGCTATCGACTCCCTATTTGAGGGAATCATCTCGGTACCTTATAGCGCGGCACTTCTCGCCATCATGATCGGCTGGGCCTGGGGGACATTCCCAGAACCTGCGGATACGTCGGCAACGCGGCCAAGCCTATACGCAAAAGCAGGCAACTGGGTGACACGCACGATATGCCTCCTGCTCGGCGTCTACCTCGCCTGGTTTGCCTTATACCCCATAGACCGTCTGCGCCAACACAACATGGACTACCTGGAGATTTCAAAATCGACGCTCATGCCCAGAATGTGGGCACAGGGTCTCATCAATCTCGAGTACGACCATCGCTACCCGGATCGGTGGTTTAGGACAACGCCCGTTGAAGACACACCGCCCAAGAGCTCTAGCGCTCGATAATCAAGGCGGAGGTACGACTGATATTAATGCTGCCCACGAAAGATGTGATCGGCACAAAGGTTTTACTTACAGTCACTGTCACCGTGCTACCGGGTTTGTTGTTCGGAGACCAGACAACCGAAACATTGCTCGCCAGTAAATCCAGGCCAGTTGCGGCGGCCACGACCCGTGCCTTCACCAGAGGATCAACGGTGGCGCTATCTCGCGGCCCCGGCGGGGTGCTACTGGTGCTGCCATTGACGGAGGCGAAACGTGTGCCCTCACGGGCCGCGTGACCCAGGGTGTTGTAATACCAGACGGCACGACCTAGCTCCATCGTGCCAAAGACAATCATCAGCAGCACCAACAGGACAAACGCCATCTCGACCATGGTGGCACCACGCTGCTTCAGGTGCTTACGCATTATTGTGCCCTCATGCTGACGGATGCCGTCATGGGGATACTCGATGGCATACCGGGAAAGTTAGTCACAACCGGCACAAAGGTGTAGCTGACCGAAACCGTCAGAATCCGGTACGGCGTTGGGTCCGTCTCGGTTGGGCCGCCACAGACTCCGTTGCAAGCGCCGCCTGATGCGCAATAGCAGGTTGCGCTTGATGTGACCGTATAACCCGTCAGCCCCCCGGCGTCTGCCGTTGCGGCGGCTTGAATCCCTGCCGTATCGGTATATGCCCCAGTCAGGCGTGTTCCATAATGTGCCCCGGCATTGGCCATCCCTTGGATCACCATACGGGCATACATGGCGCGGCCAAAATCTGCAGCCCCCAACAGCAACAGCATAAGCAGTGTGATCACCAACGCCAATTCGACGACAGCCGCCCCGCGCTGGTTGGCCTGACGCAATACCCGCTTCCTCATTGAACCAGCCTCACCGGGCCAGACACCGGCGCCCAAGAAGTTCCCGCCTGGAAATTGATCCGGCTCAAGCCATTGAAAGTCACGTTATTCGCGACGATGCTTGTGTACGCTGCGCCAACGGTTGAACTGCCGCCGTTAAACGTCACGCCCGTGGTCTTGAAATACAGCACACCCGTCATGCGGATCTGAGCGACCGTGCCGCCCCCAAAAACACTGGCAGCACCTGCTGCCGTTCGATCCTGATAAAACAGAATCCCTTTCCATGGACCCGTGGTCGGCGCACTCAGTTGAAACAAGGGGCCATTTCCGCCAACCAGGATCGGGCCATAAGCATAGGTGGCATTGTAGGTGTTATAAAAAGTGACGCCTGTACCGAGAAGGGTCGAATAACCAAGCCCACTATTCAAACCACCGCCAACGAGATAGTAGACGCCGGGATTGAAAGTCACCACAGGTTTCAGGCCAATGGTGATACCATCACAATAAACGCCAGGATTAAGGGTGATAGCTTGGTTGCTGTTGTGCCGGAAACCAATGTAATCACATGCGCCATAGGTAGGCACCGGCAAGTCTGCCAGCGGATCCCCCATGGCGCTAACCTCCTGCATGGGTACGGATGGCGTCAGCGAACCGCTACCAATTTTTTTACCGACGATATCGATGTAAGACGCATTGAAAGTCGAACCGGCAATAATATTCACTGCAGCATCGTCGGCGGAATGGACAAAGGTGCCACAGTTTGGCATCTGCACATTCGCCGCCGTACCCGTGACCAAGGCATTACTCCCCGTTGCGCCCAGCGTGTAGAGACAAGTGGGCCGAAATTCGGCCGTTGCCGAGGCCGAAACAGGCACAGTCGAAAAACCCAACACCTTCATGAAGAAAGTCGGGGCGTTTTGCGATACGGACGCACGAACCTGGTTCGTGGCAGGCGTCGTCAATGTCACTGCCGACCAAGGGACACCATACAACGTCTGTATATCGAGCACTTCGGGGTTACTGGCATCACAGCTCATGCCCCGTTGCAGCTGCCGGGTGCATGCTAACGCAACCGCATCTGACACCGATTGGAGTTTGCGTTTGACCACATACAAGTAACCTGCGTCGATGGCCAGCCCCGCAAAGCCGATGAGAACCGGCAACAACAAGGCTGTAAATACGGTGACAACACCGCGCGAATCTCGATGCGCAAACGACCTAGCCGGTCCATTGAATTTTGTCGACATCTGATATCTGCTGAACCCCGCCATCATCGGCCACAATGGTGACCAAGTTCGCCTCGTGTCCTGTCGTAAAGACAAGCTGATGTACTTCCTGATCATATATGGCGCCACCCTCTTTCACAATGGGGGATTTACAGCCCGCCACATCCAATATAACGATGGCCACTACCCAAAACGAGGCCCGTTGCCCAGCCAAGGACAAACAGCAATGCGACGATTTTAGGCAAGCCAGCAAATTCAGGCAACTCAAAAGATCAGCCGGCCACTACAACCTGGTTACGACCATTCTGCTTCGCCGCATACATAGCTGCATCCGCCGCATCGATGAGTGCATCCCAGCTGGTATTACCGCTTGCACTGGCAGCACTAACACCAATACTCACGGTCACCCGGATGAGTTGACCATCTCCCAAGTTGATATCTGATTCGGCCACACGATGGCACAAACGCTCGGCAAGGGCCTGAGCGTCCTTCAAGTGTGTCATCGGTAGCAATACGACAAATTCCTCGCCACCATAACGAGCAACCGTATCGGTATTACGCACGGTCTCCTGCAGCGTCCTGGCGATGGCAGTGAGTACGATGTCTCCCGCCGCGTGCCCGAAGCTATCGTTCACTTTCTTGAAATAATCGATGTCGATCATGAGTACCGAGAGGGGCTCTCCGTAGCGATTGACCCGATTCACCTCGTGCAGCACCCGTTCTTCAAGCGCACGGCGGTTGAATAGGCCAGTGAGCGGATCGTGCGTGGCCATATCCTGCAAGATAAGCTTGCTAGACTCGAGTGCTGCGGTGCGTTCCTGTACGCGCTGCTCCAACATGCGGTTACTCTCCTGCAGCGATGCCGTGGCACAGTGCAACCGTCTATTAATACCCCAGAGCATGAAGATCATGCCGCTTGTTACCAAAAAGCCACCCACGATAAGCAAACTGGCCAGCGGTTGGTCTTCAATAAAGCTATTCAGTGTGGCCGGCTGATGCTCGTAGGGCGGCAATTCCAGCTCACGTAACAACGCTTCCACCGGTTGATAATTTGCGG
>JACCDN010416638.1_pt1 | contig 13324 bp, 10 predicted proteins | sample 7441691 | NCBI WGS metagenome assembly JACCDN01 (sample SAMN15323439, study PRJNA562643) | freshwater metagenome | isolation source: river surface water | place: USA:Blue River Watershed | collected 2017-08-16 | reverse complement strand
TCCTTGCTTTTGCCGCCCATCCTGACGATGTGGAACTTTCTGCAGCGGGAACGCTGTTGCGTTATGCTTCAGAAGGAAAAAAAATAGGAATTGTCGATTTGACAGAAGGCGAATTAGGCACTAGAGGCTCGGTTGCGGATCGCTACGAAGAAGCCAAAGAAGCAGGGTTTTTGATGAACATTCACTGCCGAACAAACCTACAAATGGGCGACGGATTCTTCGAAATAAACGAGGAAAACAAACGTAAAATCATCGAGCAAATTAGGATACATCAACCTGAAATTGTCTTGGCTAATTGCTTGACCGATCGTCACCCGGATCATGGTCGGGCTGGGAAAATGGTTTCAGACGCGTGTTTTCTTGCAGGACTAAGAAAAATTGAAACCATTGTGGATGGTAAGTCACTCAAACCGCATCGACCAAGGCTTGTTCTTCACTACATTCAAGATCAATACGTTCAACCAGATATTGTGATGGACGTGAGTCCTTTCGTTGATCAGAAAATTGCAGTCATCAAAGCGTTTCGTTCGCAATTTTTTAATCCCGAATCGAGTGAACCAAATACTCCTATTTCAGGTGAGGAATTTTTTCATTTTATCAAAGGAAGAATGATGCAATATGGCCGGCCAATTGGTGTCGATTATGCCGAAGGGTTTACCGCCACACGCATTCTTGGAACCAAAGATCTCTTTGATTTGGTTTAATTAATAAATAGGAATTATACATACCTTTGTTTTGTGAAACAGGTAATTCATCTTTTTTTAGCAGCGTTCATCTTTCTTGGTAACATCGGAATACCCGTGTATACGCATGCCTGTGAGGAAGATGGTGTTTTTGCATCCTTTTTTATCAATCAACAAAATCATTGCCAAGAAACACGTGTTGATGTTCCTCCATGTTGTCAAAAGGAAAAGAAAAAAAATTGTTGTCACGATGAAAAAACAGTGGTTCAATTGGATGAAAAGTTTGTCCTAACGAACGCATTTTCTCTACCGATTATCACTTATTACTTTACTTGCAATTCTGTTGAACTTTACCAGTCAAAAATTCATTTCGAACCTCAAAAGCGCGTTAAAAACTGGGTAGACCCCCCTCCCATACGTAGGTTCGGGAAAGATCTTCTGATATTTCACGGTGTTTTTCGTATATGATTTAGGAACATTCAAACGTCTATTCTCTTGGCTTTCATAAGCCATTAAGTATTCATGAATTCCATTCATACAATGAAAAATTACATTTTAGGAATGCTCATTTTGCTAGCATTCCAATCAAACGCACAAATTAAGGGAATCGTTGTTCGTCAAGATTCAATAAAGCAAACACCGATTGAAAATGCGAAAATCAGGGTGTCAAAGGCAAATCAGGGTGTCTTCTCTAACAAGGAAGGACGCTTTGAAATAGTACTACCAAAAGAGCTTCCTGACACACTGATCATCAGTGCCATGGGTTATTTATCCGATTCCATTGTGGTGACAAAAAACGATCGTTTTGTATCCCTGTCAATACTCATGATACCGATTTCAACAACAACAGAAGTGGTTTACGAATTACGTAAAAAATCACATCAAATTTCCAAAATGAAAACACTGCACGTGGAGGAAATTGGAGCGGGTGAATTGCGCAAAGCTGCTTGTTGTAATTTATCCGAATCATTCGAGACAAACGCTTCGGTAGATGTCAACATCACCGATGCTGTTTCAGGTGCAAAGAAAATTCAACTGATGGGGGTTGACGGTGTTTATACCCAAATTCAAATGGAGAACATTCCCTATTTACGGGGACTCGAAAGTTCTTTTGGATTACAGTCCATTTCTGGCACATGGATTGAATCGATTCAAATTACAAAGGGAACAGGTAATGTCGTAAACGGTTATGAATCCATGGCCGGATTGGTGAATTTAGAAATCAAAAAGCCCAATGAAATGGAACGATTCTACTTCAACGCCTATCAGAATCGATTTGGGAGATCGGAATTGAACCTGAATTCGGGGCTTCTATTAAATCAAAAGTGGAGCGTTGGTTTTTTAGCACATGCCTCATCCATGTTCGGAAACATTGATCATAACCAAGATGGCTTTCGGGATATTCCGATGGGAGATAATCTGGCTTTTATGAACCGCTGGTCCTTTCAAGGAAAAAAAATGGAAGCGCAATTTGGCGTGAATGTGTATCAAGATCGAAAAACTGGCGGACAAACCAGCTACTTTCGTGACCAACCCATCGGATACGGTGTTCTTATGACGGCCCGTCATGCCGATGTTTTTGCAAAAACAGGGTTTTTCGGTAAAAAACCCATGCGCTCCTTTGGTGTTGTGTATAATTTTAAATATCAAAGCATCGATGGTGCCTTTGGTTTGCGTGATTTTAACGGTGAGGAAAAACGTGCCTACATCAATGCAATATACGATGACATCATTGGAACAAGCGACCATAAAATCAAACTTGGCGCAAGTTTTGTTGGTTTACAAATCCGCCAAAGTGTTAGCGTATTAAATCAAAACAGGACCGAAATTGTTCCGGGTGTTTTCGCTGAATATACTTACACCGGAGCCCGATTAAGTGCGGTTCTCGGTGCGCGATATGATCAGCATCTGAGTTATGGCGGACAATTTTCGCCACGCATTCATGCGAAATATGCGCTCACACAACGGACAGACCTAAGAATTACTGCAGGAAAAGGATGGCGTGTTCCTAATTACCTCATCGATAATATTTCACTTTTGGCCAATTCAAAAACATGGATTGCCCCTACCGAAATTAAACCAGAAATCTCCTGGAATGTGGGTGCATCCATTGTGAAAGACTTGACCTTGTTTACACGAACCTCGAATATCAGCATTGACATCTATCGAACATGGTTCCAGCATCAATTAGTGGTAGACCGAGATGAATCGGGTTCAGCCATCGTGTTTAAAAACATTGATGACGCATCCTTCTCTAATAGTTTTCAATTCGAATGGGCGATGAATCCAATGAAACTTTTAGAAATTAGATTGGCCTATAAACATTTAGATGTGAAGGCTCTTTATGACGGAGTGATGAGACCACAAGTAATGATTCCAAAAGACCGCGGATTCATTAACCTAGCCTATCGCACCAGAAATAAGCGTTGGGAAATGGATTTGACGTGTACCGTTTTTGGTCCATCTAGGTTGCCTCTGGTCATCTCGGATACAGGCATTGAACAGCATAACGAAACAAGTGAAGTTTACCCGATGTTAAATGCTCAAATTACCCACATCTATAAAAAATGGAATTTTTATCTTGGAGGCGAAAATTTAACGAACTTTAAACAAGCAAATCCCATCATTGAACCTGAGAATCCATTTGGAAATGGGTTTGATGCCAATCGTGTATGGGGACCGATAATGGGATGGAACCTTTACGCTGGTATACGATATTCCCTGAAACAATTAAAAAAATAACTTTATGAAAACACTATTCTTTAGCTTTTTATTTACACTAACAAGCACCCTTGCGTTGGCTCAAAAGACGGTAACTAGTCATATTCAAACCAATGCTCAGTGCGGCGATTGCAAAGAACGCATTGAAAGCAAACTTAATTATACCAAAGGTGTAAAATTTGCTGAATTAGATGATCAAACTAAAATCGTCACCGTGAAATTTAAGTCTAGTAAAATCGACTTGATGTCCATTAAAAAAATCATCGCAAAAATCGGTTACAATGCCGATGAAGTAATCGCTGAAAAAGAGGACATTGAAAAACTTCCTAAATGTTGTCAGCCCAATGGACATTAAACCGGGTTGTATTTATTAAACATGAAAACCCGGTTTGAAGTTGCTTTGAATCGGGTTTTTTATTCCAAGCAGATGCGTTCACAGCGGTTGTCAATTTTCAGGAAATAAATACCTGTTTGAAAACCACTTAAATCAATTTGATTCGTAAAGTCCCCCATTTTGAGCTTGCTCCCTTTGGAATCAAAGAGTATGAAGGTTCCGCCAGCTAAACCATTCACATATAAATGATGTGTTCCAGAAAGCGGATTTGGATAAACACACCAAATCTTGTCTAATTCATCTAATCCTGAAACTAAAACCGTCAAATTGATGGTAACTGTACTATCGCAGCCATCCATACTGGTAAAAAACTGTGAATTCTGACCATTACTAAGGTATGTTTGGCCATTCCATACCAACGAATCATAAACGGTCGAGTCAAGGTACAAACTATATATTGGATTGACTACCAGATTTAATATTACAATGGAATCACATCCTGAAACTGCTTGTAAGGAATCAACATATACCCCATCCTGAAAAAAGGTTTGACCGTTCCAATTGTAACTACCACATGCTGAATCACTTAAATTCGTGATAATTTCATTCGAAATCGTTAAATTCAGTACAACTGCAGAATCACAGCCCCAAATGGTTGTATCTTGAAAAGAATAAGTACCACTTTGCGTATAGGTTTGACCATTAAACGTATAATTGGTGCAAGAAGAAACGGTTAGTGAATTTGTATATGGGAAATGTTGATAAATATTGATGGTAGATGGGCTACTCTGGCCACAGTTGTTTTGCGCTGCTACGCTCAACGCACCACTCACAAAATTTGGTCCAAATAGCAAATTAATCGAAGTTCCCGTACTACTTCCTGTTGAACCATTCGGTGTTGTCCATACGTAGGATGTCGCATTTGCCACTGAACCGACAGAAAAAGGTTGTAGTCCCCCATTACAAAAATGTGCATCTCCGACAATCGCCGATGGTTGACTCGGGATTGAATTAACGATAACAGTTACGGCAAGTCGGTTTATCGATTCTACACCATTGACCGTCTGAGAGGCATAGTAGGTCGTGTTGTTTGTTAATGCGGTTGAACTTTGGAGGGCAGATCCACCCGAAGCATTGGCATACCATTGAACATTGCTTCCTGCGGCATTTAATTGAGCGATTGTTGCTCCGGAACAAAAGGTTTGATTGGCAGAACCTGTAGGAGCGGCAGGAGGAGGAACCAAAGTGAAATTTGCTGAAGTTATCCCCCTATTGGAAGATCCGTGGTAACTGTAGCTATATGTTGCACTTCCCGATCTCGCCCAAATGAGGCTCAAAGGTCCTGCAGCTGCAGTAAAAACATGGTCATTCGGATCACCTGTATCCAAGGCTCTTGTTGCAACAATGGTTCTGACACCCGCCGAAACTTGATCGCTTACAATGGTCCAATTTTGCACAGGATCTGCTGTTGGCGCTGAATATCCTCCGATGCTTGCATCAAAAGCACTTAATGTTCCTGAACTATGTGCTGCAACGACATCGTTCCCAGAGCCCATGCTTGTTGCATCAAATCCAAGAGCAAACCAACGACCTGATGGACCCGTTAACGTTAAGGTTACTTGTGTGCCGACATCCATTTTTGCAGTCATCGCTAAACCGGCTGTTGAACTCAAACTCACGACTCCTGAAGTGTAAACTTGGGCATGAAGGTAAGAGCAACATAAAAAACTGAAAATAACAATAAGCTTATTTATCATGAGTTTGAATAATTGATTTTAATTTATCATCGTTGTATATACTGAGTAATTCAGAAAGCGATTTTCCATGTTGGTCTAGTTTCTGCAAATCAGGATGTTCTTTCATCATGCGTTCTAATATTTCATATCGCTTTAGGCTCATCGCAAAATGCAGTGGACTTCCAAATTGTTCAAATTGACATGTGTCATTCACAGAAACACCATGAGAAAGTAAAAGTTCAAATATTTCCATGTTATTTTTATAAATCACCCCATAAAGAGCAGACCCTTCTGGATAACAGGTTCGAATATCTGCACCACGTTCTATCAGTAATTTTGCCACCGAATTATTTCCGCGATAAGCCGCTAATAAAAAAGGTGATAGTCCTTGCTCTGAAAGTTGATTAATCTGTTCTGGGTGAGCGTCAAGCAAGACCTTCATTTCTCCTTCACTGCCATTTCGGGCGATTTCAAAGATGGTTTGACTCCAAGCTTGTTGAACAAATAACACGGTGAAAATAAAAACACGAATCATGCGGTAAAAATAAGGTATTTTCATTTTAAAAATATTCGTAGCATTCAGTTTGTTGGAAGCTCAAGAGGATGATTTCGTTCGCACATTATCACTATCTTTGTGCCAAATAGTTAAGCAAACATGAGTGACCCGATAAAACATGAGTGTGGAATAGCCCTTTTGAGGTTGAAAAAACCTTTAGAATTCTACTTGGAAAAATATGGAACGGCGCTGTACGGCATCAACAAGATGCACCTCCTCATGGAAAAACAACACAATCGAGGTCAAGATGGAGCGGGAATTGCGAACATTAAATTCGACATGGAACCAGGTCAACGGTACATTTCACGCACTCGGTCCATCAAAAAAAATCCGACACAAGATATTTTCGATCAAATCAACTCGAAATTTCAACAAATTCAACAGGAAAACCCAGCTAACCTCAAAGATGTTTCCTTTTTAAAACAACATGCTGGCTTCACTGGTGAATTATTTCTAGGACACCTTCGTTACGGTACTTTTGGTCGAAATTCCATCGAAAGTTGTCACCCATTTTTAAGGCAAAACAACTGGATTACACGCAATTTAGTCGTTGCGGGCAACTTCAATTTGACTAACGTAGATGAGCTATTTCAAACGCTTGTAAATCTTGGTCAGCATCCAAAAGAAAAAAGTGATACGGTAACCGTTTTAGAGAAAATAGGTCATTTTCTTGATGTGGAGAATGATGATTTATATACGCATTACAAATCCCTCGGATATTCCAAAGATCAAATTTATGCGCGCATTGCGAAAGAGGTAAATTTGGTGAAAATCTTAAAAAAGGCTTCGGAAGTTTGGGACGGAGGTTACGCGATGGCAGGATTATTGGGTCATGGAGATGCTTTTGTGCTGCGCGATCCAAATGGAATCAGACCTGCGTTTTGGTACGAGGATGATGAAATCTGTGTAGTGGCTTCTGAACGACCTGTTATTCAAACTGCATTCAATTTAACCAGTGATCAAATTCATGAACTTCAACCGGGACACGCACTAATTGTTCGTAAAAATGGCGAGGTTAAAGAAGAATTAATCAATGCTCCAAGGGAAATTAAAAAATGCTCCTTTGAACGCATTTACTTTTCACGTGGTTCAGACACAGATATTTACAAAGAGCGAAAAGCATTGGGTAGACTCATTGTCGATCAAGTACTCGAATCAGTGGATCATGATTTCGATAATAGCGTTTTCTCCTTTATTCCTAATACTGCCGAGGTATCATTTTACGGATTAATCAAAGGACTTGAGGAAAATTTGAACCAGCAGAAAATCAAGCAAATTCAAGCACTTGGTTCAACACCTCGCACAGAGGAAATTGAAGAAATTATTCATCGAAGAGCACGGATTGAAAAAATCGCCATCAAAGATGCCAAATTGCGCACGTTCATTACGCAAGATGACTCCAGAGATGATCTTGTTGCACATGTTTACGACATTACCTATGGAAGTGTGCGACCTGGAACCGATAATTTAATCGTAATCGATGATAGCATCGTACGTGGAACAACTTTAAAACAAAGTATTCTACGCATTTTAGATCGACTTTCACCGAAAAAAATAGTCGTAGTCTCATCAGCCCCTCAAATCCGTTACCCTGATTGTTACGGCATTGATATGGCAAAAATGGGCGACTTTATTGCCTTTGAAGCGGCCATTCAACTGTTGCGCGATCGAAAAATGGATCATGTTATTAAGGAAGTATACGAAAAATGCTTGGAGCAAGTAAATCTTCCAAAAGAGCAAGTTCGCAATTTCGTCAAAGAAATTTATGCCCCTTTTAGCAATGAGGAAATTTCTGCGAAAATCGCTGAGTTATTGACTCCTCCGTCGATTAAAGCGGAAGTTAAAATTGTTTTCCAAACAGTTGAAAACTTGCATATTGCTTGTCCAAACCACCTAGGTGATTGGTATTTTACAGGAGATTACCCAACGCCAGGCGGCAACAAGGTGGTCAACAAAGCCTTTATCAATTGGGTGGAAAAAAGAAATGAACGGGCGTATTAATTTCCCAAAATGGAAGCTGAAATAAACGCTGCCATTCCTCTTTGAGCTTCTACAAAATCCATGATTTCCTGACTCCGTTTTTCTTGATTTTGCAAGAGCGTATTGACCTTTTCTACAAATTCGTTACCGTTCTCGACTTCAAGTGCGAACCCCTTTTGAAGGAAAAGATCTGCCTCTGGAAATTTATGGTGAATTGGGCCAAAAAGAATGGGGAGACCGTAAACCGCTGGTTCTAGGATGTTATGTAAACTACCCGTATACCCACCTCCAACAAATGCAAGCGATCCATATTGATATGCTGAACTTAATAATCCAATGCAATCTAATATCAACACTTGTGCAGACCCAAGTTGTTCCCATGAAGCTTCATTACTTAATTGTGTATATCGCAAAGCATTCGGAAACATGAGGCAAATGGAATCTAAGTGTTTTTCAGTCAAATCATGTGGTGCAATGATCACTTTAAATCCTTCTAACGAAGTCAAAGATGCACGAAGGATTTCTTCTTCTTTCGGCCAAGAACTTCCAAGAATAAGCACGTTTTTTTCGTTCGTAAATGCTGCTAAAACAGGATTTGAATTCTTCGTTGTTTGCTCCTTGGCCTGTGCAACACGTTCATACCTCAAATCGCCGGTAACCGTGTGATTATCTAATCCCATCCGTTGTAGTAACACCGCACTGTTATCATTTTGAACATAAAAATGACCGATGTTTTTTAGTGCTTTTCGAAAAAAATGTCCGTACCATTTAAAATACACTTGGTTTTTACGAAAGATGGCTGAAACGGCAACTGTTTTTATCTTTTTTTCTCCCAAAACATGTAACAGATTGGGCCAAAATTCATATTTAACAAAGATGGCTAGATCCGGCCGAACAATTTTGACAAAATCGCGCGCATTTGACCTTGTATCTAAAGGCAAGTAACAAGCGGCGTCAACCAGCGCTCCTCGTTTTTGATAATGCTCCATGCCCGATGGAGAAAAAAAAGTAACGAATAAAAAATAACTCGGGTCTTTTTCTTTCATCGATTGCATCAGTGGTAATCCTTGGTCGAATTCACCAAGTGAGGCACAATGAAACCAAAGTATTTTTCGGTCTGTTGGTAATGCTCGCTTCAATTGCTGCCTCCAATTCACTCGTCCATTTACCCATAATTTCGACTTTAGATTGAATCGCGCAGCTAGCTGCATAAATGCACCTAAACTATGAATGAAAATGGAGTAAATAAAAGACAAGCTATTTAATTTACGGTAAAAATAAATGAATTTATTGATAACGCTTTCAAGAACCAACAGACCCAGGTTATGAGTTGAATCGTTTACCAATCCATAAAAAAGAAGTGATTTTAATTGTAATAATATTCCTTGGGCTTTTTCGAGTAGAACGGAATGTACCATCCAATGCGAATACCGGTTTGCAAATCGATGCGCATCGCAGTGGAAACAGGCACATTAGGCTGGTCATAATTTAAGTTGCGTCGATTATAGGTCAATCCTTGTTGAAAATAGAAACCGGCATAAAAATTTAAAGGTCCACCGTTGTTCAGAAATGAATAACCCACAAATTGATGGAAATTTATTCCAGTCGTCATTCGGTCATATCCACGTTTGTAGTTTAATTCAATTTGCGGAACGACTTGATCATTCGTTTCAATGCGCATGTGATGTAACAGATAGCCTATTCCACCATGCACCATAATTCCTGAATTTGCATTTGATTTACTCAATGGGAATAGCCTTCCAACACTGACATTCGCATTAAATCCTCTCGGATAAACAAGTACCTTGGCGATATCTCCATTGATATCAGTAATGTTTCCTTTGTCATCAACCAAGTGATCAAAGAGGCCAGTGATTTTTACTTGATTTCCAAAAATAAAATTGGCATCTGCACCAAAATACCATTGATTTTCCAATTTATATCCTGCAGAAAACCCTAAATTATTTAAGAAGCCATAGCGCGCCAGTAAATCTCCACCAGGTAAGTTGCCACCCCAGTGAACGCCAACTAAAGGCGTACTGATGGATTCATTTTTTCCTTCGGTTTGCGCATGAATACCTTTTATTTCTAGCCCTAAAACAGAAATTAGGCAAAGAAGTACGCGCCAATTTTTGGTTGTCAATTTTTTCTTACCGATTTTTTGTGTTTCCATATCGTCCGTGTAAATTTAAGTCATTCGATTGATAATTAAGCTAGGATTGAACGGAAAAAGGCAGTCAACGATGCATTGTGATTTGTACGTCGCTTTTTAAAATTCAGGTCTTTTTTTGGTTTTACCGCTAATAAAGGTGCGTTTTTTCTGACATTGTTCTGTAAAATTGCAGCGTACTTTCTGAGTTTGGCTACCTTTGTTTTATTCGTAAAACAGAAGGTATGAAAAAAATTCAAATGGTCGATTTAGTCTCTCAATATGAGAAAATCAAACCATCTATCGACGAGGCCATTCAAGATGTCATCCAACATGCACATTTCATTAATGGTCCTGCCGTGAATCGTTTTCAATCAGACTTAGAAGAATATTTGGGTGTTGATCATGTGATTCCTTGTGCGAACGGGACTGACGCCTTGCAAATCGCTATGATGGCGCTAGGTTTAAATCCTGGAGATGAGGTTATTACGCCAAGTTTTACTTACATCGCTACCACGGAAGTCATTGCCTTACTTCACCTCGTTCCTGTTTTTGTGGAAGTGGACCCACACACTTTTTGCATTGATCCAAATGCAATTAAAGCTGCCATTACACCAAAAACAAAAGCCATTGTTCCCGTTCATCTTTATGGACAGGCAGCGAATATGAATGAAATCATGAAAATCGCACGTGAAAATGGGCTTTTTGTCATTGAAGATAACGCACAAGCAATTGGGTCTGATTATCATTTAGAAGACGGGAGAAAAGTAAAAACCGGAACCATTGGAGACATTGGTTGCACCTCATTTTTTCCGTCGAAAAACCTCGGTTGCTATGGCGACGGCGGAGCATTATGTACCAACAATGCTGAACTCGCTAAGAGGATACGCATGATTGCCAATCACGGTCAAGAACAAAAATATGTACATGATGTCGTGGGTTGTAATTCGCGCTTAGATACCATTCAAGCTGCTGTTTTACAGATCAAATTGAGGCAATTGGACAACTACATTGACGCAAGAAGGGAAGTTGCTGCAAAATACGACGAAGCATTTGCTGGAATTCCTGGAGTTAAAATTCCATTTAGATCAGATGATTCGAAACACGTTTTTCATCAATATACCCTGGTATTGGAGAACGCCAATCGAAATGAACTTCAACAGCATTTAACGGAAAATGAGATTCCAAGTATGATCTACTATCCCATTCCGGCACACAAACAAAAAATGTTTGCGCATTTTGGGAGTTCAGCTGTTCAATTGCCAACAACGGATTGGTTAACAGAACGGGTAATTTCTCTTCCAATCCACACAGAAATGCTCGATGACCAACAAGATTACATCATTGATTGCATCCGTTCCTTTTTTAAACAACAATAGCCATTGGTTCAAATCGGAAATTATCATTAACTTAGAATTATCATGAAAAATATTGCGGTTGTTGGAACAGGATATGTTGGACTAGTTACGGGAACGTGTTTCGCAGAAAATGGAAATAAAGTGACGTGCATCGACATCGATGAGCAAAAGATTCAACGCTTAAAAAATGGTGAAACCCCAATATACGAGCCAGAACTAGAATCTTTGTTAGTCCGTAATATTCATTCAAATCGTTTGAGTTTCACGACAAACCTGAGCGAAGGAATCAAAGATGCTGAAATCATTTTTTTAGCCTTACCAACACCTCCAGGAGAGGATGGCTCTGCGGATCTATCATATATCCTTAATGTTGCTGATCAATTGGGTAATTTATTGACCGATTTTACAGTGATTGTCGACAAAAGTACGGTTCCTGTTGGGACTGCCGAAAAAGTACAAGCAGTCATAGCGAAAAAAGCAAAAGTTGATTTTGCGGTTGTATCCAATCCTGAATTTCTCAGAGAAGGCTTTGCCGTCAGTGATTTTCTCAAACCAGACCGAGTGGTGATTGGAACGAGCGATGAACGTGCCCGAAAAATCATGGAAAGTCTTTACAGACCATTCCTGAGACAGGGAAATCCAATCTATTTCATGGATGAAAAATCCGCTGAATTAACGAAATATGCGGCCAATTCCTTTCTAGCAACTAAAATTTCCTTCATGAATGAAATTGCTAATTTCTGTGAAATTGTCGGTGCTGATGTGGATCAAGTGCGCATGGGTATTGGATCAGACGATCGCATTGGAAAGCGCTTTTTATTTCCTGGAATCGGTTATGGAGGATCCTGTTTTCCAAAAGATGTGCAAGCACTCGTTAAATCGGGTTTGGAGCAAAACGTTGAGTTTAAAATTCTAAACGCAGTGATGGAAGTCAATCAAGATCAAAAAACGCGTTTGTTTCCTAAAATGCGAAACTACTTCAAAGGTGATTTAAGCAACAAACACATTGCGGTTTGGGGCCTCGCATTTAAACCAGATACAGACGATATTCGCGAAGCTCCAGCGCTTTACATGATTGAAGCCTTGCTAAACGCCGGTGCAAGCATCAGTGCTTTTGATCCAGAGGCGATGGCGAACGTAAAACATTTACTGGGTGATCGAATACAATATGCATCGAATGAATATAGCGTTTTAGATCATGCAGATGCCTTAATGATCTGCACGGAATGGGGTGTTTTTAGAAATCCAGACTTTCAAGAATTGAAAAAACGCATGAAGGATTGTGTTATTTTTGATGGAAGAAACCTTTATGATATCGAAGAAATGAACGAAAAAGGTTTCTTTTATTCGAGTATTGGTCGAAATTTAATTGACAACAACAAATGAAACGTGTACTAATCACCGGAGCTGCTGGATTTTTAGGATCACACTTATGTGACCGATTTATCCGAGATGGATACCATGTCATTGCAATGGATAACCTCATCACGGGTCGTTTGAAAAACATAGAACATTTATTTCACCTTGAACAATTTGAATTTTACAATCACGATGTATCCAAATTCATTCATGTTCCAGGTGAACTGGATTATATTTTACATTTTGCCTCTCCAGCAAGTCCAATTGATTACCTAAAAATTCCCATTCAAACGTTGAAAGTGGGTTCTTTGGGGATCCATAATTGCCTCGGTCTAGCCAAAGCAAAGGGAGCAAGACTAATCATTGCTTCTACTTCAGAAGTGTACGGTGATCCAACGGTTCATCCACAAACGGAAGATTATTGGGGAAATGTGAACCCAGTTGGACC
>JACCDN010539057.1_pt1 | contig 13325 bp, 34 predicted proteins | sample 7441691 | NCBI WGS metagenome assembly JACCDN01 (sample SAMN15323439, study PRJNA562643) | freshwater metagenome | isolation source: river surface water | place: USA:Blue River Watershed | collected 2017-08-16 | reverse complement strand
GTCACTTGATGAGATATTATCTAATCTAAAAATAAAGCTATCAGAAGATGACGAAGTTTAATGTAATAATCAATCCGTTTTCGAAGCGGATATTAATCAGTGCTAGAATCAATAAGATATCTTGCGAAGAGGTCGTTGATTTCAATTTTGATATTGATGCGTGGAAAGTATTTGATATGGCGGGCAAGCGTTTTGTCGTGCATATTACCTATGAAGATGAATCGTTCGTCAAAATATACGATGACAATGACTACGACATTCAGTCTCCTTATCCAACAACCTTTAAACTAACACACAAAGATGAGTTCTAAAAATAAACCAAACAATCCAACCTATGGCGAGGGCATCGAAGCTCTCGTTGTAGTTATTCTAGTCGCATTAGCGTATTACTTTATAATTCTTTTTTAACCCAAACAATATGATATTATACAACTTTTCAAGCGGGGATACACTAGGTGTGTCATCGGGCAAATTATGGACACGCATTGTAATGTTTGACCAAGCAGGTCGGCAATGCTACGTAGAGAAATACTACACGCCAATCATTAATCTTAATCACTTGCGCAGTCAATTAACTGACTTAACAATAGATTGTACAGAGCCTAATGACGAGGTGCTATGTGAGAGAATCATTAATCAAATCAGAAAAACAATAGAACTATTATGAAACTAGTACAATACACATCGGGATTATCTACGCTATTATTTATGGTCAAGATATACCTAACGAAATCATTCGAGGCGCAAATGGATTGTTTCCTAGCCGTGATAATTTTAATTCTAATCTTTATCCTTACATCTCATTTCATCGGGATGGAGAAGATAAACAATGACATAGCAGATGAAATTAAACGCAATCACTTTAATAAAAAGAATCGTTCTAGTAGCGATAACAGGTTGTAGTGGTGTATTCATTTGGGCAACATTTAGTCCAAGAAGAACCGACGAACCCGTGTATAGCAAGTACATTTTCTTGCAACGAGTACCAACAAACCAAGTGTCAGAAGATGAGGTATTTTCAGATGAGATAGACACAATATTCTATGACCAACTTGGAATTAAAAACGTAAGATTTAAACAAAATAATAACTTAAAAGAACAACAATTATGAGACGAGTAATGGAAACTTATTTGACACGCTTTGGAGAACAAGTAGACGTGTATGCACCCGACAACAAGTGGGCAAACGTAGGTCAGTATGACCGAAACGTGAAGTATATGGTAGAGTACAAATTGTTTATGCACAACGAGATTATGCTAGGCAAATACATTGGATGCACAACGGATGCCAAGTCATTGTTGTTCGAAGATTTGAGCCGACCACGTGAGTTCTGCTATGAGAATAACACACGACACGTAGTGGTAGCTATCCCGACGCAAAACATTAATAGTATTGTTATTGCGAAATAAATTTTTTTACTTACATTTGTCCCAAGTCTTTTGTTAGTTCGTCTAGCAGAGGCTTGGGATTAACCAAACAATCAAATGGATTTAACACTAGAGCAGAAAGCCTACATTGCAGTTTGGCGATTAAAGAAAGCGCATCAAGAGATTGATTTGGCTGACTATCAGAGGGTATTGAAACATTACAATCCCGACATCCCCGCATTCGATATCATTTTAGATGAGGTCGAGAGAATATCAAATAACATTTCTGAATTAGATAAACTAATAGCAAGCGTATGAAGAAGGATGCATATTATTTCCCGCATTTTAGTAACGCACGTCACGATAGAAAATTAAAACGTGTGATTAAGGATTTAGGTATTGAGGGATACGGAATCTACTTTATGGTATTAGAAGTTCTACGTGACCAACAAGACTTTAAGTATCCCATAGCTGATTTGGATTTACTAGCAGATGAATTTGGTACGAGCGAATCCAAGCTAAAGGTGGTTGTTAGTAACTATGATTTGTTCACATTGGATGCTGATAATAATTTCTTTTCGATGAAGCAAATGTTGTATATGCAACCATATTTGGACAAGAGTGAGCGAGCAAGAAAGGCGGCTCAATTGCGATGGAGCGGGATTAGTGATGCAAATGCATTACCAAATGCAGATGCAAATGCAATGCCAATCAGAATGCAAGTAAAAGAAAGTAAAGTAAATGAAAGTAAAGTAAAAGAAGAAAAGGTGCTAACCGCACGGGAGTTGATATTTGAGAAGTGGTTCAAGTATAAGCGAGAGAAGAAACAAACCTACACCCCTACGGGAAAGGAGACATTGATTAAGACGTGGGCGTCGTATTCGGATTCGCAACTAGAACAAATCGTGGACACATCAATAGCTAATAATTGGGCGGGGTTGTTTGCGCCAAAGAATAGCACACCCCAACAATCGCCAAGCCAACAACAGATTCCACGTACAACAATTCAGATTCCCGACAATTACTAAAACAATATGAAACTACAACTAATTGACACAATGCTAGAAGCTGACTTAACTAGCTTCTTAATTGAGAATCCGCATTACACTATTGATGCAAAGAAAATATTGAATGCCGATGTATTCACTAGCCCTTTGAATAAGGCGGTATATTCGGCGTGTGTTGAACTTTCTGACATTCAGAATGTCTTTAGTCGCACGGATGTTTTTCGTCTCGTTAAATCAAAGAAATTGCAAGGTGTCAATGAGACTGAAATCTTATCGTTAAGACCGAAGCGTGTTATTGATTTGTCTGAGGTGTGCGCTGAGTTGAAAGAATTGTACGCCAAGCGAATGTTAGCTGAGATGTCAGCTAATATTAATTCGATGTTGATAAGTGGTGCTGATGTAAACACAATCCGAGCAACGATTGATGCTGAAAGCGAAGCGATGAATAGCGGTATTGATATCAATAGCGAGGTGGTAAGTATCGCTGACGTATTTGATAATACAATAACCTTGCTAGAGGAGAATGCTGGCAAGGCAAAGTTTTCGGGTGTGGATACGGGAAGTCGTCAACTAAACTATTCGGTTGGCGGTTGGCAAGCGGGAATGATTGTTATAGCTGCTAGACCTTCAGCAGGTAAGACGATTGTCGGATTAGACTTTGCAAAGAAGGCGGGTATGTCGGGCAAGAACGTATTGCTATTGTCTTTAGAGATGCCAAAGGAATCGTTAATGAATCGTTTCATATCGTCAGAGGCATCTGAATTTACATACGCTGATTTAGGTGCGTATCGTTTGTCACAAGATGACATCAACAAGATTAAGGATTCAGATGCTACCAACTTGAAGCGATTACCGATTTACTTTTATGATTCAGATAATCGTGACATCAACTACTTGTCAAGCATTGTAATTTCAGAATGTCGCAAGCATAAGATTGACATCGTCATAATAGATTATCTACAATTGATTCGTGACAATCAGATTAAAGACCAAAGCGATTTTGCCCAAGTGTCTAGTGTATCAACAAAGATTCAACGACTAACACGCAAGCTGAATATTCCAATCATTTGCTTATCACAATTAAGCAGAACGGTGGAATCTAGAAACGACAAGCGTCCACAACTATCTGACATCCGTTCGTCGGGCAACATTGAGCAAGATGCATCCATTGTTATTGGATTGTATCGCCCACACTACTACGCATTAACGGAAGCACGTGCAAGTGGATTGCCCGAACCTACAGAGATAGACACGACATTAGAGTTTGTCATCTTGAAAAACCGAAATGGTATGACGGGTTCAATCATAAGACACTGCGATGTACTAACTAATAGAGTAGCTGATACAAAAGAAGAGTTATTTAGATTCGCACAACCCGAAGTTATTTACCAAGACTCACAAATAAATTCAATCCCTCATCAGTTTGATGATACAAACATAAGTCCTTTTTAATATGGAATTTGAATCGGAATACGAATGGATAGAAATTAAATGCAAAGAAGATGTTTTGCCTATCCTACAAGAAGAGAAAGAAAACAGAGCGTGGCACAGAGAAGAAAAAGATTTAGTGAAAGACAAGGATTCTAATCACGCATTTAATAAGATAAATAGTATGAATAGAAAATCATACTTGTCAGGTAGAATGTCTGGATTCTTTAAAAGTAAAAAAATTGACGCCCTTTTAGAGAAAGGATTTGGATTACGTTACAATGGAGTGATGCTTAAAATTGACACTAAGAATGATTTTTGGGGAGAATTTAACTACTACCCTAAATCAGATAAAATGTATGCTAAAAGTTGGAAAAAGTGGTACACGTATTCTTGGAGTTGGATAGAGAAGAAACTAATAAATAACGATAAATTATGAACATTCATCAAGAATTATCCAAGTTCAAGAACGTAAAATACTACGACGAACCACACGTCTATTACATAGGCGAACAACAACTTGTTTCGGGAACAACATTCGTTGGAATGTTTAAAGAGAAGTTTGACTCAAAGGGGATGGCTGAAAAGACCGCCAAGAAACGTGGCATATCAGTAGAAGAAGTTCTAGCTGAATGGGATTTCAAAGGTGGTATATCTAGAACAAAGGGAACGCTACTACACGCATTCGCTGAGAACTATTGGTTGAACAAAGTTTTCCCCGTAGATGAACTGAAATACGAAGAGCAATATCCTACGATTATTGAGCGGTATAACGAATGCAAGAAAATGTTTTTAGAGTTCTATGCAGATGCTAGTGTTAACCTATATCCCGTTGCTATGGAGTTGGTTGTCGGAGATGCCGAACTAGGAGTTGGTGGTATGGTGGATTGCTTGTTTTGGAATAACAAGACCAAGTCTTACGAGATATGGGATTACAAGACCAACAAGGAGATTGCAATGAATAGCAAGTATCGTAAACGAATGAAAGCACCGATTAACTTTCTACACGATTGTGAGTTCGAGGCTTATTCGATTCAGCTAAACTTGTACAAGTATATCATAGAGAAGAATACTAACATCAAGATTGGGAAGCTATGGCTAATCCACATCCACGAAGAGCAAGAGAAGTATAATCTAATTCAGTGCGCTGACTATCAGCACATTATAAAACTATTATTTGAACATCAAGCCAAACAAAAATGACAGACGAAATAGAAGACTTAATCCAAGAGACAGAGATTACGTTACGCGATGCGTACAATCGTGGTCTTAACAAAGGTGGCGAACTTAATAGGGTCGTCAGAGCAAGAGTAACTGATTTGATTTCCGCGTTTACAATTTACACGACAAAGAATTATCGTCAGTCTTATAATACCGAAGATGATTTGATTTATACTCACAAGGAGACTAATCAGATTCAGACATTACCTCAATTAATAAAAACCTTTTTATTATCATACGACTATGGACAAGATTAAACCTGCAATGATTTCTAAAATCAGAACGTATCTAAAAAAGATTGAGATACCTTATTTGAGAGTTCACAATGATAACATCCTGCTATTAAGAAGCGCAGGCTCACATCATTACTTATTGGTTCAGTTCTATTCAATGCCCGAAGGTTGGTTTTCAGAAAGACGACACTTTGATATCAAGATATCTAGACCAAGTGATTATAATAAAGCGGTGGATGCAATAGATAAATACTTAAAAGGCTTATGAAAAAACTAATCTTATGTACAATATTATGTACATCTTGCGAGATAGCAGAACCGCCAAAGCCTGTAAGTGTAGAGAAACTTACGAAGTCTTATTCAATTAACCATCAACCACATACTGGCGTTTTTAACCCGCAGTATTTACCAAACTTAAAGTACAATGGAAAATAAACAAATGACATTTAAGGAAGCGTTAAAAATTCTTGATATTGAAGAGTACCAAGAAAGAATATTTAATAGTAATTCGCAGGGAGAACTATATCATCTACAAGATTATATTGGATTAGCAAATTTCTTCAAAGATTATCCCACAGCAGTTCCTTACTTCAAAAAATATTTTGAAGAGGCGGTAGAGGATGCGTATAAAAACTGGGAAAGACCTCAGTCAATATTTCAACATATAAAAAAAATTTTCTAAACAACAAGACAATGGCTGATATAACATTTAGAAGAGGTGATAGAGTTTATGACGAAAGATATGGTAATGGAGTAATAGATTATTTAGAAAACCATATAATAGTTGAATTTAGAAATGGTCAATACATTACCTATGACTTAAAAGGTTATAGACATTTCCCAGAAGAAAAACAACCAGCTTTATTTAAACGATAAAACAATGGGCATACTTAAAAAACTTATTCGCAAGCAGAAAGCCAATCAATATACTCAAGAAGAAAGGTGGAATGAATTTTTGCTTAATTGTAGTGGCTTGCTATCTGAAAGGCAAAATAAAGAAAGGCAAAAGAGTATAGAAGAATTAATTAAAACAGTAGACGAACTTAAAAAATGGGCAGACAATGGAAACTAAACAAACGGCAGTAGAATGGTTATTTGATAAGATAAGACAAAACCAAGATATTAGATGGAGAGGTACACCATATCGAGATTTATTCGAACAAGCCAAACAAATGGAGAAAGAGCAGATAATGGAAGCCTTTAAAATTAATGATAATGGATTAGGGAATGATGAATTTGCAGAACAATATTATAATGAAACTTATGGCAAATAGAAAACCTTTAATAACACGCAACTATTTGAATTGTCCTGTGTGCAACAAAGACTATTCGGATACCAATCTGATAGAGCAGTTTGATGAACGAGGTATTATGTTTCAAATGGCATTTGTCTGCGATTGCAAGAGCAAGTTATCTTTAAGACTATTAACCAACAATTGGTTTAAGATATACGACGCTACCGAAATCGAAAGAAGAAAAAATCAAAGAGCAAGAGAAATTAGAAAATTTAATAGAAACCCCTTAGCAACAGAGTTATGAAAGCACAATTTTACGTCACAAGACGATTCATCGAAGTATTACCTAGCGTGAGAGTACGCGTGGGCTTCACAACATTACCTACGTCAATTACTTTTTCGTGGATAATCTTTTCAATCAGGATAAAGCTATGAGCGAAACAAGGTACAGAGACTTTGAACTATTTGATTTAGAACAAAGAATCTACGATTTGAATCTACCATTCGGCACAAATAATAATGTTATAGCAAAGTTTGTTTGCGACGAGATTAAGCGTGAATTATACTACAATAAAGACAGAATGGATAGTTATAGATTTTGGGACGAAATGAAATCCTACATAATAGAACAAGAAATTAAGTTACAAGAAAGATTAGATAAACTAGACAAAAAATGAAAAAGAAAATCTCACTTAAATACTACCGCAATCCAGAGTCAACAGAGATTGTAGAAATTGATTACAACGAATTGAATCAAGACTATTACACGGTAAACGGCAAGCGTCGTTGGTTACTAGGTTCAGCAGAAGACCGCATCGAAGCGTATCTGTTGAGAAAGAATTGGGTAAAGATTAATATCACGCAGTTTAATAAGTTGAAGGATGGATTTGAAAAAGCAAAATCAGAAGTATTATGATGCAGCAATAGCTTGGACTGAAAAGTATTTGTCAGAAGCTACCGAACCTTTGCAGTTTAATTATAAGCAGGGAGAGATTATCGATAACGATATTCAATTCCTTCAAACAAATCTAGCTAGACTTAAAGAGGATTCCATTATAATTAAGCGAAGCGCTTATTATCATATCAGAGATTTTAAACAATTTATTGAAAAGATTAAAGATAAAGGTTTGCTTGAGAAATTAGTTTAGCGTATATTTGTTGTGTCATAACAATGATGTTTGTGTTAATTGACTGCTCGGAAAGACGAGCGTTAGTCAGGTGGCGGAATGGTAGACGCAAAAGCCAACTCGTATTTGGAAGCGAGTATAAATAAGACAATCCTGAGTTCGTGGTTTGCGTTAGCGACTGGCACTTGGGCTTACAGGTTCGATTCCTGTCCTGACTACGAGGGGTGGAAAACCAGATTGGCAGCCCTAATTGATAAGAGGAAAAGCTTTTCGGAAGCAAGTCCAAATTGATGCGCAAATTAGCGATTGGTGACTTCGAGGAAAGACTCGACCACGAGATATGGTGTAATGGTAGCATAACGAAATGGGAGTATCCGAAAGGACAGTACCAATCACTTGCGTTTGTACAGGTTCGATTCCTGTTATCTCGGCTAAAATTTAAACCAAACAACAATGCCCGATATAGCAATGTGCCAAAACAAGGATTGCCCGTCATCTAATCGGTGTCATCGTTTTCTTGTAATCCCTGATGAATTTTCACAAGTGTACATTGAGTTTACTCCTACTGACGGAGAAGAGCGTTGCATTTATTTTATAAATTATGACAAAACTAGAACAGATACTCGAACAATTTCCCGACAATAACTTTGTCAAGCTAGATGATTTAGATGATGCAATCATTGGCGTTTATGCTGACACAGATAATCCTAGACTTGTATATTCTATTGGAGATATTGTTGAATGCTTTGTTAAGCAAGGTATGACCGACGAGGAGGCTATTGATTTTTACGAATACAATACCGCCCGTGCGATACCTTACATAGAGAATGCTCCTATATTAATTTATACTGATTTTTTCTAATGAAAGGAGATAAACTTGATTGCCCTTATTGCGGATTTCCCTATGGAGAAGAAGAGATGGAGGCAATCATTTGGAAAAGTTTTAAATGTGAGAAGTGCGATAAGAAAATAAAAGTTAGACCGAAGAATGGTTTTATCCATTTGGTTAAACGAGAATGTAGGATGGCATACTATTACAAGAAACTAGAACAAGAGAAAGATTTCAAGTATATGTATGGCATATTAAAGCCTGCAATATTTTCTTCAGCAAAAAAGTACGACAGGAAGCTAGAGAAAACATTCTTTCTTTCAGGTCGAAGTGATTGGGTTAGGCTTGCAAGAAAAGAGTTTTGCCAAGAGTGCGAAATGGTTTCAATAAGCCACCCTACAATAATAGCCTTCTTTAAAGAGAATGGCGGTAAAATGGATTCTAGAACAATTAAATCATACCTAAATAATCAAGATGAAAAGAATTAAAAGAGCATTAACTGACGCAGAAGTAAGAGATATGTTACGCTATTATGCGTATTGTCAATCGTTAAGAGATTTTATTGACATCAAGGTCAAGGCAAGCGGGATATATCATCAAGTTATTAAAGGGCTAACAAATCAGTTGGCTGATGCAATTGAGAAGCAGATTGACTCATTACTTTCAATGAACAAGAATCAAGACGGCGAAGTATTGTTAGAGCAATTTGTTAACGCATCCATTCAAGCTGATACTTTATTTGAGACAGCATTAAGAATGGAGTTACTAGAGGAGAGTAAGAAAGTAGAATGTGCAACAAGAATATCAGATATATTAAAAGAGTATGGAATCGAATAGAGAGACAACAACATTTACCGATAGCGTAGTTTTTGAAATCATTAAAGAGTTCGGAGAGCGCGCGCAGAAAGGATACGATAAGTATGGCACTGATATGGATAGAACAGATTTGTCCGTCGCCGATTGGTGTCAGCATTTACGTGAAGAATTAATGGACGGATTAGTTTATCTGACTAGGCTTAAAAAAGATATTATGGAGTTGGAGTTAGAACTTGCGGCTCACAGATTAAATGCCGAAAACAAGGTTGACGAGAATGGCACGAAAATTGTATATCATATTTCGCCGAAACCAAGTTGGATGAAGCCGAAACCAAACGAAACTTATACAGATGAAGAGCCTATTGTAAGAAAAAAATACAATTGGCATAGATAACAAGGTTGATTTGTTTTAGTGATTTCCACAGTAAAGGTAGCTTGTTTTGCAGGCTACCTTTCTTTTTTACAGGTAACAAAGTAGGTAACAAAGTAGGTAACAATGTAGGTACAAAGTAGGTACTATTTTGGTACTTTCACGTTTTTTTCACGGTTTTCACTAAAAAAAGTTAAATCTTTTCCTATTAAAGTCTTTGATATATAAATTATTCCATTTATCTTTGCTAAAGAAATCAAATAAAACAATGAGAAAACAAAAGATGGCGGACGTGCTATGCAAGGCAGAGGCATTCGCAAAAGACCCAAACAACTTAAATAGTAGAGGACAATTAAAGCCTCGCGCTAAGCACAAATTAAATAAAATGATAATGAAGATTACCTTCTTATCGCAATTCGAAAAACCAAATACAGAGTATCATTATTAATTTTTAAACCAAACCAAACAAAATTATGTCAAGAGCAGACGAATTTACATCAGGCGCTAAATCTCCAGTTGCTAAATATTTACAATGGGATTCAGCAGAACGCACGTTCAAACATTACAACAAGGAAACATCTAAGGATGAGTACATCAAGATGCCTATGAACTTTGTTGTATTAAAAGAGATGGCTACAATTAGTGGATACCACGAGCCAACTAAATCAGGTATCTATTCTAATGAGTTAGCTACTATTAACTTAAAGACACAAGAACTTACGGTTAAGACCTCTAAGGGATTGTTAATTGCTAAGGGTATCTATGGAGACATTAAGCCTACATTGGCTACCGCAGGTGCTAAGTTTGCAATGTCTGTTTACGCATTATTAAACGGAGAGTTAGTTTGCTTGAAACTATCAGGCTCATCTTTCTCAGCTTGGTATGACTTTGTTGAAAAGAATCGCAAGCAGTTTATATCTAATAGCGTAGAGATTCTATCGGTAGAAGATAAGAAGAAAGGCGCTACAAAGTATACGCAACCTGTATTCACACTAGGAAAAGATATTCAAGCTGATGTTAACGCGAAGGCGGAAACTGCTTACGCTGAATTAGTTTCCTATATGAAGAGTCGCGACAATAAAGTTGATGCACCTGAGTTAGTTCACGCTGAAGAGGTTGCACAACCTAAGTTTGAAGAAGCACCTGAAACAAGTGACCTTCCTTTCTAATATGCAAGAGTTAACCTTAATAAAAGAAAATCCTGTTGTACTTTCTAACAAAGAAGGTATAACAGGAATGGTTGACAAGTATATCGAGGATATAGCTTTCAACGGCGGAGATGTATTGAGAGATTGGGCAATCTGTGAGAAGTACGGAGTGCTAGTCAATACAATGAAAGAGGGACTGAAGCCTTACGTTATTAAGGAGTTAGAATTTTGCGATAAGCGTGAGAGTCGTGCGCTAGGCACTGACATCAAGGTCGTTGCGTCGGGCGTTAAGTATGACTATACTGAATCAAAGATTTGGTTAGAGCAAAAGAAACGTGTAGACGAAGAGACTGCAAGACTCAAGGATATCGAAACCTTTCTCAAATCATTAAAGTCGCCAATGACATCAGTAGACGAAGAGACAGGGGAGACGATAACACATTACCCGCCATCTAAATCAAGCACAGAAACAATCAGAAGCGCAGTAGAATAATATGAAACCGAAACCAAACTTTAATGAATGGGTTGCAACAATCGACAGAGAGTTGAAAGCCTACTATCAGAAACAAAAAGAAGAATCAAAAAAGAAGTTCGAACAATATTATAGATAATATGAGAAATGTAGTAAAAGAATTGAGAAGCAAGTTAGGCTTATCTCAATCTAAGTTTGCCAAAGTAGCTGGATTCAATTCCATCCAACAAGTATCTAATCTAGAAAACGATAGACAAAACGTCGGTCTAGGATTGATTAAAAAGATGGTTGATTCCTTAAACGTATCAGGACATCGTGCAACTCTTACGGTAATTGTTAGCGTTGATGACGAGGACATCCTTCTCAGCTAATGAAACCCAATAAATTTACACCACAAGAGCAAGCCGCATTCTTGATGCAGTTTAGCCAAGATACCTTTATCGTCGATTACTTTCTGAATCAGATTTGTACAAAATTTAAGTTCGAAAGATTTGACGATAAAGCGTATTGGCTAGATGTTAGAGACGAATGGCAAAGACTTAAAACTTATGAGTGAGATACTAGGAGAGATTATTCTAGAATGGAAGGACGTGGATATATCGTTGAACAAATGGTATGCTTCACGTCATTGGCATTTTAGGAATAAGGAGAAAGAATTTTGGTCAACATTATTCTTAAAGTTGCTACCTAAGCGATTAAAACAAATAGATAAGTACAAACTACATCTACGATACAATAGTCGCCTAGACCCAACGAATACTATCCCTATGATGAAGATTGCAGAAGATACTATGAAGAAGAACCACTACATAGTAGATGACACCAAAAAGTATTGCAAGGGAGTTACAATCGAACCCGACGAAACAATGGGAAAGAAACATTACATCCTAAAATTAGAAATCATTTCTTATGCTAGAGAGAAAACTAGCGGCTCTAAATGAGCAAGCGTTATTCCAATTACTCAAAGACAAGTTAATTCCCGACTTGCAATCTACCGACCAATTCCATTTTTCAGACGCATTCTCCAAAGAGAAAGATTTGATTGTAGAATTAAAATGTAGACGATTCCATTACGAGACTTTAATTATTGAACAATCAAAGTATATTAAATTAATGTCAGCTAGTTATTGGGAAGTGAGATATATCAACTCAACTCCGATAGGCATATATAGCTTTGACCTACGTATGATAGAAGAGCCTACGTGGATAACAAAAGACTGCAAGAAGACCACTGATTTTGAAGACAATCAATACGTACCTAAACTTGTTGGTATGCTTGATTTGAAAGACGCAAAAGATATAACAAATATATTGTTGGGGTAGCTATTTCTTGCCACCCCTTGCACGTTTGTCTCCTGCCGAATCTGATTTAGAGCCTCTGTTAGTGGAGGCTTTTTTCATTACTACACCTTTCTTTGTGTGTGACCAATCCTTACCATCGCCATTTCCATACGTTCCTTTATCACGATTAATCTTAACCAACTCTGCACGACGCGCGCGTCTTTCAGGTGTAGCGTCATTCTTTTTATCGTATGCAGCTTTCTTAGCTTTTGCCTCTGGATTAGCGGCGTAGTATTTAGCGGACTTTTTCATTCACGTTCAACATTTATGCTTTTCAGCTACTAATTTACACATTTTTATGAAATACTTTTGGTCATAAACGTACTTCATAAAGTTTAAATCCTTATGGATTAATTGGATATTACGCTTAACGTATCCCTTGTCATTCTTAATTCTGTCAATCGACACCGTTCCATTCTCACTATCTGCGTCAAAGTCTAGTGGTAGACCTGATAATGCGCAAACCTTTCCTTGTCGAACATAAACCTTCCAAAGATACTCTATTGTAATGTCCCATTCCTTACCCCTCTCTAATGCTCGCCTCCGCTTTGCATCAAACCATCCTTTTGAAATCTCTTGATATTTCTTTTTGCCAACAGCGTCTTTGTAAGCACAAGTTCTACAATTACTTTTCTTTTTAGCCGCTCTATTGAACTCGTACTTTGTGGCATAGGTCATTTCTTTACCACAAACCTGACAATATCTTACTTGAGAATAAGCCAAATCAACT
>JACCDN010271809.1_pt1 | contig 13325 bp, 17 predicted proteins | sample 7441691 | NCBI WGS metagenome assembly JACCDN01 (sample SAMN15323439, study PRJNA562643) | freshwater metagenome | isolation source: river surface water | place: USA:Blue River Watershed | collected 2017-08-16 | reverse complement strand
TACCTGTTCAGTAACACTCATTTCCAAAGTATACGGTAAAGCAGATTGCAGATTAATTCGTTCTGTAGATTTTTTTTCAGAAACCAAAATAATTGACGTACTAGCAAATACGCGCGGGGTTCCAGAGCCAGGCCCTGGTGTACCCACCAAAGTACTGGTGGCATCAGTGGGATTATCTTGATTCATGTACACCACTTGTGCAGCCGGACCAGTAGTGCCAGTATTAGTGGTAGTTTTTGCGCAACCTGCACCAATTAAAACCAATGTGGCTGCAAAAAATAAAATTTTTTTCATATTGCTTTACTCTGCCTTATTCTGCCTCTTCAATCTCTTTCTTAATATCCACAAATTCATTTTCAATTTCTTTCAAACGTTCTTGGCTTGATTTAATAAGGCCGGCGGCTTCTTTAACTTTTTTCAAGCCTTCTTCTACATCTACTTCGGTTTGATCATCAAACCACTCAGCAATGGTTTGTAGTTTATGTAATTGTTCGCTGAGGTTTAATTGAGATTTTTCTTTTGGCATATTATGTTACTTGAGTAGTAATGTCTGCATCAGACAAAGTAATGGTGAGTGTGTCCCCTATTTTAACTTCTTGAACACTACGAATGATTTTACCATGATTCCGCACAATACTATAGCCCAAACGTAATTGGCGGTGCGGATCATTGTGATTAATCATTGAGGCATAATTTTTTATTTTTTCTTTTTGTAATTGAATTTGTGCTCCAAAATTATTAATGTGGGTGCGAATTTTGTCTACACTCCGTTGGTACCGGCCAATAATTTGATCAAAGTAATTTTCCACTGCTTGGCTCGCATTAGACAAAACCATGCGCGATTCAGTAATTGTTGTTTGTAAATAGGAAAAAATTTTGTGCTGACTATTTTGCAAAATATAAGCCGCTTCGTCCCACGATTGATTGAGTGCAACTGCAGCCGCAGTTGGCGTAGAAACCGCCAAATCAGCAGCATAACACAACAATGGCTGATCTTGATGATGGCCAATCCCGGCAATTATGGGAAAGGGTAAATCAACAATGGCCCGGACCAAAGCTTCATTATCAAACGCAGCGAGCGATTCAAACGATCCACCACCACGAATAATCACGAGCGCATCTAAATTTTTCTTTTTAAAAGTATTAATAGCGGCGAGTAAATCAGGCACAGCCGCCGCGCCTTCTACGCGTGCATCCATAATCTGCACCGTCACGCCATGCTTTCCTAAATTATTACAAAAATCATGAATCACCGCGCCAGTAGTGGAAGTAATTACCCCAATGGTGCGTGGATATAATGGTAAGGTTTTTTTGCGTTCTGGAGCAAATAATCCTTCGTCGGTTAATTTCTTTTTTAAGGCTTCGTACTGTGCTTTCAGCGCACCTTCACCCACCAATTCCACAGCTTCAGCAATCAACGACAAACGACCATTGGCCGCGTAAATATTAGCGGTACCGGTCACAATTACTTCCGTACCATCTTTAATTGCTCCACCATAAATCCCAACCCGAGATTTCCACAAGGCACAATTAATCAGCGCTGTGCCAGTTTTATCTTTGAGTACAAAATAAATATGACCCGAAGCCGCAAATTGGACTTGAGCTACTTCGCCCACCACCCGCGCTGGTTCAGCTTTTAATAAATCATTCAGCCGGTCCAAATAGCGCGATACGGAAATTGGTTCAAATTGTTCGCGTTCAAACAACATAATTAATTAATTCTATTTTCTCCGCACGCGATAATTTTTTAATCTGTGCCTCTACTTTTTGCGCCGCACTCCGGGTTTTAAATTTTTTAGAATACACCAATTGTACTGGTCGCCGCGCGCTGGTATATTTAGCGCCTTTTTTGGAAGTATTATGTTCCAAAATACGGCGTTCCAAATCTGTTGTCACACCAGTATATAAAGTATTATCAGCACAAGCAACAATGTATAACCAATACATATTTTGACCCAGAATATTAATTAACCTATACTCAGCTTTGGAGGTAAACATGTCTCAAGAAAAAGCCAGGCGCAGACTCATCATCAAAGGCTGGGAGCCAGTCACTGCTCCGGATGGCGCAGAATACAAGGTCATCCGAAACTACTCCTCGCCCAAAAAGGACGAGAAACCCAAGAAGGAGAAAAAGCCTGAAAAGAAGAGTTGAGCGTGTTCTAGGCCCTGGCGTTTGCTGGGGTCGCTTCATTTAAAAATACATAATTATAATTTCCGACTATCATAGGCCCAATGCAACAGTGCCTGACGTTGCGCTGGACGACACTTTAAATCACCCACGCGGCAATTCTTTTTGATTTGTCCAATATGACGTTTAATCAACCGCCAACGGCGAATTTGCCGATCATCTTCACCCAAAATGCGGCGACCAAAATAATACCGACAATACCACTGAAACCAACCGCGCGGATCATGTTCTTCATTAATCCAACCTTTTTCCACCCACACTTTAAGTGGCTGACTGGCGTGCGCGTGAAAAAAATTTAACGAATCATCGTGGTGTTCTGGTGAAAGTTTAGCGCGCACAAACCAACTGCGCGGAAATTCCTTTTGACAATCAGTCATATATTTACCACCAAACACCCCCATTTCCAACATTTGTTTGGGTGTTAAATCTGGTTTAAAACTCGGGTCAAAATTACGACCAACTGGTTCGGTTAATTTATATCGATAATTCTTTTGCATCTTATCATTCACCACCACGATTTTTGGTTTGGCGAGGGGCATATTAATTACTGAGTAAAAATACCACTAGGAGTGCCAAACTTCCCCACCACCCAAAATCAGACACCAGTAAACTCACGATTATTTTTCTTTGCCACGAAACTGGTAATAATTCGGCTTGCTTACCCACTTTTTCGCGAGCGAGTAAAAAAGGACTCACTTTAAAAGATAAAAAATAACCATTAATAATCAAAGCGACAGCAACCATGGCGTGAATACGGGGAATACCACTAAAGGCACTGTGACGGTAAAAAATTAAACCGCCAACAATGGCCAAAATAATTCCGGCCCAAATCATGGGTTTGGTAACTTTGTGCGTGCGCGTGGTCGCTTCGGTCCAATAATGAGATTTACGTCCCAAAAATCCGTGAAGATCAATTACGGTTACAGCACCGAGTCCAATTACAAAACCAGCCAGGATTAAAAATAAACCAATAAAATCAAGCCAATTAATTAAGAGACCAAATAGCATAATTAGGTTTTCTTTTTTCGCCCACCCCAAATACCGGTAGCAATAATCATGACCCACACCAGTGACAGAAGCGCAAAACCAGCCGCCTGACCTGTTTCAAAAACCAACAAAGCCCAAAAAAAACTAAGGAACAATGACCAACCCCAATAAAGGCCAGTAACACTTGAGCTCAATTCCCCCACTGGCAATTGCCACATTTTTTGCCATATCTTAAGCCAGTCACGGCCCACCACAAAACAAATCACGGCCCACATAATTCCAATTAGCCACGTTGAAGTTGTTATCCAGTGCCAGCCGAGTATTTTCACTATAATGTGCGCAACGGCGAGCAGCGCCAAACCAATCAACTGTAAACGTGTGGTTGAAAAAATCCACAGACGATATTTGGATTCTTGCATATTAGTTAAGTGTCCAAATAGCATAATTTAAATATGAAGCAAAACTAACCCAAGCTAAATATGGTACCAACAGCCAAGCCGCAGGTTTGGAAACTTTAGCAAAAACATAAATGGTGGCCGCAATGGCTAACCACAAAAATACAATTTCAATTAGCGCCGCACCAGGGTTGCGCAAACCAAAGAAAATAATTGACCAGAGTGTGTTCAAAACTAACTGTGCGCCAAACAAAACCAAGGCCAAGCGTTTTTGGGTGCGTGACCAAGGCAAAATCGTCCATTGTTTCCACACCAAGTACAGGGCAATGCCCATGAGAATAAACAGCGTGGTCCACACTGGACCAAAAATCCAATTAGGTGGCGACAAAGTCGGTCTTTGCAACGCAGCGTACCAGGTGGGAATGGTTGTGGCGGTAAATAGCGAGCCGATTAATCCAGCGGCTTGTGGTAAGGCAAGTGAGATGAGCAGTTTGCTGCGGTTGGAGAGTTTCATAAAATAAAAGTATGTGGGGAGTATAGCACAGTTTTTACTTTCATATTATTTTAAACTTTTGCCGGCTCGTGGTAATTTTTTATTGGCTGAGGTTAATTTGCGAGCAACTTTTTTAATATCTTCGGCTGGTGGCAATGATTCAGGTTCAATTCCACTTGCCTTAAGCATGTCACGCATGTTGGAATTATTTTTGACATGTTCACCAGTAATATTATTTTCTCCTGTTATATTGGTATTTTGTTTAAGATTATGATTAGTAATTTCCGTGGCCAAATCTTTAGCCTTAATCGTTACGGCCGGCAAAAAATCGGCCAACGGACGATTGTCAGGCACACTTAATTTATTTTTCATATCTTGGGTCGTAAAACCACCAAATAAAGCCTGATCACCTTTACTGCGCACACGACTAAACCCATGGCCATCGACCCCGCGTTCAAAAATTATTCCAGAAAGTTCTTTTTCTGAATGTGATAATTTTTCACGAATTTGCAATCGATCCCATTCAGCCAAACGCTGTTCAACTAATTCTTGTTTACGAGTTTGAATCGCAAAATAAGTCATGGCAAAGGCAATTTCTGGTTTGCGCGGGTCGCCGTTTTGGGCAATGAGATAGCAGGCGTAACGGGTGAGCATGGTGTCAGCCACTTCCTTGGTAGCCCCCTTGGGCATGGCGATCGTTTTGTTGGCGTCAACAAAATGATCCGAAGCTGATTGTTTGGCAGTTTCACAGGCGATTTTGGCCTTGTTAACTATTTTTTCAAAATTCCGCCATTCGTCATATCCCAGTAACACCTGCAACTCCCGCGCATACCAAAATTCCACCCCATCTTTTTCATGAGCACAATCCTCAAAATTTTTATGTAACTTAACAACCAGCTCTTTTTCCATAGAGAGTAGATTAAGAATAAAATTTCCGGAGGGAGAAACTTAGTATTTTTAGTATATCAACTAAAACCCAGCTGTCAATTGTTAATTAAGTGTTGATAAGTGCGATAAATATAATATTTCACTTGCCCAGCTATCTCATACTTGTTACAATATTAGGTATATGACTGACCCAAATTTAGCCGAGGCCTTAGGCCAAAATCCCCTGTTGATTGATGTGCGCACCACCGAAGAATTTGCCGCGGGTTCTGTGCCCGGCGCGATTAATATTCCGTCGCATTTGATTCCGTTACGTTTAGAAGAAATTCCCAAAGACAAACCAGTCGTGGTGTTTTGCCAAAGTGGCAGTCGCAGTGGACTAGCGAAAAATTTTTTACTCCGCGAAGGGTATACCAATTGTGTGAATGGTGGGGCGATGGCGAATGTATTAGAACAGCTGCAGAAGAACGGAAACTAGTCTATTTTACCCCCAGAAAAAACTTCTCAGGCAATTCCCCACTTCGCTCAAGCACAAAGGTATGCCGAGCTTTAAAGGCCGCGCGCGCTTCGGGTAAAACAATTTTTCTATCCCAATCTTTTAGTGCTTTCTTGATATTATCGGTCATAAGTTCGCGCCACGGCTTGCCTGCATTTTCATACCACCACATATCGTAAAACGGACCCACCATGTGTGAGCAGCCATCAGCACTAGAAACAATCTGCACTTCCAATGGTGCCTCGTGTAAATCCACTTCTAATTTTTTATCTAAAATTTCAATGTAACTAACAGCCTGATCCACAAATTCAGACGCAAAACCAATTTCCAAAAGTTTCGCGCGACCAGCTGTTAAAGTGGTTGTGTATTGATTGGCAAAATCCAAAATCTTACCATAATCATGTAGCCAAACCATGACCACCACCAAATCACGATTGGCCGCTGGGTACAAATCGCATAATTCCAGAGCTAACTTTTCCACAATCACCAAATGATATTCAACAAACCACTCGTGGTGAATAAAATTTGGGTTAGCACCGGCAACAGTGACCTGAGATTTAAAATTTTCAATCAGCTCTTTCATATTATTTAAGCGACAAATATTTTTGAAACCATTTTTAGTATAACACAATTTTTACTTTTACTTTTTCGCCTTCAAATAAATTCCCCGCCTTACGAACACTCGCTTTCACAGGTAACAAATACACACCTTCTTTGCTGGGGAAAATTGAGGTGTCCCAAGTAGTGTGACCGATAGTGGCCTGCACACGAATTGAACCCCAACCTTTTTTAGGGCGGGGCGTCGATTTTATTTTGGCCGTAATTTCTGGATTGATTGTGATAAAATACCAGGCTGCGGCTTGGGTGGGATAACGCCAGAGGGAGGTAGTGAGGTTGAAGTTCATTGTAAACTAAATTGCAAAATGCACTTTTAGATATTCTTTTACCTGAAACAAAATAACATCTCCTGCAATTCCAATTTTCTTAATAAAACGTCCAGCCGCAAACGATTGAATATGATGAACTTTGATAATTGAGTCTTTCCATAAACGATTGTGTGTATCTGGCAACAAATCAATATCTTCATCCAAACGATTGTTTAGATTTGAGGTTATCGCCATTACGGCAAAAATATTACTTCGTTCAATTTGTTTATCACTTTCAATTACAAGAGCGGGGCGGTCATTTTTAAATTCATGCTCGATCCCTTCCGGATATTGTACTAACCAAATCTCTCCTTGCTTCATAAATTTTTATAGTAATTAGATTCTTCATCCGACATAGGACCAAGCGCCTTAAGCGTGTCCAAAGCGGCCGCATTTCTAAAACCCTCCAGTTCATCAGGTTGTTTGAGCACTTTAGCCACCACGCCACTAATCATATATTGATCAAGGTCGTCCTGGTGAATATAAATTGGCGGGACATCTTGACTGGATTCAGAAACCAAAATAATTTGGGATTTTTGGGGTTCAAGGCGAATTTTTTTAATATTCGCGACACCACCAATAACCGAAACCACGTAGTCCCCGTTTTGTGGTGCGATATTTTTCCGATCCACAATTACAAAATCACCATCTTGAATCGTCTCGCCAGCCACATCGGCACGGTTCATTGACTGGCCAACCGCACGCAAAACAAACAAATCCTTTACTTTGCTAACCAATTTTCCCAGTATACCTTTGGTGACATGTAGGTAGCCTTCAATTTGATTGTCAGCAAACAAAGTGGCTTCGCCACAATTAGCACTACCCATAATTGGGAGGGCAATTAAATTACCTTGAGCGGCTCCGCTCTGAATTTTTTCGATTAAATTACGCTGTTTATCAATGCGAATAAAACCCTTAGTCGCCAGCTGCTCCAAGTGATGCTTAATTCGCTGTGGACTCTCTGGTTCACCAATGCGAGCCCCAATTTCGCGCAAAGTCAGCCCCATCAAGGGGCCCTTTTTCAAAAGATCAAGAATTTTTTGTTGGGCGAGGTGCATATACAAATATAGTACTAGTATAAACACCTTGTTTTATCTTGTCAAGAATTATTTAATTATTGACAGGATATAAAATTGCTTTTATAATATCCTTAATTTCCTAATTAAGTATCGCCCATGTTTGGGGATTTAAAGGTCGTAGGAAATATTATTCACAACTAAATTATTTGTATGTCAAAAACCTCAAAGAAAGCAGGCAAAGCAGCCTCAAAAGTTTTGAAGAGTCATAATACTTCAAAAAACTCCAAGACTGCCGCCGGTTCTGCACTCCGTCAACGCCGTGACAAAAAATAGGTCCCTGAGCAAACGTGCCGGCTTATAGTGTATCCGAAGGAATTCGTTCCTAAAGTGACTAGAAAAGCACACCTAGCTTATAAAATCCACCTTTGGGTGGATTTTATTTTACGTTAAAGCTTCCCACCCGAAATATCAAAAAATCTCTCAAAAAAACTCGTAAGTTTAGTCAAAACACTCTCGCGCTTTTTGGTTCGCTCGCCACTTGGCGAAAATATCGTCACTGGGGGTAGAGCTTTGGCAATGGCTGTGCCTGTAGTTGCGACCACACCATTACTAAACGCATTTTTTACAAATTCGTAAGTGGCATCAGAATCAAGATTTTCATCAGCGATGATCTGGTTAAGCTCCGCCATTTTCTTTTCTTCAACAAATTTGCGCCAATCATCCTCAATGATTGAATTGATATCGAGCGAGTTAATAAATTGGTTGATTAAATCTTTTTTGTTACGCAATTCCACGCTAGAATCAATCGCTTTATTAATGTCCAGGAGTAATTCTCGATTTTTTACATTATCTTCATGGTAAACCTTAATCAAAGCCAAGACATAATCAATATTAATTTCAACCTGCTTGATCAATTCCATTTCAAATACTATGTCGTCATTAACATTTTCCACTTCACTATCAACACTCTTGCGGAAAACGTTATACAAATCAATGTACATGCCGTGATAATCCTGGACATCTCTTTCGGTCAAAATTTCATGACCAACAAACTCATCAAAGGTGGTCAAAATATTACGCACGCGCAAAATTGCGCTGTACAGCCTAATGAAATCTTTTTGATTTTGTTCGCCCAAAATTTGTTTTCCTATGGGAAACTTAGCCAAAAGTTCCTGCACCAAACTCTCATAGCCACGAACTTCCTTTGTCTCATCTTTATAGCCCTGATAATACTCAGCATACGACTTCATGAGCACAATTCCACACGCCTCTTTGTCTCCAAATAACGAAATGGCTTTGTTGGTAGCCTCCTCTAGGTTGCGGAAGCAAACAATATTACCAAATACTTTAACGCTATTTAAAATTCGGTTAGTACGTGAAAAAGCTTGTAACAAACCATGCAAGCGTAAATTTTTATCTACCCACAGTGTATTTAAGGTCGTAGCGTCAAAACCAGTCAAGAACATGTTCACCACAATCAAAATATCAATTTCACGATCTTTTACTCTTTGACTCACATCTTTATAGTAGTTTTGGAATTTATCCGCAGTGGTATCATAGGACGTACCAAACATCTGATTATAGTCGCCAATTGCACTTTCCAAAAATTCGCGTGAGCTTACATCCAAACCGCTCGTGTCCTCTAGACTTTCATCAAAAATCCCGTCTGGTTCGCCCTCGTTTACCCCAAAACTAAAAATGGTAGCGACTTTTAGTCGTTTATCACTTGATACTTCGGCCAGTTGTTTTTTAAATTCAACGTAGTACCTTTTGGCCACGTCAATTGATGAAACCGCAAAGATAGAGTTAAAACCGGCTAGTCGGCGATCATTAATTTTATAAAAACTATTGCGTTTGGTTTTCTGGTCAAAATGCTCCCGAATATACCCCACAATATTGGTCAAGCGTTCTGGCGCCGCCAAAATGGCCTCACGATCAATGTCACTGACTTTTTTATCCTCAATATTTTCAGCTTCGCGGACTGTGGAAACATAGTCCACTTTGAATGGCAAAACATTTTTATCAGCGATTGCGTTCACAATTGTATAGGTATGCAATTTCTCACCAAATGCTTGCTCCGTAGTTTTTAAATCGGGCCGTCCGCCTGATAACGCGTTTGCGGCAAAGATTGGAGTACCAGTAAAGCCAAAAATATGATAATTCTTAAAGGCTTTGGTAATCGCCGCGTGCATATCGCCAAACTGTGAGCGATGACATTCGTCAAAGATAAGTACTACATGACCACCAAAGATTGCGTGGGCGCCGTTACGGCCAATAAAACGATCTAATTTTTGAATGGTTGTGATAATAATGTGGGTATTCGGATCCTCTAATTGTTTCTTGAGAACCGAAGTACTAGAACTGCTGTTGGCCGCCCCTTTTTCAAACTTATCGTATTCCTTCATGGTCTGATAATCCAAATCTTTGCGATCAACCACAAACAAGACCTTTTCAACGTATGATAATTTGCTGGCTAGTTGAGCCGTTTTAAAACTGGTTAACGTTTTCCCAGAGCCCGTGGTGTGCCAAATATAGCCACCTGCTTCGATGGTGCCTAGTTTTTTATAATTGGTACTAACCTCAATTCGATTAATAATTCGTTCTGTGGCCACAATCTGGTAAGGACGCATTACCAACAGCAATTTATCAGTGGTAAAAATACAGTAACGCGTTAAAATACTGAGCAAAGTATGTTTGGCAAAAAAAGTCTTGGCAAAATCCATTAAATCAGTAATTGGATTATTATTAGCATCTGCCCACCAACTGGTAAATTCAAAACTATTACTGGTGCGCTTGCCTTTTTTGTTTGCACCCTCGTTCCCCTCTTTAATATGTTGTGAGCGAGTAGTATTACTGTAATATTTGGTATGAGTACCATTGGAAATCACAAACAATTGGATATATTCAAACAATCCCGAAGCTGCCCAAAAACTGTCCTGTTGGTAGCGATTAATTTGGTTAAAGGCCTCTTGAATCGCCACGCCGCGTCGTTTAAGTTCAATGTGCACCAATGGTAGACCATTTACCAGTACCGTAACATCGTAACGGTTAGTCCAACGACCATCTTCCGTAGAATACTGATTGATCACCTGTAAGAAATTATCATGAACATTATCTTTTTTAAGCAAATAGACATTCCTAATAGAACCATCATCATGCACCAAGTTCTTAATATAGTCTTCTTGAATAATAGCGGTTTTTTCCGCAATACCCTGGTTCGGATTAGCAATTTCAGTCTCAAAAAACCGTTCCCATTCACCCTCAGTAAAAGTAAAACCATTCAGTTTTTCCAATTGTTCACGCAAATTAAGAATCAAGTGATGTTCTGAAGTAATCATCACTTGCTCATAGGCCTGAGTTTTCAATTGCTCAATAAAGGCTCGTTCAAGATCAGCTTCACTTTGGTAATGAGCCGACCGCTTAGTGTTGGGTGTATATTCCGCCACCACCGTACTTTGGGAATTTTCCGCCACTAGATTGTATTTATTTGGCTTGCTCATATGTTTTCGTCACCACCCAAACTTTCTTGTAGATAACGATACACGATTGAAATAATTTCCTGTATCTCACTATTTGCATTTTTGTATGCCAAATTATTAAACGCAGAACCCCCTAATTCACGGATCGGATCACTAACTAAGGCATGTATAAATGATTGAGTAGCACCCTGCACGCCCTCAAAGTCCAAAACAACTTCGTCACCTTTCGACAGGGCTGGCATAATATCTTCAAGGCGCATCTTCTTTGCAATATCTTTATTCTCTGCAAAACCTCCTACAAGATTTTGGATACTAATATATTTTTTCATATAAATCTTGGTGTTCGATATTTTGCTCGTTTACGTTCACGAATCGCCTTGTCATACACCTCCCCAATACTCCTTAATAATGTCTTGAACTCTATCGTCTCGTCAAGAGAAATATCTACCGCCACAAGCGTTCCTCGAAACGATGGGGTGTTGTCAGCCTCCCGATGCGGGTCCCGAGTCGGATCCGCATACAGTCGCGGCATAGCCTTAACTCGTTTATCATGCTTGAGGAGTGTATATTCGGCGCTACCACTGTAGATGGCAAAGTAATTGCGAGTAATCTTAGCGATTGATTTGATGAAAAAAAGTCCTGCACCAGCATTTTCGGCTGTTCCTCCTTCTCGGCGTGTCGTACCTGTAACACCAGGAGTAAGAGCAAGATGGAGCGCGGCAATATCTGTACCTGGATGCCAAAAACGATTCATACTTTCATGAATTCCAATTCCCGTATCACAGATACCAATACTAACGCGATTTGTTTTTTTATAGTATTGCGCTGCAACTATCGCACCATATGGCGCATTTGCATGCTCCAATACGTTACGTACCAATTCGCCGATAACGTATTTTACAATTGTCGCATTCTCCTCTGAGAGATGAAGTAGCGGAACCATATCCGCAATAAAATGTGATTGATCTTCAGCTGTTTTGATGGCCGTAATTGGCACAAATCTACCGGCCTCTTCTTTTTTAGTATATGTAAACGGTGAATCTGTACTTGTAAGTTCATACAGTCCCATTCTATCCAGATAAGCTCCGGACCTTGGAACTGTACCAATAATTTTAGATTTATTTTTACCAACCTGCAACGCAAGAGCGGCTGCCAATACCAGATTTGCCGGATGCACGGTTACCCATTTATCGTGTGTGGAGATTTCCAATATCTCAGGATTGTCAAAATCCAGGGCTTCCACAAAGCTCTGTAAATTACGTAAATTTCCTTGATTTGAGAAATAGACCTTCATACAGAGCCTATTATACCCGTAGGACGTGTTTTTGTCAATATACGCTCTACAGGTAAAAAAGACTAAAAAAACCTTAATTTAGCGAAATTTAGCCTAATTAGGCAATTCCTTAAAAGTCAAAAGTTTCTCTCGATAATACTCATACTGTGCTCTACGAGCCTTGAGTTCGGCTGGTAGACCAATGGAAATGTCGTTTACCAGTGTTTCAAATTTGTCTAGAATTGCAACAATACGATCTTGTTCTTTAATATCAGGAAGTGGTATTTTTAAATTATCAGTATCAGAAACCGATAGTTGCGGAATTTTAACTGATGAAGCACGGGCTTTTGTTTGCAAATTCTTTAGTTGTGTAATTAAAAAATAATAAACAAATTTTTGATTAACCCCATCCTTTTTAATTGTGTACGACCAAAATTCATTTTTGTGACTAAATAACTTTTCGTAGTACTCAAAACCAATATAGCCTCGTGATTTCACGATTATGCTTGGTTCGGAGATAATATCTTTTTGAGGTATAGCATCAAGAGAAACATCAGCAACAGTTTTTCCACCAGCAAAAATTCTAATTTGACCATCAATCCGATTGAGCTCTCTCATTCTGCTAGCTGTTATATTTGTTCCGCTATTTCTTATACCTAAATTTTTTAAAATTTCGTAGGGTACATCTTTACTGAATGTAAATAGTTCTGATTGATAATGTACATACTGCTTCTTTCTAGCCTCCAATTCTGCCTCCAATTCTGCCTCCAATTCTGCCTCCAGCTCTGTGAAATTATTAAGAATTTTAACAATTTCTTCTTGGATGGGAAGAGGCGGAAGAGGGATTTTAATTTTTGAATATTGCGAAATCCAATGACGTGCGTGGTCTTGTGGTTTGTAATCAATACACCGCATTGCATAATACACAAACCTAAATATGACCTCTTTGTCCTCTTTTGGCTTAAGCATCTTCATTGCTGAAGATTTAATTTTAAAATCAAAGTCTACCCAATGAAAAGAAGTTGTAAAATCATCAAAAATGATCACCGGATTTTCCTTATTCGCTTTATATATACCTTTTGTTTCGTTTGTATACCAAAGAATAAAAGTTTGAGTCGTTGTTACCACCGGAGTCAAAAACTTATCCTCATATTTTATAGACTCAACAATGTATTTTCCAGACT
>JACCDN010641063.1_pt1 | contig 13333 bp, 12 predicted proteins | sample 7441691 | NCBI WGS metagenome assembly JACCDN01 (sample SAMN15323439, study PRJNA562643) | freshwater metagenome | isolation source: river surface water | place: USA:Blue River Watershed | collected 2017-08-16 | reverse complement strand
GCACCAGTTCGCGTAGGAAGACGTGCGCGTGCGGGATGTGGTGATGATGGGCCACACCGAAAAGTGGGCTGCGATGCCCGAGCGCGACGCGATCGACGCGAACCCGGATGCGACCGACGAGGATTATATGAAGGCCGCCGACCTCGAGGCGAAATTTGCGGAGTACGACGGCTATACCGCCGAGGCACGCGCCGGCGAGCTGCTGTCCGGCGTGGGCATTCCGATGGACCAGCACAACGGCCCGATGAGCGCGATTGCGCCCGGCTGGAAGCTGCGCGTGCTGCTGGCGCAGGCGCTGTTCTCGAACCCGGACATTCTGCTGCTGGACGAACCGACCAACAACCTGGACATCAACACCATCCGCTGGCTGGAGGAAGTGTTGAACCAGCGTGATTCGACGATGATCATCATCTCCCACGATCGTCACTTCCTGAACCAGGTCTGCACCCATATGGCGGACATGGACTACGGCACGCTGAAGATCTACCCGGGCAATTACGACGACTACATGCTGGCGTCGGCGCAGGCGCGCGCGCAAGTGGTGGCCGCAAATGCGAAGGCGAAGGAAAAAATCGCTGAACTGCAGGACTTCGTGCGCCGCTTCTCGGCCAACAAATCCAAGGCACGCCAGGCGACATCACGCGCACGCCAGATCGACAAGATCAAGGTCGAGGACGTGAAACCCTCGTCGCGCCAGAACCCGTATGTGCGCTTCGAAGGCGAGAAGAAGCTGCACCGCCTGGCCGTCGAAGTGCAGGGTATCGGCAAAGCCTATGACCGCCAGCTGTTCAAGAACTTCAGCATCGCAGTCGAGGCAGGCGAAAAGATCGCGATCATCGGCGAGAACGGCGCCGGCAAGACCACGCTGCTGCGTTGCATCGGTGGTGACCTGTGCGGGCTGAACGCAGATGCCGGTCAGGTGAAATGGGCCGAGAACGCGAATGTCGGCTACATGCCGCAAGATCCGACCGAAGAATTCGCACAAGACCTGCCGCTGACGGACTGGATGGGCCGCTGGACCCAGGAAGGCGATGACGACCAGGCGGTGCGCTCCATCCTCGGCCGCCTGCTGTTCTCGGGCGATGAAGTGAAGAAGTCGGTGAAGGTGCTGTCCGGCGGTGAAAAGGGCCGCATGATGTACGGCAAGCTGATGCTGGGCCGTCACAATGTGCTGCTGATGGATGAACCGACCAACCACATGGATATGGAATCCATCGAGTCATTGAACATCGCGCTGGAAAAATACGCAGGCACCCTTATCTTTGTATCGCATGACCGTGAATTCGTGTCGTCGCTGGCGACCCGCATTCTCGAGATCAAGAATGGCGAGATCATCGACTTCCACGGCAGCTACGACGAATATCTGGCCAGCCAGGGTCTGGAGTAAGCCTTCCCCGCGTTGGTCAGGCATGAGGTAAAGCGACATGGAAATCAAGACCGTTGAATTCGAGCGACCGGCCGGCGAGGGCGCCAGTTGCGTCGCATCGGCGTGGGCGCGCGTGCCCGATCCGTTGACGCCGGATCAGCGCAGCGCGCTGAAAGACAAGATCCGTCGCCTGCTGAAAGAAAAGCAGGCGGTGCTGGTCGCGCATTATTACGTGGATGCCGAGCTGCAGGATCTGGCCGAAGAAACGGGTGGCTGTGTGTCCGATTCGCTGGAGATGGCCCGTTTCGGTCGCGATCATCCGGCCAAGACTCTGATCGTGGCCGGTGTGCGCTTCATGGGCGAGACCGCGAAGATCCTGTCGCCGGAAAAGACGGTGCTGATGCCCGACCTCGATGCGACTTGCTCGCTCGACCTCGGCTGTCCGGTCGATGAATTCTCGGCCTTCTGCGATGCGCACCCCGACCGTACCGTGGTGGTGTACGCCAACACCAGCGCCGCGGTGAAGGCGCGCGCCGACTGGATGGTGACCTCGTCGATCGGTCTGGACATCGTCAGGCACCTGCATGCGCAGGGCAAAAAAATCCTGTGGGCGCCGGACCGTCATCTCGGCAGCTACATACAGAAGCAGACCGGCGCCGACATGCTGCTGTGGCAGGGCTCCTGTCTTGTGCATGACGAGTTCAAGGGCATCGAACTCGATCTGCTGCGCAAGGAGTACCCGAATGCGAAAGTGCTGGTGCATCCGGAATCGCCGGCCTCGGTGGTCGAGCAGGCTGATGTCGTCGGCTCGACCTCGCAGCTGATCGCCGCCGCCACACTGCTGGATGCGAAGGAATTCATTGTCGCGACCGACAACGGCATCCTGCACAAGATGAAGCTGGCCGCACCCGGCAAGGTCTTTATCGAAGCGCCGACCGCCGGCAACAGCGCGACCTGCAAGAGCTGTGCGCATTGCCCGTGGATGGCGATGAATGGTCTGCAAAACCTGGCCGATGTGCTGGAAAACGGCAGCAATGAAATCCATGTCGATGCCGAGACCGGCCGCAAGGCTGTCACCTGCATCAGCCGCATGCTGGACTTCGCGGCCGCGAAGAAGGCGAATGTCCGCCCGTCATCGGACCTGGCTGCCGAGCAAACGCTGTTTGCCGGCATCGGCCCGGCCTGACACAGATTCTTAGCATTGTTCGCATTCTTCGCATGAGCACCCTGAAAAATCCTTTTGCGCCTTTCGATCCGGCGCTGGCCGCCGCGTTTGAAGCCAACATCAACGCAGCACTGACAGAAGACATCGGCAGGGGTGACTGGACTGCGATGCTGTTGCCCGAAGCGGCGCAGGTCAGCGCAAAGGTCGTCGTTCGGGAAGAGGCGGTGCTGTGCGGTGCGCCCTGGTTCGAAGGGGCGATGATGCAGGTCGATCCGAAACTCCGCATAGACTGGTTGTTTGCCGAAGGCGATCGGATGCCGGCCCATGCCGAGGTCTGCCGCATTGCCGGTCCCGCCCGTTCGCTGATGACGGCCGAGCGTCCGGCGCTGAACTTCCTGCAATTGCTGTCCGGTGTGGCGAGCGCCACCCGCGACTATGTGAAGCTCATTGAAGGCACGAAGGCCGCGATTCTCGATACCCGCAAGACCCTGCCGGGCCTGCGCCTGGCGCAGAAGTATGCGGTGCGCGTCGGTGGCGGCAAGAACCAGCGCCTTGCACTGTATGACGGCATCCTGATCAAGGAAAATCACATCACTGCGGCCGGAAGTATCCGTGCAACCATGCAGTCTGCCCATGCCTTGCATGCCGGCGTATCCATACAGATCGAGGTCGAAAATCTCGATGAACTTCAGCAGGCGCTCGATGCAGGCGCTGTCTCCATCCTGCTTGATAACTTCAGCCTGCAAATGATGCGGGAAGCGGTCTCGCTAACGGCGGGCAGGGCAGTGCTCGAAGCCTCCGGTGGCATCAATCGCGATAGCGTGCGCGCAATCGCCGAAACCGGCGTTGACCGGATTTCGATCGGCAGCCTGACCAAGGATGTCAGCGCGACTGACTATTCTCTGCGCGTGACTCAGTAAGCCCCATCCTGCCGATCCCTTGAGGAATCGGCTGCCGTCACTCAGCCGAATATCGGGCGCACGGCATGCGCCGCGTTCACCTGCTCAACCCAATCATCAGCGCCGCGCCAGCATCTTCCTGGCCGGCGCCAACACGGTCGGCAATGCCTTGGGCAAGGTGTCCGGATAATCCAGGCTGTAATGCAGCCCGCGGCTCTCACGGCGCTGCAGCGCACTGCTGACGATCAGTGATGCGACTTCAACGAGGTTGCGCAACTCGAGCAGGTCGCGCGTAATGCGGAAGTTACTGTAGTACTCGTTGATCTCTTCCTTCAGCAACGCGATACGGTGCTGAGCGCGCTCCAGCCGCTTCGTGGTGCGCACGATGCCGACAAAATTCCACATGAAGCGGCGCAGTTCGTCCCAGTTCTGCGTGATCACCACTTCTTCATCGGCATCGGTCACGCGGCTCTCGTCCCATGCCGGCAAGGCGGGGCGTTGTGCCTTCTGCTGTTGCTCGATGTCGAGCGCGGCCGCACGGCCCAGTACCACGCACTCCAGCAGCGAATTCGAGGCGAGACGGTTCGCACCGTGCAGCCCCGTGTACGCAGTCTCGCCGACCGCATACAGCCCTTGAACATCGGTGCGACCGTTCAGGTCGGTCACGATGCCGCCGCAGGTGTAATGCGTTGCCGGGACGATCGGTATCGGCTGCTTCGTGATGTCGATGCCCAGCTCCAGGCAGCGCGCATGGATGGTCGGGAAGTGCGACTTCAGGAATGCCGGGCTCTGGTGGCTGATGTCGAGGTCCACATAATCGAGACCGCGTTTCTTCATTTCGAAGTCGATCGCGCGTGCCACGATGTCGCGGGGCGCCAGTTCCGCGCGTTTGTCATGCGCGGGCATGAAGCGCTGGCCGGCAGCCGCGCCGGCCGACGCCGGCAGCTTCAGCAAGCCGCCTTCACCGCGCACCGCCTCGGTGATCAGGAAAGACTTCGCATACGGGTGGTACAGGCAGGTCGGATGGAACTGGATGAACTCCATGTTCGACACCCGGCAGCCGGCACGCCAGGCCATCGCGATGCCGTCGCCGGTCGCGGTATCCGGATTGGTGGTGTACAGATAGACCTTGCCGGCACCGCCGGTCGCCAGCACCGTCTGGTCGGCCGCGATGGTATCGACCTGACCGCTGCTGACATCCTGCACATACAGGCCGAGGCAGTGCGGCGCGCCGTTGCGAAGCCCCAGCTTGTCGGTGGTGATCAGGTCGATCGCGATGTGGTGCTCGAGCAAGGTGATGTTCGGGTGACGGCGCACCTTCTCTTCCAGTGTCAGCTGTACCGCATGGCCGGTCGCATCGGCCGCATGGATGATGCGGCGCTGGCTGTGGCCGCCTTCGCGGGTCAGGTGGAAGCCGAGTTCGGCTTGTTCGTCGCGGGTGAAGGGCACGCCTTGCGCGATCAGCCATTCGATCGCGGCCCGACCCTGCGACACGATCGCGCGGGTCGCGGTTTCATCGCACAGGCCGGCGCCGGCCACCAGGGTGTCGGCCACATGCTGGTCATGGCTGTCATGGGAATCGAGTACCGCGGCGATACCGCCCTGCGCCCAGTCACTGGCGCCGTCGCGCAGCGCGCGCTTGGAAATAACGACAACTTTGCGGGAATCCGCGAGGTGTAGGGCCACCGACAGGCCGGCGAGACCGCTGCCGACAATGGCAACATCGAAATTCATCATGCACCAGACTATAGTCGATTTGACCAAATACCGTAGCTTGCGAGCATGTTCGGGGCGCTTGTTTCCAGCCGGTTTGCAGGCTCGGCGCGTGCCGATCGACCGGCTCGGGCAAGGCTGACCGGTGCCTCAGGCAGCGCCGATTGTTGCAAGTTATGCGCAAGTGTTGTTTCGATCCAGCGCAAATAGTTGGCCAGTTTGCCAGTGGGGTTGAAAATCTGCCGTATAATCCGGCTCACGTTGAGATTCAGGTAGCAGTGGTGCAGTATCAGTCTGTCATTCCTCACTTGGTTGAGACGGTCATCCGGCGGTGTTCCCGCCTTAACCAGGATACGCAAGATCTGCTTATCCAATGAAAGGAATTGTCATGGCATCTGGTACTGTGAAATGGTTTAACGACGCAAAAGGTTTTGGTTTCATCACTCCCGACGGCGGCGGCCCGGACCTGTTCGCGCACTTCTCGGCGATCCAGTCGAACGGCTTCAAGTCGCTGGCTGAAGGCCAGAAAGTGGAGTTCGACGTTGTCAGCGGCCCGAAAGGCCTGCAGGCTTCGAACATCAAGCCGGTCTAAGACCGCTTGATCTTCTGCGCGGTTGCCTGTGGCAACCGCCGGCAGAAAAAACGAGATCCCCGGCATGCCGGGGATTTTTTATGGGCGCTGGTCTTCGGTGATCTGATCAGGCGCGTTTTTTCTTGCGCCAGTATTCCGGCTCTGCAAATGCGCGCCGCAGGAAATCGACGAAGGTGCGTATCCGCAAGGGCAGGTGCTGGCGCTGCGCAAATACCGCATACACGTCATTGCCCTGGGATGCATAGTCATCGAGCACCGTCTCCAGCTGGCCGGATTCGATTTCGCTGCCCACTTCCCACATCGAGCGCCAGGCGAGGCCCTTGCCGGCCAGCGACCAGTCATGCAGCACGGCGCCATCATTGCAGCCCATGCTACCGGACACTTTCATCGTCACCGTGCGGCCATTGACGCGGAAGGTCCAGCCGCGCTGGCTGCCGGCGCTGGAGAACGCGAGGCAGTTGTGACGCGACAGCTCGTCCGGCGTCTTTGGTCGGCCATGCTTGCGAAAGTAGTCGGGTGAGCCCACCACCACGCGGCGGTTGTCGGCCAGCTTCACACCGACCAGGCTGGAGTCCGACAGGTCGGCGATGCGGATCGCGACATCGATGCCTTCGCCGATCAGGTCAACCACGCGATCGTTCAGGTTCAGCGTCAGTGTCACATCGCGATGCTCGGCCAGAAATGACGGCACCAGCGGTGCCACATGCTGACGGCCGAAGCCGGCCGGTGCCGACACGATCAGGTGGCCGCTCGGACGTGCACTGCGCTCGGATACCTCGGCCTCGGCATTCTCGAGGTCATGCAGGATGCGCTGGCAATTTTCAAGGAAGGCCACGCCTTCGTTGGTGAGCGCGATCTTGCGCGTCGTCCTTTGCAGCAACTTCACCCCCAGCCGGGCCTCGAGCGCATCGAGCCGGCGGCCGATCACGGCCGGCGCAATGCCTTCGGCACGTGCCGCCGCAGACAGGCTGCCGCGGGCGGCCACGTCGACAAAGGTGGAAATCTGCTTGAACTGATCCATGAGCTGCGGCGATTATTGACCTAAACGGCAATAATACCGTGAAAACACCCGCGTTTTGGCATTCTGGGTGTTAAAGCCAGCGAAGATTAGCTGCGGCGGAGGTTATAAAGCGGGTGCCGTTTGCGCCGCTTGTGCCGCTTTTGCCCTTTTTGCCGCTTGGGTTGATTCATGCGCGATGCAGCAGGCTCGGCCTTGTTGCTCACAGCGAAGCGATATATGAACGTATGCCGGCCAGCAGCATTTCGATCGCAATGGCGGTCAGGATCAGGCCCATCAAGCGCTCGAACGCCGTCATTACGGCATCGCCCAGCACCCGTTGCAGGCGCTCGGCCGACAGCAGTACCACCAGCCACACCACGGCCACCAGCGATATCACCGCCACATACAGCCAGATCGCCATCGCCGCCTGCGAGGAAAACAGCAGCACCGTGACCAGCGCCGACGGCCCGGCCAGTGCCGGTATCGCCAGCGGCACGATCAGGGGTTCGGCGCTGCGGCCATCCGGTTTGCCGAAGATGCCTTCCGGCGACGGAAAGATCATGCGCAGCGAGATCAGGAACAGAATCACGCCGCCGCCGATGCGCAGCGACACTTCACTCAGTTGCAGCGCTTCCAGAAACGGGCGGCCGATGAACATGAAGGCCAGCAGCAGCCCGAACGCAATCAGGCATTCGCGCACGATGACCCGGCGGCGCCGCTCGGGCGCCACCTCGCGCAGGGTCGCGACGAACAGCGGCACATTGCCGAACGGGTCCGTCACCAGCAACAGCAGGATGAAGGACTGGAAAAAACTCTGCGTCATCGAAATCTCCTGATGCCTTGCTGCGCCTCTTGCATGCGATCAGCATGGCAAGCGGTTTCGGTTAGCATGCCATGAATCGTGGCAGAAAAAGAAGATCACCATGGCCAAGTCCGCATCCGATTTCAGCGGCCGCAAAGCGGCTGCATCCCGATCACGACGACGTTTCCTGCTCGGTGGCCTCGGCGTCACCGGCGCGCTGGTGGTCGGCTGGGGCATGCTGCCGCCGCGGCAGCGACTCGATGCCGACCCGCCTGACGACCTTGCCGGCCGCATACCCCTGAACGGCTGGGTGCTGGTCGCGCGCGATGGTCGCATCACCGTGATGCTGGCCAAGAGCGAGATGGGACAGGGCGTGATGACTGCCTTGCCGATGCTGGTGGCCGAAGAACTCGATGTGCCTCTGGCGATGGTGGACCTACGGCAGGCGCCCATGCGCAAAATCTATGGCGACACCACGATGGCGGCCGATGGCCTGCCTTTTCATCCGGACGACAAGGGCTGGCTCAAACGCGGCCTGCAGTGGATGACGGTCAAGGCGATGCGTGAAGTCGGCCTGATCGTGACCGGTGGCTCATCCAGCGTGAAGGACAGCTGGTTGCCGATGCGCGAAGCCGGCGCCGCCGCACGCGCGCGGCTGGTAGCCGCTGCGGCGCGTGACTGGAAGGTGCCGTCGGCCGAATGCCAGACCGGTGGTGGCCGCGTCACCCATCCGTCCGGCCTGTCGGCCAGCTATGGCGAACTGGCGGCCGCCGCCGCCCGTATCGGTGCGGTGGAATTCAGGCTCAGGGACCGCAAAGCGTTTCAGTTGATCGGACGTCCCACAGCGCGCCTCGATGTGCCGGCGAAGGTCAATGGCAGTGCCGTGTTCGGCATGGACGTGAAGTTGCCCGGGATGTTGTATGCCAATGTCGCGATGTGCCCGGTGTTGGGCGGCACACTCGGCACCTCGAATACCGATGCGGTGGCGGCGATGCGCGGCGTGAAGCAAGTGATGACGCTGCGTGCCGATCGTTCCGGCGCACCGGATGCCGTCGCGGTGGTGGCCGACAGTCGCTGGCGTGCGCTGCAGGCGGTGAAGAAGCTGGAGCTCAGCTGGGAAGCCGGTGCGCACGGCAAGCTCGACAGCGCCGGCGTCATGCAGTCGCTGGCCGATGCACTGGATACCGATGAAGGCTTTGCGTATTACAGCGTGGGCGACCCCGGCAAGCTGGCCGACCAGCCTGATTCAACGACGGTCCGTGCGGAATACCGTGCGCCATTTCTCGCGCATGCGGCGATGGAGCCGGTGAATTGCACCGCGCAGTTTGCCGATGGCCGCGTGAAGCTGTGGGTGCCGACCCAGGTACCCTCGGTCGCGGTCGCAGCGGCCGCGCGCGTGGCCGGTGTGCCGGAACAGCAGGTCGAGCTGCATGTGACGCTGCTCGGTGGCGGTTTCGGTCGCCGCCTTGATACAGATATGGTGGTGCAGGCGGTCACGCTGGCGCGCGAACTCGATGGCGCACCGGTCCAGCTGATGTGGCGCCGCGAAGACGATATGCAGCATGACTTCTACCGGCCGGCATCCATCGCGCGACTGGAAGGCGTGCTGGATGCCAACGGGCAGTGGCTGGGTTTTCGCAGTCATTCGGCGTCCGGCTCCGCGATCCACGGACTCACGCATCGTGCCTTCGGTTTGCCCGAGGCCGGACCCGACAAGACCACCTGCGAGGGCTTGTTCGACCATGCATACGAAGTGCCCCATCAGCGTGTGTCGCATGTGATCGTGGACACGCCGGTGCCGCTCGGTACCTGGCGCTCGGTCGGTCATTCGCAGAATGCTTTTTTCAAGGAGAGCTTCATTGACGAGCTCGCGCATGCGGGCGGCCACGATCCGGTCGCGTTCCGGCGCGCGCTGCTGAAGCAACACCCGCGTCATCGCGCAGTGCTGGATGCCGCGCTGCGGCTGGCCGGCGAGCCCGAACCCGGACGTGCGCACGGGCTCGCGCTGCACCAGAGCTTTGGCAGCATCGTGGCGCAGGTGGCGGAAGTGTCGGTCGATGGATTGCAGATTCAGGTGCACAAGGTCAGCTGTGCCATCGATTGCGGGCTGGCGGTCAATCCGGAAGGGGTGCGGCAGCAGGTCGAGTCGGCGATTGCATTCGGCTTGTCCGCCGCCTTGCATGATGAAATCACCTTGCGCGACAGCCGCGTACAGCAGTCGAACTTCCATGACTACCGTACGTTGCGGCTGACGGAGATGCCGGAGATCGAGGTCGTGATCTTGCAGGGGGGTGCACATCCGGAAGGCGTCGGCGAGCCAGGCACGCCGCCCATCGTGCCGGCGGTCGCCAATGCGATCTACAAGTTGACCGGACAGCGTCTGCGGAGCTTGCCACTGCGGTTGGGATGACGCGAGCGCGCAGATAAACCCGGGCCGGGATGAGCGCGCTTTCTCGGGCGGCGGTGGTCAGGAGCGAATCTCGTCCAGCCTGGCGAGCAGGTTGCAGTCACGCTGCCATTGCTCGCGTTCGGCCGAGCTTGCCGCTTCACGGCGCAGCTCGTCGTCGCTGCGTTCCTGTTGCGCTTCCAGCAGACGCACCACTTGCCGTGGTTCCGGCATCATCGTGCCGTAGAACGCGACGATGTCATGGTGCTGTATCAGGATGGTCGGGAAATTTTCGACGTCCAGATCGCCGACCAGATCGGCCTGGTCTTCGATATCGATCCACACGAACAAGGTCTCCGGATGATCGTCGGCCAGCGCTTCAAAGCCGGCACGATACTGCTTGCAGACATCGCACCAGCCCGCGCACAGGCAGGCCACCACCCAGCGACCCGACGACAGCGCCGACGCGAGTTGCGGAAATTGATCGGGGACGAGGAAGAGCGCGGACATGCTCGGATTTTAACCCAGTGCAGTATCCGCTCGGCATGCCGACGCTGCAGGCACGGAACCGGGGTGTGCTGACCGCACGCCGGGCGGCACCGTCGGAACGAAGACGCGGCATCGGCACGGTAAAATGACGCCCATGTTTGCATCCGATTCCCGCAACCCTGCTGCCGTCGTTGCCAGCGCCAACGCCAACGTCAACGCGAACGCGAACGGGCCCACCATCCTCGCGATCGAAACCTCCACCGAGCTGGCATCGGTGGCGCTGCTGCATCGCGGCCAGATGCGCATGCATGAATCAGCGGGCGCACAGACGCATTCGATGAGCGTGCCGGCGATGGTGCAAACCCTGCTCGCCGAGGCCGGCCTCAAGCTCGCGCAATGCGATGCACTGGCGTATGGCATGGGCCCCGGTTCCTTCACCGGTGTACGTACGGCCTGCGGATTGGTGCAGGGTCTCGCCTATGGTGCGAGCCTGCGTGTGGCGGCGGTGGACACGCTGATGGCGATGGCGGAATCCGTGCGTCAGTCCGGCGCAGCGCAAGAGGTATTGGCCGTGCTCGATGCACGCATGGGCGAAGTCTATTGGGCGCACTACCGGTTTGATCAGCACAGCGGTCGCTGGCAGTGTGTGTCGGCGCCGGCACTGTCGGCGGCGTCGGCGGTCAGCGCCACGTCCGGCACGGGAGCGCTGGTGGTGTGCGGCAATGGCTTGATGGCCTACCCGGACAGCTTTGCGCAACTCGGTGATATGCCGCGCCTGCCTGCCGTGATGCCGCAGGCCGACGCAGTCGCTGCGCTCGCCGTGACGATGGTGAACGACGGGTGCCTGCTTGCGCCGCGTGATGCCCAACCTGTTTACCTGCGCAACAAGGTTGCGCTGACCACCGCCGAACGCCTGGCTGCCGCAGCAGCGACGGGAGCCGGCGCATGAGTTCGGTGCTGGATGTAGCCGCCAGCGCATCGGCCGCTGCGCCGCTGTCGTTTGCGCCGATGCGTGTGACCGATGTCGATGAAGTGACGCATATCGAGAATGACGCGTATCCGTTTCCCTGGACCCGTGGCAATTTCCTCGATTCCCTCGACAGCGGTTATGACGCATGGGTCGTGCGTGAATCCGGAGGCCGCATGGCCGGCTATTTTCTGTTGATGCCCGTGGTCGATGAAGTACATCTGCTCAACATCACCGTGCGGCCGGATCGGCAAGGGCAGGGGCTGGGTCGCCGTTTGCTGAACAAGGTGCAAGAGCGCGCCGTCGGTTGCGGCATGCCATCCATCCTGCTGGAAGTGCGGCCGTCGAACCGGCATGCGCTGGCGGTATACCGGCACGTCGGTTTTGTGCAGATCGGTGTGCGCAAGCATTACTACCCGGCGGCTGCCGGCAGCCGCGAAGATGCGATCGTGATGCGCCTGCCTCTGACAGCGGCGGCCGGCGCTGACGGTCATGGTGACGGAGCCTTGGGATGACGAACGCGGAACGCCTGCGCAAGCTGGAACAGATGGGTCTGGGCCCGGTCTGGGTGCGTCGTGGCATCGATGCAGCGGGTGCAGCGGATGCAACGGTTGCCGGGGTTGCAGCGGACGCGACGCTTGCAGCGGGTGCTGCAATGACCGACGCAATGACGGACGCAATGACCGACGCAGTGATGGAGGCAAGGACCCATGCGGGGGCTGCCGCATCCAACGACGACATCGCCGCGATGGATTGGGAGGCGCTCGAAGCATCGATACGTTCCTGCACGCGCTGCGGCTTGTGCGAAGGTCGCAAGCATGCGGTGCCCGGTGTGGGGGACAGACAGGCGCGCTGGCTGTTCGTCGGTGAGGGTCCGGGTCGTACCGAGGACCAGCAGGGCGAGCCCTTCGTCGGTCCGGCGGGCAAGCTGCTCGACAATATGCTGCGTGCCATCGGTCTTGCGCGTGGCGAAGCGACCTACATTGCGAATGTGGTGAAGTGCCGCCCGGTGGGCGCCGATGGCCGTGACCGGCCGCCGTCACCCGATGAAATCGCGGCATGCCTGCCTTACCTGCAACGACAGATGGCACTGATCCGGCCTGACATCATCGTGGCGCTCGGCAAGGTGTCGGCGCTGGCCTTGCTCGGGCTGCCGCAAGACAGCGTGCTGTCCAGCGTGCGTGGGAAGCCGGCCAGCTATGCGGGCCGGCCGCTGCTGCCGACCTTCCATCCGGCCTACCTGTTGCGCAAGCCAGCCGACAAGGCGCTGGCCTGGCGCGACCTGTGCACCGCGCAGCGCATCGTCGACGGCGCGTGAACAGCGACACGCTGACGGGCGCGATGGCGCCGCTGCAGCAAGCCTTCCATCAACACTGGCCCACGCTGCGCAATCCGCATGTGCGTGCGCTGGCCTGGCTGTTGACGGCGCCCGACATGTTCGATGCCGACGCGCCGCGCTGGGGCGGCCGCATTGCGCGCTTGCCCGCCGATATCGCCGACACGGAACGCGACTGGCTGCTGCAGCTCGATGCCAAGCCGCAGGCGCTGGAAGCATTCCTGAACGTGCATCGCTTCACACGCCTCGGTCGTTATGCGGAGAGCTTGCTGGAATGGACGTTCCGTCATCGCGGCGTGCTGCATGCGCATGGACTGCAGGTGCGTACGCCGCGCGCCGAAGGCGGCGAGGATACGGTCGGCGAGTTCGATTTCCTGCTCGATCTGGAAGGCGGGCTCACGCACTGGGAACTGGCGACCAAGTTTTATCTGCTGTGCTCCGATGATCCGACGGTCCGGGCCGTGCAGCAGGCAGATTATTTCGTGGGACCGAATCTGGCCGATACGCTGGGTCGCAAGATGCGCAAGATCCTCGACCGTCAGCTGGCGCTGGGCGCTCATCCGGCAGCGGCGTCATTGCTGCCGCGGCCGCTGGCCGCCGCACAGGCGCTGGTGAAAG
>JACCDN010584207.1_pt1 | contig 13334 bp, 9 predicted proteins | sample 7441691 | NCBI WGS metagenome assembly JACCDN01 (sample SAMN15323439, study PRJNA562643) | freshwater metagenome | isolation source: river surface water | place: USA:Blue River Watershed | collected 2017-08-16 | reverse complement strand
CCGCCGCATAGATGCACATTTCCTACCTGAACTTGAATATTATTGTGCTGTTTGTGGCGAAACGTACTTTGAACCGTGACGCGACCCGTTTTACAATGTTGAGTTCCGTATATTTTATTATTGTCCAACTTCCAAACACTATCGTCGGCAACAAGGCACGCAAGTGTTTCGCCAGGACCCTTGAGTGGCGCTGCTTCGATGTACGCCAGTGTGTACCCAGGAACTTTTTGGGGGGTTTGAATCCACGCGGGTGTTTCTTGAATCACAACCACGTCCGGTTTTGTATTTTGCAAACCAGCGATGAGCATATACAGGCTTTTGTTCGGGTCTTGGCCCCCAACGGAAAATAAATTTACAGTTGCAATTTTGAAGATCGGAGTTTCCTTGGGTTGGAGTTTTTCGGTGGCATCTGTGCAAGAATCAATGGTTTCTTGCTGTGGCAGGCGAGAACTGGCTGTCCCTGACTCGTCTTCGCGAGGATATCTGGTTTCTCGCGACTCTACACTAGCATCGATGGCACTTTTCACAAACGCGCTATCATTGCTTGGTTTTTGTAAAGGCGGACCTTGTAATTCCACACGATTGCGTTTTTTAAAAAATAAAAAATACAACAAAACAAAAAGAGTCATAACTATTATTGCAACAACAACCGGCGGCACTATCGCCAACGTTATGTCCTTTGCCATGGTGGGATTCTTTTTTTTTTCAATTGTAAAAAACCGATGATTGATTTATTTTTCCTAGTTGCCATTCAATTTTGCTGAGAAACTTTAATACATCTCACTCAAAACAAAAAAAAAAGTTTTTTGTCTCCGCACGGAAATCAAGTCGAAACACTAAACTCGACCGCGTTTATTTACAAGACGCCCAAGTTAGCAAGAATCGCGAGGGTCCGGCTCCGGTTTTTGATGATCCCAAGTTCGGTTCCACAAAATTCTTCTCGATTGTTGATATAAGGACCCGCGAGAGTGAGTAAAATGTCGACACTCCAGTAATCTGATGCCAAAATCGCAATCTTGAGGGCGGTTTGTCCTTTGGAGTTTCGGAGACCGACGTGAGCGCCTGAATTCAGCAACAGTCGAACAATGTCGTAGGAACAAACACCAAGACGAAGAGCCATCATAAGCACAGTGTCGCCTTTGTTATTTTGGACGTCCAAGGCAGAATTGGCGAGAACACTGACAGTTCCGGCGCATGGGTATCGACCAGATACCGCGTGCATAATCGCCGTCCAACCCAGGTCATCCTGCAAACAAGGATCCGCGGAAAGTGAAAGGAGCAATTTCACTTCATCAAGGTCTGTTTTAAAGAATCTGCTTAAGCTCATCAGGTGTGTTTCACCATTGTAGCCTCGGTCATTGATATGCGGTCGCATAAGTAGATGAAAGGTTTCATCGTCGACTGAAAAATCACCATTGTATAAAACCCCCCATCCTTTGTCGCCCTTGAAAGCAAGAGTCGCACCGTTGTCTACCAAGACTTTGATTACACCAACGTTATTCTGACGCGCCGCTTGGAACAGCGGCGAACCCTCCGTGTCGTTGGGTGTCAGATTCGGATCCGCGGTTGCCGAAACGAGGAGTTGCGCGCATTGTTGACCGTCTTTTTGGTTGTGACATGCTGCTATGAGAGGCGTCTCACCGTTCAGGTCCTGAGAATTTGGATTCGCATGTAACTCAAGAAGAAATTGAACTGTTTCCGCGGTCCCATGACGACAGGCGTGTTGAAGGATAAGGTCCCCGACCGACGTCGTGTTTCCAGATTCAATCGCACTCGGCAGTGGTTTCCACATGTGTGTTTTCGAATAATGAATTCTGGCCAAAAAAATATCGAAATCCAGCGAAAAAAAATATATAAAATGTCGGCGAATACCAACTCTTGTTTTTAAAAAAACGAACGTACAATGTCGTTGTTCTCCATCGCCTTGATATTTTTGGTATTGTTAATCATAATTATTGTCGTTTTAACCAAATACTCGGGACGCCGAATAAGACAAAAACCCACCGCCCAACGAACATGTGGTCAAACCGGCATGTTTCCACGCGGTCCTGGTCCCGTCGTCCACCACGAAACTCATGGTGAAGAAAAAGCAGAGTCTAGTCACAAAAACCTTGGGCACCGGTCCACTGGCTCGCTTCATGAACACGGCTCCTGTCTCGTCGTCGGCCAAGAAACTTTGGGTAAAGAAAATTTCACCGAAAAGGAACATGGACAGCGGTCTATCGGCGATAAACTTGGTTCAGGTCAATCCGTTCGCCGCGCAACCTTGGGTAAAAAAGACACGAATTCTGCCGAAAAGAAACCCGGTCATCGGTCTATCGGCGAGTGTCACCGACTCGATTCTGGTTACGTTGATCACCACGAAACCCAAGGTGAAGAAAACGCTGATTCCGACGATGCACATCAGTCAACTGGCGAGCGTCACGACCACGGTTCTGGTCCCGCCGTCCACCAAGAAACCTCGGATGGTACAATCACTAATTCTGACGATGTAAATCATTCAATTGGCGAGTGTCATGATGCCAATGAAAAACTTGCGAATCCGTCTGCTTTATCTACCGAAGAGGAACTCGCGCCTCAGCCCATTGGCGGGTGTCATAAAGACGATTCTGATACCGTCGTCCACCAACAATCCTCGAGTGATACCAATTCTGACCAAGATCAACAAGCGGATCAATTAACGGCCGAAATTCGAGAACGTGAACTTGAGTCGAGTGGCGAGCGTTGGGCAACCGTTGATCACGAATCAAAAGACAAAATTCAGGAACAACGGACAGAATGCACCACCGACGTATTACCAAAGCCGTCGAATAATTTTTTGGATAGTTTGTATGTGAAGTGGAATACTTCAGCCAAAAACGAGAAGGGGCGGTCCCAAATTTATAGCAAAGGTGAAATCACGCATATTGACGCAGCATATGATGTATTGTGTATTATATCAATCCGTGTTTGCAAACATAGATGGATTTTTATTGCTTTGGTGGGTCAGTTAAGACAATTTGTGGGAGCAATGATACTAAGAAATGCACATTGTAATTATAAAAAGATGTATCATCGTGTTGTTGAACCAAATGTAAAAAGCCACGAAAATGGAAATATCACAATCTGGAATCAAAGTTTTAACCTACAAGAAGATAAACTTTTGAGTAACAATAAACAATTATATGATATCCAGGTTAATTTAAATCAATGCGTCGACGATTTTGACGATGAAACGTCACAAAATGATTATTCGACGATATGTGGAAAACTATTAACATTTTATTATAGAAACATGTGTGATAATTCTTTGCAAAGAGAAAGTGTCCCATGGAAGTGTACAACCCATGCCCTACTGGACTAAACATATACTCCCCAATGTTAAAACAAAGATTATCGTTGCCAACACACAAGCTAGAAAAAAAGCAAAAAAAAAGTAAATTTATTGCACATCATGGTGTGTTCATATACCTAGATTGTAGTTATGTTGCTTCGGGTCTACTATCACTGACGCAACCTTGACTCCTGATTTTCTGCGCTTGTTTTTCTTGGAGAAACAGTTTTAAAAAAAATGATTACTGGCCCAAAAAATAATAGATTTCCGAAATAAGTGTAAAAAGCGCAAGATTCATGTACAGAAACGAGGATAATTCCTTTAAAAGCGAAATGGTCCAATGTGACTGTACATAACCCTGCCGACTAGACGAACTAAACACTAGTTTTTGTTTTTATAAAACAGTCTTTACAAGAACAACGTGCAACCAAATGTGAAAAGATCTGTCGATCCGTTCCAATATAAAAACGATTACCACCGTCCACCAACAAGCTAAAAAGTGAGAGTACGAATGCATGGTGCCATATAATCTGCTTACATTTATTTTTTTCCGCGGTTTCCTTCCACTGTTGAAAATGTACCTGGATTGTTTGGTGTAGTCACGTTGCCTCGGGTCAACTATCACTGACGCAACCTTGACTCTTGATTTTCTGCGCTTGTTTTTCCTGGAGGTACAGTTGCGTCAACTGCGCGGAGCGCTGCTTGTAGCCTAATTTTAACTCGGGTGAGCTCTGACGCCAAAAGGCCGCCGCGGTGGAAATGACTTCTTTGTACGGTCGCCTTGTTTCCGCAGGCTTGAGGTTCTCTTTTTCTTTTTCGTCTTGCAAAAAAAGAAAAAAAGCGTTCCGCGGTTTGTATACCATTGCGCTCAACGCGGCCAGTTTTTGGCGTTTGATCCTGTGCTTGCCGTTTTCCAAAAGTCTTTGCTCGAATTTCGGGGCGTTGCTCTCCGCCACTAATCGGCGTTGTTTCAGTTCTCGAGCTTGGTTTTGTAGTTCCGCTTTTGCTTCCGCCGACAGTTGTCGCCACTCTGCATTGACGATGCGGTTTCGTTCCTTAAACGGTAAATCGCGAACTTCTTGCGGCGAAAACTTGCGCTGCTTCAAAAAAAGAACGTAGGCCGTTGGATCGCGCTGTTTCGCCCGCTTTCGGGCCATTCTTTCGAGTTTGCGTTGCGAAGATTGCGCAATAGACAAACGCTCCTGTTCGGTACTTTGCTCCCAACGCGCAGAACAAGAACTCAAATTCTCGCGAGACGCAAACTCGGCAAAAAAAAGCGGCCAGGCACTTTGACAATCTGCACAGGTTTGCAAGTGTTCGTTTTCTCTCTTGCTGATCGGTTTAGGGTATGGTATCGCGTTGCGACGCCAAACCCGAAGTTTTTGGGCATCCATGCCAGAGAAAATGATGGTTTTTTTTCCGTTTTTTTGGTCACTTTTGTTTTGAATAAACGCTTGTGCTTTTCTCCTGCCTTGAATGAGCGACAAAAAAATTTTTTTTTTTGCAATTTTCTATTGGTCTCTTGAGACATCACGAAAAGCTGGCATGGTTTCCACGCTTATTATCACGAGCAACTTGGGGCTCGAAGTTGGACTTGGGTACTTAGCTCAAAAACTTGTGGCCAATGTTGATGTTCGTATATTAACATGCGAAGAGCTGTGGTCCCCTCAGCCCAATTTAGAGAAGTACCATCAAGTTATCGTTTGTGGAGACGGTTCGGCGGAAGATGGGGCACAACTCGTAGGTTTTGAACCAGGAACCTCACCTACATCTACCTTGTTTAATATCTTAGGTGTGAATCCCGATCCCAATTTGTTTCCGCTGCTAAGTTTGTTGGACGAACATATGACCCAACCTTTCCGAATGCCAATCATAGAGCATTTCGCAATCGGACTTGCGAACCATGCATCCAAAAGCACTCATGAGATGCTGAAGCACGTTATAGATCACCCTGAAGAACTGAAAAACATCCTTCGGATCGGCGAAGTGTTATTTGAGAGCCAAGTTCGCATGGTGCGAAATCGAGTGGAAAGAAACTCGCGCTATTATCAAATCAGCCAGTTTCCTGACGTAAAGTGCGTGATTTGTTCGGCTTCTGAACGGATCGTTTTGACCCATGCGATGCTGCATGAAAAATATCCGGATGCGCAGGTGTCTGCGGTTGTAAATATTGAATTTGGTGCAAAAGTTGACCGCTTGAAATTTTCGCTTTACTCCTACGATGGAACCGACCTTCAAAGGATTGCCTGTCACTTTGCAGGCAGAGGTACCAAAGTGAGTGCAGCTTGGGGTTCAAGGGCGATGGGAAGTGGGACTTTGATTTATGAAAATGCAACTATTGTGTCCATGAGACGCTCGTAGCTATTGGAAAACCAAGATTCCTTTAATCAGACGTATACTCGGAGTAACCAACATATCGGAGTAACCAATAAACTCAGGTTATCCGACCACTCGGATTATCTGATTTATCTGAACAACTTATTAACTCAGATTTCTCGATTGATCAGATTTTCTGAGTTATCTTAAACTATCGGATCGTTTAATCTGACCTCACGTTTGTTTTCTCAATATATGGTTGGTTGGATTGAGGTTGCGAATGCTGGTCAAGTTTATTGAGTATATAGCAACGTGGTTTTCCAACGGGGGCTAAAACAAAAAAAAATGTTTGGTCATAAATCAGACTACGGTTGCTCTGTCGGGTCTAGCCTTGTTTTTATTAGGTATGCCTTTTTTTTAACGTGCTACACCGGTCAAAAAAACAAAAATGTAGCACCACGTTCCGTGTTAAAAAAAAAAATCTTGTGTGGAGACCACCCCAGCAAAAAAAAAACCATTTTGGGGAGCCTTGTAAAAAAAAAGACCAAGAATGAGTTGTCGTACCCAGCTGGTTTCTCAAGCCTGTGATGTCCAGTCTTCGATGAGCAGTGATTGCGATCCAATGGTTTCGTTTTCGTCTTCCGGGCGAATTCAAACGACCTCGTACGTTTGGTACATGATTTTGATTTTGTTTTTCGCGTGTCTGCTCGGCGTTCTCGCCGTCACGATTCCGGTCGAGACGATTATGTTGCTCAACAAGTTACCGAAAGACATTGACGTGGTGTTGGTCGATCGCCCCGGAGCATTGTCGAAAGGTGTGATCGCCGAACAGGTCGCGCTTGTCGATCGAAACATGAAGTTCAGACGCAATATTTACATTCTTTCGTCGTCGCCGACCGGGCCCGCGACGACTTTTGACGCCAAAAATGTGTTTTTCTCAAACTTTACACCGACGTCGACAGATCCCGCGGTCAGTCTTCGGGAGTGTTACCTCGCCATGGGCGGCATCGTGGGCATCGCCGAGAGGGCGATCTTTCTCGGAGATGCGACGTTCCCGTACCGCAGGATGGACAAGACGTTGCTATTCGACGGTGAACGTCCTAAAATGTTCAATTTCTTCAAACCCGTGGACTACACGTCCTTTTACGCACCGTTCCTGAACGAGACACTGCCCTGCTTTGCGCAGGACACCTTGCTCTTTGCAAGACTGCAGTCCACGACTCTCGATGATCAGTTGCGAGAACTGTTGATGCTCGAGCGCACGGAGCACGGCTACTCGGTCCACCACGGATTCAACCGCGACGTACTCCTCAATGGCGACGCTTCCTTTGCGTCAAACCGCGCCATTCAATTGGAAGAGCTCGCCGCCGATAAGCCGATCTTTGCCACTTTCCACGTGTCTGGAGACGCTCCGACGGTTCTGACTGAATTGGCCGCTCATTTGTTAGAGTTTACGCAGTAAAAAAAAACCCCCAAGGATTTATTTGATTTCGCGGCATTGTCGGATTATTTTTTCTTTGATTTCCAAAGATAAAACGATACAAAAAAAAGAACTAGTGACTTTTGCTATTTTGATGTCACTTTGACACGATGATTGTTTCAAAGGGTATTGTGATTTTTTTTTATATTGTTTCATAAAAAACATAATTTCGACATGAAATGGACATCTGACATTTTTGTTTGAACCGTCGAGTTTTTCTTAAAAGTGTGCCGAGCGAAAAAAAAAGGGTTCGCGAACCCTTTGGTTTTATTTTAACCCAAATCTCTAAAATTCCGATGTTTGTTAAAAGAACGACTCTTAAAGTCAACCATCGACGAAACAGATTGGTCTTGCGCGCAGTCTTTTTTTAAAAAAAAAAGCCGTATTCGCAACACGACAAGGCTGACACGGGTCTTTTTTGTTGAACAGTCACAAAAAAAATGTTTCCATAATGGCTTGCGTTGCTTATTGCAGGTTTTATAATTGTTGTTCTTGTTGGGTTAAAGAAATTTTTAGGGTCAAACGTTTGCCAGCAACCGATAAAAACCTCCGAACCAGAAAAGGGGCCTGAATGGTGTACTTTATGTAAAAAAGAATTTTGGTCGAGTTCGATTCTGTCCAATAACCACTACATATCTTTAAACACGTTATAAGTATTAACGTTTCTAGCCAAGCCTTTCAAGCGTGTTAAATCTGTTGTTAATAGCCTGATTTTTGCCTTACTAACGCTCGTTTATCACAAAAATACGTACTATGATTCATGCAACCTGTAAAATCACGATTCCAAGGTTTTTCGCACGCTATTAATTGGCGCGGCACAAGTTGGACGTGTGAACAATCTTGTTAAAACTCGACACAAAAAAATTTCGACATGAAATGGACACAAAAACAAGTTTCTGGATTTTTTTGTTCAAGTGTCCAATTTTATTCAATCAGACAAACCAATTTTTTTTTTTGAGACTAAACGTTTGGTTTCTGTTCGAGTATGTTTTTACATTATTAATTACAGATTTTTTTTGTCATGTTGCCAACATAAAGTTGTCTCAAACTGTTATAAAAAATGACCAACAATCATTTAGACATTATTCTTCCTTTCGTTGCCATTGTCGTGGTTTCGATAATGATACTTGTTATTTATGTTTTGTTTTTTAAAAAAAGAACCGGCTCGATAACAAGGTGGCAAAACGGAAACAAGGAAACGGTGTTGCAACCCGAGTTTTCGGGAGAACAAACCAAACCCAAATCAAAGATGGTGTTGGAATCTAATAGTACATTATCACCTCGAGGCGAAAAAGATGCTTGGATCTCGCAAAACAACGTAAACAAGATCCAGTTGGCTGGAATTTCCTCGTATCCCGGAATAAAGCAGAGTATACAATACTGGTATCAAACGTCTGATGGTTCGGTACTTACCGATAATAGGGAACAAGAAGAGTTTATTCAACGAACCGGTATCTTACAAATGATGCGAGATTTAGAACATGAATACAATCTAAAGATGCCACCCGCGCGTGAAGATATACCTACAATGGTGGGGTTAATCAATTTATTAAGAAGTATGGACCAGAAACTGTCTAACAATGCAGTGTTGTCGGAATCCAAGGATTGTAATTTGTTATTTGCGCTGTTGAGAAATCCTAAACTAGAATACAACAAGTTACTGATATTTATGCAAAAACTGGAGACAGAAATTGACAGTTTAATAAATAAGTTAATTCCCAGTAATGTCCGGCTTGCGTTATTAGAATAAGTAGTAAAAAGAATAAGAATACAGTCAAAAACAATTCTGTCCAATAACCACAACCTATGTAAACACCGTAAAAAGTATAAACGTTTGTCAGACAAGCTTTTGACTCAAAAATACCCAAGCTTTTAAAGGGTTGTTACACATCCGATGTGCACTGTCTAGGTTGTAACACAAGTTGGACGTGGGCATACTTGTTTCAAAAATTTTAACACAAACAAATTTCGACACAAAAATGGACACGAACAAAAAGTCTTTGACATTTTTTTTTTAAAATTAGGTTTTCCAAAAAAATGTGATATTCAAAAAAAAAGGACAAACTTTTTTTGGGGAAGCAACTTTTTTGTGACCAAAGCGGTCGTCACTCTTTTTTTTTGTTTTTTTTGCAAGCAGTCACTACTGCAACCTGACAGGCCGTGGTTGCAAATGGATTGACCCCTGGTTAAACGTGTGCACCATCGTTTCTAGCTGTGCAATCATAATACTATTTTTTATTTCGCATTTGCACCATGTTGTATAAAAACATGCGTCAATCTCTTGAGTCATTGTTTGTTTAAAAGATTATACACTCTGTGGTGCGTTGTGTTTTTATCCATATACTTTTCAACTAAATATCTTTGTATCTGCAATAATTCTTGATCTTTGTCTAATTGTCTATTTATGCTAAGTCAGTCGTTTTAAAGGCATTTTTCCCCCCTTAATCTGATCTGATCTTCATAATAGTCTGTAAAAAGTGTGTCAATCTCTTGAGCCATTTTTTCTTTAAAATCATAAACCTTGTAGTACGCGGTGTTTTTATCCATAGACTTTTCGACGATATATCTTTGTATCTGCAACAATTCTCGATTTTCTTCGAATGATCTGACATCAAGGTGTCCAACGTATAATTTTTCCATATTCTTATTGTAAACATTCATTAATCTAAGTACCAACGGTAAATCATCATAATCACAGGGTTGGTTACGCACCTCCTTGTAATCAGAGACCATCTCATTGAAAAAATCGTCGATATTTAACTGTGGTGCTAGACTATCGATGGCGTGCTTTCTAGTAAAAATATATTCTATAACCTTGGACATTATAACACTGTGGTCAATGTCTTGTTTTCTTTTTATATAAAGATTAGCGAAATGGACTTCAGCGAGTATCATGCATCGAAAATATTTGTTGTTCAAAAGAGAGGATTGTTTATTGTAGACGGCTTGTGCGTCTTTCAACCCATCTTTGAAGAAACATTCCAATGCTTTATTAATTTGGGCGGCCATTGTAGAAAGATTTGCATAATATTTGCGGTACTCGTCTTTTGTGGTGCATGCTCGATGTATGTTACGTATTCTTGATTTAACACGAATACCCCACTCTGACTTTAATTCATTTATTTGAAATAAATGTTCGCAGTAATCACTAAAAGAATTGAGCCACGTAAAGAATTGTTTATCGCATTTGCTTTGTTTAGGATTTTTTAGTTCACGTTGTAAATTAGAAAGTAAATTTTGGATATTTTCCACAGTAACATCAGAATATTTAATAGTCCATGCACTTACTGGAGTTTCTCCCGCGTCCTTGACCAGCTTCGCATAATACTGAAATGTAAAAATTATGTATTGCCGATCAAATGGCAAGTCGATAATTTTTGGTTTTGTTGGTGAACAACACTCCTGATCTGTGTCATCTGACACTAATTTGTTTTCATCTGACACTAGCTCGTTTTCATCTGACACTAATTTGTTTTCTTTCGACACTAATTTGTTGTCATCCGACACTAGCTCGTTTTCATCTGACACTAATTCGTTTTCATCTTTGCAAGATGGCTTTGGCGATTTTTTTTAAACAACCAATAATACATTACAATTGCAAAGATAACCATGACTACTATTCCGACAATCGGAAGAATCATGACTAACCTGTCGTTGGTCATTTTTTTAAATGTGTCACGATGCACAGAATTTTTTTTTCGTGATTGGTAAGTGGCGATATTCTGTGGCCGATATTTGAAATAAAAACCGTCTCACATCCTTTTGTTTAAAGTTTGGATTGTCAATAATTACTTTTTTTTGTTTTTGTCAGTAGTATTTGGAAAAAAACAATCGGTGTCAAACGTGTCGTGGCGATTATTAAAAAATGGCCAACGATTATTTAGTCATCATTCTTCCGATTGTAGCCATTGTCGTGGTTGCAATAATGATGCTTGTTATCTATTTCTTGTTTTTTAGCACTAAAGTCAACACCAACAACAGACGTATAAACGACGACTGCAAGTTGCAAAATGTAAACAATGCTACCGCAGATAGTACCAAAAACACGGAGGATTGTACAAACATCATTAAAACACCAGAGATCAAACCAAAATATGACTGTGGACCTAACCCTCCCACCAAACTATATTTGCCAACTTTGTCTAAAGATACGCAGGACGATATTACAAGATACAAGAAAAACACAACACTGTTTACACACGAAACCATAAAAAGAAAAAGAAAGACGAAATACGATGGAAAATCTGGTAACTTGATTGATGTCGCTATGTTGCGTGAACATTTCAATACAAATTATGAGAGAATCTCCAAAGAAACGAATCAGATCCAACTTTGTCTTTGGTTAATCCGCCTTTATAATGAATTTAGTTTGAGTCTTTTTCTGGCAAAGCAGCACAATATTTTTACACCCACGAGCGATGCTCCTTTAGCCAAAGATGACGAGGACCAAAAGTCACGTCAGGACCGCTGGCAGTTATGGTTTGGCTTTTTAGACGCAATGTTAAACGACAATGAAACCGAGCACTCTAAACTTTATCAGTCAATCAAAGAATTGCAACTGAAAATAGATCGTTTGTTAAACTGTTTATTTACAACCGATCCACCGCAAACAACACCAAAAGATGGTGCAGTCGGTGACAAGGGTGCGGAAAAACAAGCGTCAGGGCGCAAGAGAAAGGCCGCGAACAATGCTTTACTAAATGCGCTAAATGCGTGGATAACACAAAACAATGTCAGTTATGATCGTGATGTAAAAATTAAGAGTTATCCATCGTTCAAACACGATACAGAAATCTTCAGACAAGCAATAACGCAAAGTACGCCTGACTGTAATGAATTCTCCGAGCAAGAACAACAAGCGTTTATTCAACAATCCGATATCTCACAAATATTGCGAGATTTCGAAACAGCATACAATGCAAACATGCGAGTTCAACGCGACGATATAGATAAAATGGCGAGTTTAATTGCTTTATACAACGATATCCACGCACAATTGTACGAGGATATACCATATAAAGATCCAAAGGATCGGCGTTTGATTATGCAACTCTTGAAAGATAAAAACACCGAATACCACAAGTTACATCTACTTATCAAAGACCTTGAGACCGAAATTGACAGGTTGATAGCAAATTTAATGCCCGAGAATGTCCGGGATTACCTTTTTAGTTCAAGAGCCTGATTCGTGTGCCAAATAATTATAATATAAGCAATCAAAAATGTAAAGCAAAAAAAAATCCAATAAAAAATATTTATATTTCGAGCGCGACCACAAAAAGAACTTCATGCCCCCAATTCGCAGACACCCCCTGCTGGACGTAAAGACCACCCGTCGCGCGCTCGTTGCAGCGCGGGAAGAGTACGATGTTTCATCGCTGGCGAAAAAAACGGCAGGCGTGGTGTTTCAAACACCAAAGATCGACCTGAGTCAAATCGTATTTCGCACCCACCTCGAAGCGCAAATTCGCGCCTTCCCACCCATGGAGAAGACGCAGACCAGGGACCGTATCCGAAGAAATCAAACCTGCGAGTCTTGCAAACAACCGCTCGCCGCCGATTTTTGGTCGCTGTTGCACACGTGCCAAGAAACCAAGTGCACGATCCTTTGCCCGATTGTTCCACCTTGTAAGGAAGCTTCCCTAATGCACACGTGTCACAAGCTTTTTTTTGCCACGCGTGTGCAAGGCGATCCGATGTGTCACATCCTCGTCTGCCCCAGGTGCGAAACACGTGTGTTGAGCGAGCACTACCTGCAAGATACCGTCTTTCAATTATACCGAATTCGCCAACGGGTGTCGAAAGTGCCACTTCCATGTGGAAACATGTTGCTACAACAGAGGATGCATCTTTGGAACTTGTACACGACGTCAACGTACGTCCAGGACTGGGTAAAGGCCACCGGCAAAGGTGAGGTGTATGTTTTAGACAACCTTTGGGCGCGGTGGTCGTGTCGCCGGCCGTGCGCGGCTTGCGACCAAGAGATACTCACCACCGCCTTTCGTCTCGCCGAAAACTTGACCGTCGTTTGCGAGGCGTGCTCTCTGGTGCAAAGAACGACATGTTTCGTTTGCAAAGCGCGAAAGGCGGTGGTCACCGGCTACGAACGGAGGTCCAGTGGCGGTTACTTTCATCAACCCATGTGCTGTCCCTGCTTTATGAACCGCAAGATAATTACCTGCCCCGCGCCGGTCCAATTATGCGCCCCAACATTTCTTGGATCTG
>JACCDN010070178.1_pt1 | contig 13335 bp, 9 predicted proteins | sample 7441691 | NCBI WGS metagenome assembly JACCDN01 (sample SAMN15323439, study PRJNA562643) | freshwater metagenome | isolation source: river surface water | place: USA:Blue River Watershed | collected 2017-08-16 | reverse complement strand
TGGAACGTGACGATAGTTATCCAAAACCCAGAGAACATGGCTTGGCGTGGCGAAGGTTTGGGCGAGCTCATGCTCAGGCAAGACCTAGAGATCCACGAACTAACTAACCTTGGGGTTGCTAAAAGTCGCAACCAGGCAATCTGGCTCTCCAAGGGCGAATACCTGGTCTTCTCAGACGATGACATCCGATTCAACGTCCAGGGTTTGCAAGAAGCAATTCGCTTCCTTGATGACAACCCCGAGTATTCGCTACTTCTAGGTCAGGCTGTTGATCCAAATGGCAAGCTTCGCAAGCAGTATCCAAAGAGCAGAGAAGAGCTAACTAAGTTCAACTCAGCCCGAGCTGCCACCTACGAGATGATCATTCGAGTTGAGGCAATTAGGCAGCTCGGGGTTTGGTTCGATGAGGAGTTTGGCGCAGGAGCAAAGAACTACCTCGGCGATGAGTACATCTTTATCGTGGATCTGCTTGCTGCCGGTGGCAGGGCTGTATTCATGCCAATCACTCTGGCGACCCACCCGTTTGAATCCTCGGGCTCTCGCTGGGGTAGCAAAAAGGATCGCAGGGCTAGGGCAGCAATATTCACTCGGGTTTTCGGAGCTAAGGCTCCGCTCGTTCGCTTTGCCTTTGGACTTCGAAGACTAAAAGAACTGGGTGGTCCTTTGAAGTTCTTACTCTTTGTCTTTGGTCGCTAGCGAGTTCTAACCATCAATACCTGGCCGACGTTCTGGCCAGCTGCAACAAGGTTCTGCTTCACACCATCAATCCAAACTTCGACCCGAACGTCGTAGCCTGCTCCAGTGTTGCGCTTGATGAGGGCGTATGGCTTTCCAGCGACATTCTTAAGTGGCGAAACACTGATCCACTTGCCCGCGATTCGAGCCATTAGCTGGCTGCCTTCAAAACCTTGGGCATAGATAGCGATGAAGCCGTTGAAGGTGCCGACCGTCACCTTCTGGTTGGTTACTGGGTTTGGGTTGGGAGTTGGGTCAACTGGATTGATGCCAACCGGGGTGTTCTCAAGCAGTTTTTGTGCAGCGGCAATGTCGACCATGGGAATCTGCTTACGAACCACATCGTCGATCTTTTTGCCCGAGATCTTCATAGCATCCAAGACAGTTTGAGCTGAGTGCTTAGGGAACTGCTGTCTTAGTAGCGCATAGCTTGCGGCCGCGGTAGGGGCGGCCGCCGAGGTTCCGCTGGCCTGGGCGTAACCGAAGGTGGCAGCTGAGATTGCGTAGTCAGGGGCAAGCAGCTCAACCTTGGTGCTCATGGTGTTGTAGATCGAGATTTGACCGTTCTCGTCGACAGACCCAATCGATACGGCCTCATCCAAACAGGTTGGGGCCCAGGACTCGACAGAGTTCAGGTAGAAGCCATTACCTGCTGCTGCGAATGGGATTACACCTACCTCGCGAAGCTTCTTCAAAGAAGCTCTCACCTCGGCATATACCGGGTTGGTGTTGCAGTTCAGTAGGTCTTGCCTTGAGGTCAGGCCAAGGATCCCGAATGACATTGAGACTGCGACGATGTTGTATTTCTCGCGGTTTTGGTAGAAGTACTCAAGGGCTGTAACGACACTACGTGGCTGCATGTCAGTGTTTGCCATCACGATCTTGGCCTGCGGGGCGATTCCGCCTGGTGCCACGGAGTTTGGCTTTCCAGCCACAATGCCGGCCACCATATTGCCGTGAGTCTCATCAGCGAACAGTCGACCAAAGATGTCTCTGCGCTGACTGGCAGCGAGGACTCCGGTTTGAAACTTGGTTCCGTTAGGACAGAGGGCTGCATTGTTTGATTGGTAGACACAGATGCCGTCTACAACCTGACCGTCAAAGTATTCGTGCTGCAGGTTTACACCCTGATCGATCATGGCGATTGTTACGCCTTGACCAAGGATGTTCTTGCTCCAGGCAGCGTTGATGTTGATTGCCTCATAGGCGCGCTCCACTGGCGCTGCCTGGGCTGGGGTTGTTAGGCCAACGATAAGCAAAAGCGCTGCTGACAACGCCCCAAGAATTCTCTTGATCATCGTGATACTCCTAACCTAGGAAAGCCAAAGTGTAAGTCTGGTTTGTCAGCATTTCCTGAGAGTTGAGTCTAGGCTTTAGCCATGACTCAGGCCCACTATCGTGTCAAAAAGGCTGTTATCCCAGTTGCCGGCTTAGGAACAAGATTCTTGCCTGCCACCAAAGCAATGCCTAAGGAAATGCTTCCACTGGTTGATAAGCCAGTGATTCAATACGTTGTTGAGGAAGCTGTGGAAGCAGGTCTTGATGACCTGCTGATGATCACCGGTAGAAACAAGAATGCCCTCGAGAACCACTTTGACCGCGTGGCTGAGCTTGAGCAGGTACTTGCCGATAAGGGTGATTCCAAGAAGCTATTCAAGGTTCAGGAGTCGTCTCAGCTTGGAGATATCCACTACACCAGACAGGGTGACCCGAGAGGCCTGGGTCACGCTGTCCTTAGAGCCAAGAGCCATGTTGGTGACCACTCCTTCGCCGTTCTACTTGGCGATGACGTCATCGACTACCGCGACCAGATTCTGCCTCGCATGCTCGAGGTCCACCAGGCAACCGGGGACAACGTTATTGCCCTCATGGAGGTCCCAGCCGACCAGATCCACCTCTACGGTTGCGCGAGCATCGAGGCAACCGGGGAAGCCGATGTTGTGCAGGTGACCGGGTTGGTGGAGAAACCTGCTCGAGAAGAGGCACCTTCGAACCTGGCGGTTATCGGGCGCTATGTGCTTCGCCATGAAATGTTCGACATCCTGGAGAAAACCGACCCTGGTCGCGGTGGTGAGATCCAGCTAACCGATGCTCTGGAGTATGCAGTCGAGCACCCTGAGATCGCAGGTGGTGTTCGAGGAGTCGTATTCCGCGGTCGTCGCTACGACACCGGTGACAAGCTCGACTTCATCAAGGCAACCCTGAAGATCGGCATCGACCGTGATGACATTGGTGCCGATCTGCGCAGCTGGCTGAAGGACTTCTCTAAAGAGATTTAGTTCTCTTGCACTTCTCGGAGCAGTACTTCACCTGATCCCAAGTTTTCGCCCAAGACTTGCGCCAAACCATAGGTCTGCCACACCGCTCACAGTCTTTCTGCGGCAGGTTTTCTTTCTTGACGCCCTTCACCAAGAGCTAAACCAGTCAGGAACTTACTTGCTTCCTACTGACTGACGATGGTCACCCGACCATCAAGGCCTCGCGATTTGGTTTGTTTGGCCTCCGAAGTGAAGGTGAAGCTTGGGGCAAGAGTTTTCGCATAAGCACAAGCTGCTCGTGCTCTTGCGCTAGCAAGGTTCTTGTCTGATGCTTTGACGAAGTAGGCGGTGCAGCTGGCCGAGGTATTTGCCTCTTGATCGACGTCTGCCATCAGCGTCTCAACTGCAAACCTCTGATTGCCGGTCAACCTGGTTGACTTACCCGCGAATCTTGGGAGGTTTGCACTCACCTTCACCGGCTGCTTAGCCTGGGTCAGAGTGACGCGGACTTCCTTTTCGGAAAAGGTGAAGCCATATGCGGCAAGCTTTAGCCAGCCATTTCTCTCGGAAACCTGAGTGGTTGCCACGACATTCTCACCCCCTACCGTTAAAACCGAGATGGAAGCTTGGAGAGGTGCATTACTGAACCCGTAGATGCACCTTGCAAAGTCTGATCGCATTAGAAGGTCATAGGTGCCGAGGCTCAAGGTCTTGCCATCGGTTTGGTAGTGAAGCCCCGCCACAGAGTAACGAAGGGATCCATCGACCAACTTAGGCGGCCCCTCAGAATAAGCAAGGGCATTGGTGGTCACAACCCCGAGGGTGCCCCTGAACCTTGCAACACAATTGGTCACGCTTGGATTCTGGTTCAAATCGAGAGTTCTGAATGCCCAGGTTGTCGGTGCTGCGACAGGAGTATCGTTCACGTACTTCGCAAACTTGGAAACAGCGGCCAAGACACGGTCCCCGTAAGGTTCTTCGTAGCCTTGTACGTTTCGCAGGTTGCCGTCTGCCTGTCCCTTGGGATTAGAGTTTGCAATCCTCGTCCAGGCTGGACAGTCTGGGATCTTCATGCAGTCATCCCAATACTTCTGGAGCTCTGTGGGCAGGTTGGAGTAGAGCCCGCCGTGGTAAAGAATGGGCACCCTCACCGGCTTTGCTGAAACCTTTAGGACGCTAAATCCATTTGAGGAGCTTGTCTCGACAATCGGGTTTTCGATTCTTCCGTGTAGCCAACCGGTCGGTTCGTTTTTCAGCCTGAGAGTGAGGCTAACCTCGTCGCCCATTCTGTGAGCTTTCTTGAGTAAACAGGTCCCGTCCTGTTCCCAAGCCGCGCAACGATACTCACCAAAACCGAAGGCTCCGGCACCGCATCCAACGACTGCCGTATGTCCACTCTCGAGAGTTCGTTCTACACACTGGCCTATGACTCCGATGCCATTCTGGTCAATGACACCGTTCCACATTCCCTCTAGCTCTGAGACTGGAACAAGCTGACTAAAAAGCTTCGAACTTGTGATTCGGCCCGACTGAATGAACCCAGAGTGACCAGCAATCAACAGATACAGGTCACCTGCCGAGTGAGGAGCATCTGGGATTCGCCAAAGCGTTGGTGAACCATTGTGTTTTGCCAGTAATTGCCCATCACCCTCGAAAGAATTTGGGTGATTCGAGTGGATGTATCTGACGAACTGAGCTACGGCAGATTTGGTGCCGGACTGGATGCGCAGGTCCTCCACACAGTCGAAGTCCGTTGAACCCGAACATGGTGCAAAGTTGGAGTAAAACTCAATTGACCCAGCGTCCTTGCAGTTAATGTCGGCCAAACTGGCGCAGGCAAGTTGGCCTGGGACCGGACCCTGGAATGTGAACAGTGAGGGAAACAGCTCTCTGAACTGCGTTGACTCTTCAACCAATATCGCGTGATGACCCAAGGCCGTCTCGTTAGGTTTTGGCCACTGCTCATCCTCTGCTTGCGCGACGATTGGGCTGAAAGTAAGAAAAAGGCCAAGAACTGCCGCTACAAGTCGTTTCACTCTGAAGTCACCGTCACTCGACCATCCATGCTCTTACTTCTAGTTTGCTTGGCAAGTGATGTGAAGGTTAGTTCGGGAGCGATGGTTTTTCCATAAGCACATGCTGCTCGGGCTCGTGCGATGGCTAAGTTCCTATCGGACGCCTTGAGGTAAAAAGAGGTGCAGGAAGCTGACTTGTTTGCGGGTAGGCCCGTGAGTGCCATTTCGATTGAGTACATCTGACTGGCATTTAGCCTGTTAGCTTTGCCAGAGAACCGTGGAATGTTGACGGAGATTTTCTTGGGTTCCGGAGCTTGGCTGAGGGTTACACGAACCTCTTTCTCGGAGAAAGTAAAGCCATAAGCAGCTAGCTTCAGCCAGCCATCCTTTTCACTAACCAAGGTTGTAGCAACCTTTTCCTCGCCCGAAGTTCCAACCACCTGGACGGTTGCTGATACTGGGGCCTTCGAAAAGCCATACAGACAGCGCGCCACGTCAGACCTCATCACCATGTCATAGGTTCCGAGGTTTAGTGTTTTTCCGTCAGCCTCATAGTGCATCCCTGCGACCTGATAGCTGAGATAGCCACTCTTGAACTCGGGAACGCTCCCCGAGTAGACGGATGCATTGGTCACAACGAAGCCGGCAACAGAATCGGTTCCAGTGAGGCACTGCTTTGGAACAGCATCCCGAATGGTCTTCACGGACCAGAGGTTGTTTTTACCACTGGACTTATCGCCCATAGGCTCGCGAAGTCGCTTCACAAACTCGAATCCGGTCTGCCCCCACGCATCTGACCAAAGAGTGAGCGGGCCTTCTAGAACACCACTGAAACCGATGTTCAGAGCCCGATAGCTAGCGACGTCTACATTTGCTAGAGCGGTCCGATAGCTGATCCTATTCACTTCGACCGGGGCGGCTGCAACAGAGATTCGTTGAAAGGTTGAAGCTCTAGTCACTGAAACATTTGGATCTTTCATTCGACCCTCGAACCAGCCATTGATCTCAAGAGGAGCCCGCACCTCGGCACGGATGCTGACTCCGTCTGGGAATTCTGCTCTCAGTCCGCACTTGCCAGTATCAGACCACAAACACTGCGCCGCGCTCTCGATGCTCTCCGTACCCCCACCGGCCCCGAAATAGCGCTTTCCCTCCGCATTCACAAATGTGAACACCCCACCTTTTGTAAATCTTGGGTCAAACGCAGTCTCATAAGGAGACACGTCTAGGGTCATTTCAACTGGACTCCAGATTCCATTTGGCTTCTGGTAAGTGAGGTTATAGCGAACTACGAAGTCATATCTTTGGCCGCCTACGTTTGCGCTGAACAAGGCTGGGGTGGTAGCGAGTGGCAGGTTACTCGACGAAACTGGCTGAATCGTTCGGTCATTTCCATAGCCGATGAAGACGGCATCTGACCATGTGTCACCATCCCGAATACTCAGTCTTTCAAAACATGGCGCTTGGGTTTCGGACTCGCAAACTGGCATGTAGAGAGCTGCGAAATGATGTTTAGCCGTTGCGCAAACCGGGTCAGCTCCGTTTTCACAATGGAATGTTTCGTCGTTGGTTGCCGCCCATATGAAGCTGAAATTGTTCAAGCCCTTTTCTGAGACCACGATCGCTACGCTTCCAGCGCCAGTTGGTGGATCGGGCTCGAAAGCTAGCTTGGCGTTTGCATGGATCCCCGTGCTGATCACGAGTGCGACCGTAAACAGGGTCGCAAGAGTCGAACGAATTCCCCCGCGTTGCATGGGTAAATCGTAAGGAGGAAAAGAGTTTCCTGAGAACCCCTTCGGGCTGCCTATTCAGGGGACACTCAACGCGATGAAAGCGAGGTTAAGCCTTCCAGAGATTTGTTGGCGACCTTTTTGGTTACCACCTGAGTACTGATTTTGGGCAATTGGCGCTTCAGAGCGCTGCACGCGCGGGCGGCTCTGGCCTCGGCCAGTTTTTTGTCACCGGCGAGGCGGTAATTGGAGGTGCAAATTGCGAGACGGTTACCTCTAGATGCTGCAGCGAAACTTCTGATTTGGCTGGCTTGAGTCGCCGTCAATAGCGAGGAGTTGCCTTTGAACTTCGACAGTGTGACGGACTGTCCCTGAGAGATTGTGACTCGAACCTCTTTTTCCGAAAAAGTGAAACCATATGCAGCGAGCTTCACCCAACCGTCTTTTTCTGAGACAACAGTCGTTGCTACTTTTTCAGCGCCTGCACCGCCGATAACCTGCACTGTTGCCGAGATGGGAGCCCTTGAAAAGCCATAAAGGCATCTGGCCGTCTCAGACCGCATCAAGAGGTCGTAAGTCCCCACCACCAGATCTTGCCCGTTCGGCATGTAATGAAGTCCTCCCACCTTGTAGGAGAGATATCCATTTTCAAAACGTGGAGCTCCACCGTTGTAAACCATCGCATTAGTTGCAACGACCCCTAGCACTTTTGTGGTGTCGGCGTAACAGCCCTCCAGGGGAACCTGCAAAGTCCCGATGCTCCAGAGGGTGTTGACCCCGCTCGCACGATCTCCGACCTCGCTTCTGAAGTAGTCAAGGATGCCAAAGGCCGTTTCGTCGTTCGCCGCTGTGCCGATTGTGAGACCGCCAAAGGATCCTGAACTGCCAGAGTTACCCATGGCTTTTCTATCTGCCAAGGTGAGAGTTGAAGGGTCCCGCACCAGGGCAAACCTCGCGACTTCGGCGGGTTCAGCGGAGATACGCATCAAATTGTTAGTCCTGGAAATTGGATCGATACTTACGGCTGGGTCTTTGATGCGACCCATGAACCAGCCAGCAACCTCACTTGGAGCTCGAAGATCCACTGAAACCCTTGCTGACTGGGGAAAGTCCTCTCTGACAGCGCAGTACCCATCTCCAACGAAAATGCATGAGTTGTTGTCACCGGATCCTGCACCAGCAATGGAGTAGCGAGCATCTCGAATGATTGAGTAGGGCACCACCGATACTGAGATGTTTCGAGTGAAAAAACGCTGTGTCGCGAAATCAAACTTGGTAGCCGCCTTTGCGATAACAGCGTAGGTGTCGCCACCTCCACCATGAACGAAACCGGGTAGTTGAAATAGCAGAGGTGAACCTGCCTTGAAGAAATTCATGCTGGGTCTTGCGGGCCACTTGATTCCAGCAGGACCCTCGCCCAAGTAAATTGCGGCTGAAGTCGAGTTTCCAACCGACATTGAGAGGTTTACCACACAGTTTTCTGAATCAGTCGAATCACAGACGGGCAAGATCATTGTCCCGATGATGTCCAATTTAGGATCGGAGAAATCACAGGTTGGATCGTCTAGGGACTGACACCATTTCCACTCACCACGCTGAAGGTTCTCATCCGGAGCCGGTGGCTGGATTTGGAGGACAGAGAGACCTCCACCAGAACCCGGTTCCCCAATTTGCAGGGTCACATGGCCGAGCGGTTTTTCAACTCGGTCGGGATCGAAGGCAACTCCATGGGCCGCAGGACTACTGGCAATAAGCCCCATGCTGATCATGATGCCTACCAGCAACAGTCGCTGCGACAATCCCCCATTACGCATATGCAAAGCCTAAGCATTATGAGCTTTAAAGAACAGCCGGAGTGGTCCCTTATTCGTCTGAGGCTGTGGCAGGCTCAGGCTTTGGAGCCACAATGGTGAGCCTTGACTTGGCGGTGTCCATCATCTCGATCCAGGTGTTACCAATTGCGAGCTTTACCGGCTGACCATCCTCGGTGAAGAGCAGGATTGGGTCGGCTGAGCCGGCCTTCTTCCAGGTTGCCTTCAGGTAGTAACCGTCAGTGAAGATGTGAGCAATGCCTGAGTTATCAATCAGCTGAGCCTTTGGAATAGCTCCGTACTTAGGGTCAATGAAGCTGTTGTCGTGAACGACCTCGATGACAACCACGTTCTTGGTGATAACTCGGTCGCCACCTTCTTGAACGTGCTCTTTCTTATCCAGAGTGTGGAGCCAAGCAGGTTCTGCGGACGCTCCCCAAGGGAAGGATGCTGTTCCAGACTCCCAGGTTGAAATGGTTCCTGGGTACTTCACGGTGATGCCAGTGGCTACGCTTCCTAGCGCAACGGCAGTAGGAGTTGCATCAAACTCAAACCCTGGGGTTGGAGCTGGCATGTCTTTGTAGTTCTCCTGGAGCTTCTGTGCTCTAAACATCAGGTTCCAAGGAGCAGATCTTGACTTCTCACGGTAGTAGGTGTCGTTGGACTGCTCGGTGTCCTCATCGCTCATCACAAGACCGGTGTCCTTGGCTGCACGCTTGAATGGGGACTGGCCACCGGAGTAGACAAAGATTCCGTTGAATGGGTCAATGATCGCGGCGTCAACAGGTCTTACCGAGCGAATCGGACCAATCGCCTCCGGGATGCGTGAGTGCCAAACCGGCAACATTCTGGTCATGCCGCCCTCAACGCGGGTCATGTAGACGAGGTCAGCATCGTTTAGAGCAAGCTGTGGTCTGCCACCCCAGGTGTTATCAACCTTGCCCGCGATGGCAGGCAGTGCGAGGTGGGCTGCGTCCTCTTCAGCAAATAGCACACCGGTAAGCGGGGCTGGGATAAAGACTGGCTCTGGTTCAGGCTCCACGGTCGCGGTCTGAGTGGGAGTAGGCACTGGAGCCGGAGCTGCACACCCCGTCAAAGTCAGAGCGAAGAGAGTAGTAAGAGCGAGAAGTTTTGAGCCGATTTGCATTTGACCAAGTCTAAATCCATCGGGCTATCTGCGACGCTTTGCGAAGCGGGTCGAGAGTCGATCCCTGAGAATTTCAACTGGCAGCAGCAGTGTGGTGAAGACAACAATCAGTAGGACGGTGGTCTCTAAGTTTTCCTTCACAAGTGGAACATTGCCAAGCAGGTAACCGGAGAACATAAAGACGCCGATCCATAGCACTGCCCCGAAGAAGTTGAGCTTTGTGAAGCGCTTGGTGTCCATCTTTGAGATGCCGGCCAACATTGGAATCAGCGCTCTGAGAATTGGAAGGAAACGAGCCAGGACGATTGCCCTGGTTCCATATTTCTCAAAGAACTCATGGGTTTTTGCGAGCACCTTTTTGTTGATGATGAAGTTGTTGCGGCGTTCAAAAAGTGGTGGTCCGATTTTGTAGCCAACCCAATAGCCGGTCTGCGTACCCAGAAATGCCGCCAACCAAACCATCAAGAACCCAGCCCAGTCTGGCAACCAAAGAGTCGTAGTTGAGAGAGTCAGGCCGGTCAAAAACAGCAGTGAGTCGCCGGGAAGAAACGAGGTGAGGATGAAGGCGGTCTCTAAAAAGATCACGAAGGTAACCGCGAAGACGAAGTAAGGTCCGAACGCGGTAATGATGTGTTCCGCGTTTAGCCAGTTCAATTGATCTCCGTCTTAGACCAAACAGCTGGCCCGGTTGAAAGTCTAACTTTGGTAACCACAGCGGACCTAGGGTTCCCTAGGAACTCGCAGGGTAGAAATTCACCGCTCCGCGAACCCAGACCGTTACCCGCATGCCAACCTCTGGGGCGAAGGGTCCGTTCGAGCGAGCACGAATCTTTATCTTGGGTGTCTGCACCTCAACAACTGCATCGTGACCGAAGAAGACTCTGCCCACTACCTCGCTGTCACCCTGCGGATTTGGTTGCAGGTAGAAGTTCTCGGAGCGAATTGCGACCACTCCCCGCTCACCATCGGTGACGGAGTTCAATGCCGAGAGCTTCCCAAGATCGGTCTGAATCTTGCCATCCACAACGACTCCATCAACCAGGACTGAGTCACCTAGGAAGGTTGCAATACCCAGGTCGGCCGGAGCGTTGTAGATCTCGGTTGGAGCACCGGCCTGAATGATCTTGCCGTCTCGCAGCACCGCAACCTTCTCGGCCAGCGAGAGCGCTTCTTCCTGGTCGTGGGTGACCAGGATTGCGGTTGCACTTTCGGCTTTGAGAATGCGCTTCACATCCTCACGGAGCCTGGTGCGGAGCTCTTGATCCAAAGCGCTGAATGGCTCGTCTAGCAAAATCAGCTTTGGTTTTGGAGCCAGTGCTCGAGCCAGCGCAACGCGCTGCTGCTGACCACCGGAGAGCGAAGCTGGCTTGCGATTTGCATATTCGGTCAACCCGACCAGTTCCAAAAGTTCTTTCACACGTGCAGCCTTACTGGGCGACTTGCTCAGTCCAAAACCAATGTTGTCCGCAACTGAAAGATGAGAGAAAAGCGCTGAGTCCTGCGGCACAATCCCTATGCCTCGGTTTTCAGGCATCACAAATACTGACTCAGAGGCAACCACCTCATCATCTAGCACGATGGTTCCCGAGGTCGGTCTATCGAAGCCTGCGATCAGTCGAAGCAGGGTCGACTTACCAGCCCCTGAGGCACCCAGGATCGCTGTCAACTCTCCACGATTGGCATGCAGGCTAAGGCCCGAGAGTATGGGCTTATCGGTGTAGCTGATTGAGAGATTAGAAATCTTCAACATCAGTTAGCCACCTCCGATACTGCTTTTCTGGCCGATGCGTTTAAGGCTAGAGCAGGTATACCCGCCAGCAGAACCAAAAGCAGTGCATAGGGGGCTGCTTGAGCAAAGGCCAACTCTTCCGTTGCACTCCAGAGTCGAATTGCGAGAGTCTGCAACTCGGTTGGACGAAGCAGCAGGGTTGCGGGCAGCTCCTTGAGCACCGTGAGAGAAACCAGTGCTGCTCCTGCCACGATTCCCGGGGTTGCCATCGGCAGCACAACCTTGGTGAGTGTTTTATTGCCCTTGACTCCAAGCGAGCTAGCAACCTGCTCCAGGGAGTAGGGAACCTGAGCGATCGGTGTGGCGATGGCACTGAGTGCGTTTGGCAAAAACAAAATCAAGTACGCAAACACCAGTAGCCAAACCGTTTGATAAAGATCTGGCAGAAGGTTGGCCCCGATGAAAACCAGTGATAGGGCAACCACGATCGCCGGCAGGGCATGGGTGGCCCAGATTGAAAACTCAATCCCTTTCGCAAAACGTGATGGGAACCTGACCACCCACAAAGCTACGGCGAGCGCTACCAGCGCGATTAGCAAACCCGATCCAAAAGCAACCGAAGCACTACCCACAAGTGCCTCAAGAATCTCGTCTAAGTCAGCGGATGAACTTCCGATGATGCTCCAGCGAATAAGAGCAAACATTGGCACCCCAACACCAATGGTGGCAAGGGATAGCAGGGTAAGAATTGCGACCGAAGCCATTGCTCCAAGCTCCACGCGCTTCGAGCGCTGCATAGCCGTGCGCTGCATCTGGTAGTCGCCTCGGTATCTGCGCTCAAACCAAATCACCAAAAGGGTAAGCAGAATCAAAACCAGGGCCAGGGCAGCAGCTGAGGTGCGATCGAAACTAAGTCGATATGCGTTGTAGATGGCCCTGGTAAAGGTGTCAAAACGAAGGATTGAAATCGCACCAAACTCACTCAGCGTGTAGAGCGCGACCAAGAGACTTGATGCGGTTGCGGCAGCCCGAACCTGCGGCCAGGTGACTCGAACCAGAACTGCCAATCTACCCAGTCCCAAACTTCTTGCAACCTCTTCAGCAGCAACATCAGTGCGAACCAAAGCAGCCGAGACCGCGATGAAAACGTAAGGACTGGTTGCCAGCGACAGCACAATCCAGGATGCGAAAAAACCTGAGAAGCCTGGGAAGGTTGCAGTGAAGGCAAACGCCAGCACGTAGCTCGGGATAGCTAGTGGCAGTGTTGCCAGTACTGCAAAGAAACCGGGAAAGCGCAGATTGGTTCTGGTGACCAACCAAGCTTGGAAAAACCCGATGATCAAGGCAGTCAAAGTGACAGAGCCGACCAACAGCACTGTGTTTAGCAGTAGCTCAAGGGTCCTTGGGCGCAGTAACTCTGCGATTGCCTTTTCAGAACCCTGACCCAATCGAAGAAGCAGATATCCAAGCGGCAACAAGGCCGCCAGGGCAGCAAAAACCCCCAGCACCACAATCAGGACTGGGGGTTTTCGCATAGCCTGGCTAGATTAGCCCAGCTTGCCTGATTAGCTCTAGGGTCTGCTCGAGAGCATCTAGATCATTCAGGTCAAAGTCTGGGGATGGGATGTCGCTCAGTGGAAGCTCGCCCTCAAGTGGTTCAACGCTCTGAACCAGTGGATACTCACCGGTCTGATCGACAAAGTACTGCTGGCCTTTTTGAGATAGCAGGTACTCCACGAAAACCTTCGCGCTTGGGTTGTCACTGAGGATTCCAACACCGGCGACGTTTCGAAGGTTACCGACATCCTTGCCCTCGAACTGAGCCAACTTTGACTTCATGTTCTCTGTGCCGATTTCTTTGGCCTTCGCGAACCAGTAGTAGTGGTTGATCAAACCCATGTCGACTTCGC
>JACCDN010798780.1_pt1 | contig 13336 bp, 14 predicted proteins | sample 7441691 | NCBI WGS metagenome assembly JACCDN01 (sample SAMN15323439, study PRJNA562643) | freshwater metagenome | isolation source: river surface water | place: USA:Blue River Watershed | collected 2017-08-16 | reverse complement strand
GCAAAGGTTTTGGTGTCGTACTTTTTAAAGGCCGATATCAGAACCTTGTTTGGCTTGGTAGCTCAGTTGGTACGAGCGAACGACTGAAAATCGTTAGGTCGCCGGTTCGATCCCGGCCCAAGCCACGTTACAAATCGATTTAATTTTTCACTCGCCTGTTAGAGTTACCAAATGAAGGTAATCGTTGCCGGATCAACCGGCTTAGCCGGATCGGCCATTGTCAGAAATTTTCAATCACGCGGGCACGAAGTAATCGGAATTAACCGTTCTGTTGTAAATCTCTTGGATGAAAAAGCAACGCTGACATTCATAAGGTCCGTTAAGCCAGACATCATTATCGATGCTGCAGCTCGCGTTGGTGGAATAGGCGCAAATAGCAAGTTTCCAGTCGAATTTCTTACCGAGAATTTATCGATTCAGACAAACTTAATGAAAGCGGCCTTTGAAGCTGAGGTTGAAAAATTTATTTTCCTAGGATCCAGTTGTATTTATCCTCGCGATTGTGCACAGCCTATCAAGGAAGAGTACCTAATGACTGGACCGCTGGAGCCTTCCAACTCTGGTTATGCAGTTGCAAAAATAGCTGGAATCGAAATGATTAACTCATACAGGAAAGAATACGGAGTCAAGTGGATTTCGCTGATGCCGACGAATCTTTATGGCCCTAACGATAACTTTAAGAATGGTGAGTCACATGTGTTGCCCGCATTTATTCGACGTTTTGTCGAAGCTACCGAGAACAATTCGGCATCCGTTGAAATGTGGGGTACTGGTACTCCGCTGAGGGAATTCTTACATGCTGATGACTTAGCCGATGCGGTACATACAGCTTCCGATAGATATGACTCAGAATTACATTTAAATATTGGGTCAGCAGTCGAGATATCCATAAGAGATTTAGCGTCTCTCATTGCGAAGGTCTGTGGGTTTCAGGGTCAAATTCAATGGGATAAAACAAAGCCAGATGGGACCCCTAGAAAGGTATTGGATATCTCGAGAGCAACTGAAATGGGTTGGTCTCCGACAATCACCCTTGAGGAGGGCATTGCATCAACAGTTGCATGGTACAAAGAGGCAAATGCGCGAGGAGAGGTCCGTAAATGAGTCGTAATGTTGCATTCATAACCGGTGTCACGGGTCAAGATGGCTCGTATCTCGCGGAATTACTTCTGAGTAAAGGATATGAAGTTCACGGATTGATACGCCGCTCTTCAACTTTTAATACATCACGCATCGATCACATTTATCAGGATCCACATGAGGCGAATCCAAAATTGTTCTTGCACTATGGCGATCTAATTGATGGAGTCGGATTAACTAACTTAGTTCGTGAAATCCAACCAACTGAGGTCTACAACCTTGGTGCGCAATCACATGTTCAGGTTTCCTTCACGATGCCTCAGTACACAGGCCAAGTTGATGCTGTAGGTGCTGTTGGGTTACTAGAGGCTATCCGTTCAGCTGAGATTAATACACGCTTCTATCAGGCAAGCACATCTGAGTTGTTTGGATCAACACCACCACCGCAAAATGAAGAGAGTGTTTTTAAGCCACGCAGCCCATATGCGGCAGCTAAGTTAATGGCTTACTGGTGCACCGTGAATTACCGTGAGGGTTATGGGATGCATGCAACAAATGGAATTTTGTTTAATCACGAGTCACCGCGTCGTGGTGAAACATTCGTTACTAAAAAAATCACTCGCGCCGCTGCAGAGATCGCTAATGGTTCCAAAAAGAAGTTGTTCTTAGGTAACCTAGATGCTGTTCGCGACTGGGGTTATGCAAAAGAGTATGTGGAGTCCATGTGGTTGATGCTTCAGCAAGATAAGTCATCTGATTACGTGGTGGCGACTGGTGTTGGAGCTACCGTTAAGGACTTTGCTGAAGCTTCTTTTGCTCGCGTTGGGTTGAATTGGCAAGACCATGTTGAGGTAGATCAGAAGTACATTCGCCCAACAGAAGTGGATGCTTTGATTGGTGATCCTTCAAAAGCAACCAAGGAACTAAAATGGCAGGCTAGCACTCATTGGCGAGAGCTTGCCGAGCTGATGGTTGATGCAGATTTGATGAATATTCAACACAAGTGATCGCTTGCGGCAAGAATAAGAAATTTGGTAAAGGTTAGTGTACGAGGAGTTTTAAACTCTAATCTGAAATCACCTTGCCTAAAGCGCTGTAGCAATCATGTCTTTTTTAGTTTTCAACTTTTATCCATAGCAAGCTGGCTCGAAAATACATATCCTAGGGCTGAACTTTGATTTCATCCACTGATTTAGAGAAGAATACTGTAGGCATTCATATTTTCGCCATCGTAAGTTACAGACCGACCGGCCCACTTAAGATGCGGGTAAATTCTGGTTTTAAAACATTTCTCATATTGAGTTTTAAAGAATTGCATCATACTCATTAACAAACACGGTTAAAGTTACTAACGTAAGTGGTTGAGGAAGTTTCTGCCTATTGATTTGATTCGTGTTGCATAATTTTTAGACCTCACCATTTCATCATGATGTTCTAAGGGTTTGGCATTTACATTGAGATAACTCAGTGAAGTTTAGGGTTTTATTTTCCTACAACTTTCTTCTTATGCTAACGCTGTCAACACATCTTTAGTTAAATACTCATTTCTCTGATTTGACACCAGTTGGTTGTAATTGCGAATCAACTCACTCCCACTGATAGCGTGTTTAGGGATATTGGCACAGTTCTCAAAATTCACTCTCAATTGCATGCTGTCTATCTCAGCAAAGGTTTTGACTTGATTGCCATCTAGAAATATTCCGGGCTGTACGCCGAAGAATATGCTGGCGAAAGTTCTTAAGGGACTCGAGTATTTCCAGGAGCCATTCTTGGGAATGTGTAAATTGACTCTTCCTTTTGAAACTCGATGGGCGTATTTATCCAATTCGCTTTCGAAAAAAATTTCCATCGTGAGACCAGCTTTCTCCATGTGTTCAATTACCCCCCTTCTATACTCTGAATCTACCTCCCCCCGGGGGAAACTAATCACGTAATCGAATTCTGGAACATGATCGTGGTTCATTGATTCCTGAATTACCGGGAAAGGAATTTGCAATATTCTTGTCGACGGGAAAATGCGTCCAAGTTCACTCGAATCAAATACATCGCCCAAAATGACAAGATATTCACACAGAGGAATCAACTGTAGTAATTGAAATAATCTTTTGGTGTCTGTGTATGGATCTACCTTCAAGCTGGACTTCTCATTCCATAGGTTGCCATTGTAGGAAAGGTTATTATTCTGTTGGGATAAGCGTTCAGTAAGGATGAGGCCAAGTCTCACATTATTGTGTTTCAAATTCGCTATCTCTGTGTTATTCAAGGAAGTTCCATCGAATATGAAATTCAACTCGTTAGGAGTGAAGCTTTAAGTTTTGATTAACTGACTATCATTTGCTTTACAAAATGTATCCAGATAAAGCAATGCATGCGCAATTGTATTTATTGGGATAGTCGATGTATTAACAAACATCTAATTAAGTATTCTTAATCGATTAATTACAGTATTTTTACTAAACCTCAGTAAAGTCATATTGTTCATAAACACAAATTTGTTTCTCTTGCTTGTGGAAGATAAAAACATGAAAACATACACAAGCAAAGGGATAGATGAGGGAAGATAAAGTTTTCTAAGTCGTTCTCTTACGTGCAAATCGACCAACAACTGGAAAAGGTCAACACGTTCCATGACACACTTTCCTTCTTTAAAAGCCCCAAAGTTTTCAGATTTATAATTCTGATAGATTATGTACTTGCCTAGATTAATCAGGGGTTTTGCGTCGGCATCATGCATAATCTAAGGGTAACAGTTTCGCCATGTCTATGATGCGGTCTTAACTGAATTAACACTAAAGTTTTCATTTTAGGAAACTGTGAACACATTCTGAGTATTTAGCTATTTTGCTCGCGCTTAGCTGGCTGCTAGCGATGTGACATTTGAAGCTTCTTCCTCCTGAACTAATCCAGCAGCTTTTCTCTTTCTATAAACTCGAAATTTTACGTTTACTTGTTGTTGCCTAACAATATTGACTATTCAACTAGTCAATAATGTTGAGATCGAACAAGGTACGACCTTCTCAGAAGGTAAATCTGCGATTGATTTTTATTTGTGTCATCGTCAATCGCCTAGAATTCGTCTTCGAAGTTTAACTTTAGTTAAGTCCTTAATTCCATTTGTTGCTTCAGGTCCAAACTTACGGTCAATTAGTTCTAAGAAGTCAGCATTTGTATGATATTTATTCCAGGCTTCATCTCGAAAACGAACTACTTCTGCAGCAGAGACATGCTTCGTGGACATGGGAGTTGCCTCATATGACAAGAAGCCATAACCCTGATAAGTATCCGGGAGTTGCAATCCTTCCGCTTTTGCCTTTATGTGTAAGGGGCTACCAGGTAGTGCCTGGCATGGATAAAGATTTGCCATTTCAGTGTTCAACTCTAAAGCCAAGTCAAGTGTTTGCTGCATTGTGTCAAAAGTATCATCTGGGAATCCAAAAATGTAATTTGCTGCAACACCAATATCGTGATCCTGAACAAGCTTTACTACTGATGAAATATCATCTACTTGAAAGGTTCCTTTGGAAACTTCTCTGCGAACTTCTCTATTTCCTGTCTCAATTCCCAAGGCTAACCAGTTAATTCCTGCATTCTTGAACAATTCAAGGTACTTTTCACGCACCGTGTCAACGCGGGTATAAGACCACATTTTTAGGTTTAAGCCCCTGTCAATTATCCCCTCAAGTAGCGGTTCAAAATAACGTTGATTCAAGAAAAACATTTCATCTGAAATTCGAATATGTTCTACTCCTAAGGTTGCCAGTTTCTCAAACTCAGAAATCATAAAGTCTGGCGACCAAAATCTCATATTTGGTGAGTGCGATGAAGCTATGCTCAAGTCGTTGTCTACTCTGTTTACGATATTAATCATACAAAAGTCACATTTAAAGCGACACCCGAGAGATGTATAAATCGCGGCAAAAGGCGTTCGATTCTGATGTTTATACTCTGTGTGCCAAAAATGCGCCCGATAAAGATCCAGTGGTTTTTCACGCATCGGCAATAGATCCCATGCGTACCCAGGCATGTCTATATCCATCTTTTCATTTGGCACAACAATTTCTGGAGAATTCAAAACTGGTTTACCGTCAAATTTATGACCGATACCTTTAATGTTTCTTAGATCTTCTTCTAAGTTGCTTGAGAGCAGGTTTCTAAGCGCATAAACACCTTCGTTCAGAAGAATTATGTCTATTGCAGATATTGCCAAAACCTCGTGAGGCAGAGCACTTGTATGAGATCCAACGAAACATATCTTGGTATTGGGTGAAGCTTCTTTAAGTAAGGCGGCACATTCGGTATTTCCCACCATATTTATGGTTCCAGAATTGGGATTTTGACCATACACTACAAAAACAACTAGTCTTGGGTTTAAGTCTAATACTCTCTGAACAGATTCTGGGTGCGTAAGTCGTTCAGCAGTTGAATCAATGATTGCTGCACTAAAGCCAACAGCCCTTATAGAATTTGCTAGTAAGAGAGACCATGTTGGGGGTTCAATTGCTGCGAATTTATCTGCCAACCCTTGATACGCAGCTGACGACGAATCTGCATTAATGAAAACTGCATCTAATTGTGTGCTCATGTCTCTCCTAAATAGCCTTAAGGACTGTTCCAAGCCAATCAATTTTCTCAGAACTTAACTCTGGGAAATTACCTATGTACCAAGCGTAGTGGTGAACGTGGTCAGTTTTTGGCATTGATTCAGGACTTGGGAGGCCTGAAATCTTGCGTAAATATGGCTGCCGTAGTTGGTTGCCGCCGCCTGAAAGACCTCTTCGGAACTCAATTCCGGCTTCCCGCAAAATAGTCTCAACTCGATCACGAATCAACAAATTCGGTTTATTGAGGACAAGGGTAAATGCATAATTAGAACTTCCCTCGACCTTGAAATTGGTTTGAAAAACAGTCGGATCTAAAATTGATAGGAAGTGCTCCAAGTTTCTCGTGCGCACTAAATTGTTTTGGTCCAATCTCTTCAATTGCTCCAGACCCAGAAGTCCATTTAATTCTGTTGAGCGCATATTGTGACTTGCGAAAGCAAAGATAAAATCTGGATTGAGGTCAGGGTATCTTTCCGTGTAATTTTGTTTTGTTATTGGACTTAAACTTTCCCGAACCATGCCGTGTGACCTTAACATCCGTAGCATGTCATAAAGCTCATCGTCGTCTGTTGATATAATTCCGCCTTCGATGGTAGTCATATGATGCGCATAATAAAAAGAGAAATTTGAGGCCCAACCGAAAGTGCCAACTTTGGTACCTTTATGAGTTGCACCATGTGACTCACATACATCTTCAATCAATGGGATATCTCTATCCTTCAAACCGTCAATCAACTCGTCAGTTAAACCGTTATAACCTAAAATGTGTGTGAGAAAAACTGCCTTCGTATTAGATGTTATTGCTTCCAAAACTTTTTTGGAGTCTATCGCCAGCGACTCAGGATCAATATCAACAAACACTGGCTTTAGTCCCGCACGAAGCACTGAAGAGATGTCTGATACCCAAGTAAGCGGTGGGACTATTACTTCTCCGGGACCTCTGAACTCTCGGATTGCCATCATGGTTAAATCATTTGCTGAAGATCCCGAATTGAGCATTACCGAATGCTTTACTCCAAGCCACCCGCTCCACTCCTCCTCAAATTTCCTAACGAGTGGACCATGGGTTAATTTTGGGTCATCTTGCTTCAAGTACTCGATCATTTTGTCCAGATCTGAGCGCGTAATGTTGTTATTCATTAAGGGCCATTTAAGTTCAGTCATTGTACTTATCGCTCCATTCAATAAGCAAAGACGAAACACCATCTGTGCGCTCATAAGCCTTTTGGTATTCATCAAATATCAAATCTGCGGAGTCCAATCTAATCACATTAATTCTTTGGCACATCAATTTGAATGCCGCAGTAAAGTCTCCCGTGTGTTGTGGTCCTGGGTGTAATGGATTTTCTGAACCTATTCCAGTTCTGATAATTACTTTGCCTGGAGTCTCGGTTTGGGTTAAATCCTGTAACTTGTCTAGATGATTTATTATCTGATTTGTTGCAAGCAGTAGAAAATTCCACCGAGGGAAAATTGAGATAGGCACGGTTCCATTTAACGCCATTCCAATCGATAAGCCCATTTGAAAATCTTCTTCGACTGGCAATTCCAAGAGTCTCTTTGGATTCACATTCAACAAGCTATTCCGCATCGCTGTCCCAGCAACTTCCACGGACTGTCCCATAAAAATAGTATCGTCTTGGCTTCCTAGATACTCCATTGCACGGGTTATCTCATCCATATATTGACCCATAACTAGAACTGTACCCTTACTCCTGCGCCCGCATGGGGATACTTACTTTTATATTTATAGCCAACTACTTTTGCGCTGCCTAATTCTTCAAATCTCAGGGATGTTGAATTCCAAACATCACGTGTTTGTGTAAGCACAGAGATCCCGTTGTCTTCTACGACAAAAGTAATTGGAAGATCTTGCTTTTCAGAGTACCGAATAGCAGTTTGGGCAATTCCAGTCTCTGAAGTCATGTCGCCAATGAAGCACCATACATGGCCCGATTCCTGATTGCGTTTTAATGAGAGTGCTGCACCAACTGCAATTGGGATCTGCCCCCCAACAATTGCGGATGAGTAAAAATTAAAATCAGGAAAACACAATGAGATAGATCTTCCTGCCAGTATCTCAGCTTCAACCCTGTCAGCGGGGACACCCTTGAGAAGAGCCTGATAGTGGCTCCGCCAGGAACAAAATATCCAATCCTGTTCTTTCACATGCTGAAAGACATCAATTACTGAAGATTCATTTCCATCCGAAAGGTGAATTGGGGCACGAATTTCACCTTTGTTAAAAAAGTCTGCAATTTTTGCTTCAAAGGCTTTAAGTCCCTCAACGGTCCATTCATTCATGGGTAAACATTACTCACACTTGACCAATTTTCAGCTTAGCTGAGTAGGCAAGTGGAGCCCTCGTTTGAAATCTTTACTGGTACGTACGTCCCAAAATTGAATTTTCGAAGAAAATCTTCCCTCATCCCTTTCTTTACCCAAAACATGCAGAATCCCCCACCGCCAGCTCCTAAAACTTTACCTCCAAGTGCTCCAGCCTGCTTCGATTTGGACCAGATCTCTTCAAGCGCTGGTGTAATTGCATGGGAATTCATAGCTTTCTTTAGATACCAGCTTTCGGCGAGCATCTCCCCAATGATATCTAAGTCTAGATCTCTGGCGAGCACATCTTTCGACTCACGTGCTAATTCTATCGTCCGAAACATAGTCTTGGCTTTTTTTTCCAAATCAATAAGGAAATTGGCTTGAACATCGGAACTAGATCGATGAACCCCTGTATAAATCAGTACAGTTCGTTCTTCTATTTCCCTTTTTTTGGATTCACTAATCATCAATGGCTCATGAAGCCAATCTGCTTTTCCACCAAAAGTAATATAATTAAGTCCGCCTACGGCACATGCAATTTGATCTTGAGATCCGACATTTTCATTTAATACAACTTGTTCGAGTTCAATTGCCTCATTTGCTAGTTCAATTTTTGACAATAATCTCTGCTGAAGCAATGTAAGTGAATGGATAATTCCTACTGCGAATGCGGAAGATGAGCCGACCCCACTTCGAGCTGGCAAGTCACCATCATGATGTATTTCTAAACTCAAATCTGGACAATACTTTTTCAAAGCTCCCCGAACAGCCGGGTGCTGGATTTCCTCAATGGTCTTTGTCATTTCTACTTTTGAATATGCGATTCGAAATTTATGGTCAAAAAATGGTGGAAGAACTCTTGTTGTTAAATAGCAATACTTATCAATCGCAAAGGAAATAACCTCCCCCCCATTCTCCCGATACCAAGCAGGATGATCCGTGCCACCACCGAATAGTGAAATACGATATGGGGTTTTAGTGATAATCATTTTGCTAAATATTTGTAAATGGTTTGTGATTAAACATTTCGAGACCTTTAATGAGTTCGTCCAGACCACTCCTCAGTGAAATCGCTGGTTTGAAGCCAAGATTCTCAATTTTCTGGTTTGAAACCACATAGTTTCTCTGATCTGGATCTTTACCCAGCTCAGCCTCAAGATAAGTGAATGAAGGGATAAGAGACTGTATTTCGCGACATAAATCAATCTTGGAGATATTTGCCTCTGAAAGTCCTACGTTGAAAATCTGTCCTTTGAAATTCTTTTCGTTGTTCAATGCCAGATTAAATGCCTGAACCACATCGAGTACATGAATATAATTTCTTTTAAAATGGCCTTCGAAGACAATTACAAAACCATCTGTGATTGCGCGGTAGGCAAAATTATTGACTAATAGATCTAAGCGCATTCGAGGAGAAATTCCGAATACGGTTGCCAGTCTAAAACTTGTGGCATTCGGGAATTCCATAAGCGCTTTTTCTACTGTAACTTTATCGCGAGCGTAAAGCGATAGAGGATTTAAAGGTGAATTCTCATCGCAAAAGTTATTCTTATCTCCACTGCCATAAGCACTGTTAGTTGTTGGCATGATTATGCGTTGGTTCGGGCTCAATTGTTTCAAGAGCCACAAAATTGAATCTTTATTTATGGACTGGGCAGCTATTGGATCACTATCGCATGCAGGTGCACCAACAATTGCAGCTAGAGGAATGATTACATCAGCCTTTGCTAGATGTGCCTTCATTAGCGCTTCATCGCGCACATCTCCGAAAATTAATGTTAACTTCTCGTCGCGGATTGAAGAAGCTAAACTTGTTTGCCTGTACATGAAATTGTCAATTACAGTTACTGAGTGCCCTTGGCTCAAGAGGTTTGGTACTAAAATTGAACCGATATATCCAGCCCCTCCAGTCACGAGTATATTCATTGGATTATCGCCTTTCTAAAGAGTGCATCTTCCACTAATTCTGTTAAGACATGGTAGGTAAGCATGTGACATTCCTGTATATGTTGCGTATTTTCGGATGGAACTTCTATAGAAATGTGGGCGTGTTTTGATACTTGGCCATGCTCTTTTGTAAATGCAATCGTAATTAATCCCATGGAATTGGCAACTTTAACTGCATTGAGGCAATTTTTAGAAGACCCGCTAGTAGTAAGCACGATCAGAACATCTCGAGGTACTCCGTAAGCTTCGACTTGTCTGGAAAAGACATTCTCAAATTCAAAATCGTTTGCTATGGAGGTCAAAATAGAAGTGTCGGTGGAAAGAGCAATCGCGGGTAAGGCTTTTCTATCTATATCTCTAGAGAAGGCATTGACAAATTCTGCTGCAAAATGCTGGGAGTCTGCCGCACTGCCGCCGTTTCCACAGATAAGAACTTTATTGCCGTCCTTAAATGCAGCTACTAACGCATCGGCAGATGCGTATATTGCCTTTGACGCATTATATTCAAATCTTGGAATTAGATCTGCTAGTTCTTGAAAACGTAAATCTAGTTTTCCCACTCAAGAACCCTTCCTATCAATTTCAGCCAATATCCATCTGGCCGCACCTTCAAGTGTGTCTGAATAGTAGTCTGCAAAAGCACTTTTCTCGGCACCGCCCTTCAATTGAATGGTCTTACAACCAAGATTTCTACCGAAAATCATGTCGCTTTCTTGATCTCCGACCATGAAGCTATGGCTTGGGTCGAGGTGATGCTCCTCTATAGCTCTCTCACCAAGTCCTATGTGAGGTTTTCTACAGATGCAGCCAGCATCTGGTAAGTGGGGGCAGAAATAAAGAAAATCGATCACTATCCCTAAAGGCCCAAGAAATTCAATTATTTTGGAATTGATCGACTCAACATCCAGATAAGTGGCCAATCCACGCCCGACTACAGATTGGTTGCTAATCACTCCAAATTTAAGGTCGTAATTCTGAAGCAACTGCAATGCTTTAACTAAATCTTCTTTAATTTGTACTAGTTTTGGATCCACAAGATGGTGCACATGATCTATAAGTGTTCCGTCACGATCAAAAATTACAAATGCCTGTTTCATTAAAGCTTCATATTCAATCACTAGGCTTATCTGCACGTTCAAGCATTTATATACTCATCCACAATCCACTTTCCAAATGGGATTGCACTTGTCCAACCTGGTGAAACGGCATTTAGAACGTGGAGTGAATTCAGATACTTTTTGGCCACAAAATCTTGCTCTAGTTTTCCAGAGGGTAGGTGAACTAATTGGGCACGTATTCCTGGTGGCTTCTTATCCCATCTACTCACATTATGAGCACTAGGAACAAGTTCTGTTGAATCCTTAACCAATTTCTTCAAGAAAACTTTCGGCCATTCCGATTTCAATAGTGCCCCAAAATTATGGCCTTCTCCTTTGATTAGGGATCTTGCACCCTTTAGAGCTTGGATTGAATCTGAAATTGACCAGCCTGTGTTTAGTGCATACTGTTCGCGGCCAAAAATCGGAATTGCTGTTGGGCCTATTTTTACTAAACCATTTATCGTTAAAGTGAAGTGGACACCCAAGAATGGATTTATTGGATGTGGAACTGGGTAAACAAGCCGTTGAAGAGGCAAATGACTTTGAGTTGTTGTCCGGTAAACCCCCATAAATGGCAACATGGCATATTCAAGACCCACATTGATTTGGCGTGAAATGCGATCTGCCTGTGCTCCAGCTGCATTCACGATGAACTTCGCATCATAGGTTCGGCTACTTTCATAAATCATGTCCGAAGCTTCTTCTAATTCAATTTTGATACCAAAGGCAACAACTCCACCAAGGCCCTCAAACTCTGTTCTTAGAGCATTTATAATCATTTCAGGATCAGATACTGCTGTAGATGGAGACCATAAGAATCGACTCGTTGTTTTAGCCAGCGGCTCGTATTGCTTGAGTAATTCCTCATCAAGGAGCTCAAGTTCGACTCCGTTTTGTATTCCTCGTTCAAAGAGTTTGTCTAAGCGTAAATTCTCTTCATGATCTCTCGCAACGACCACCTTCCCGACCTCGCGCAGCGGAATATTATGTTTTCTCGCAATTTTGCGTAATTCTGCATTTCCTTCTCTACAGAACTTTGCTTTTAATGAATCTGGTGAATAGTAGAATCCTGCATGAAGAACTCCTGAGTTTCGTCCGCTAGCATGTTTTCCAACCTGATTTTCTTTGTCAGCGATAACAACTTTTTTTCCTGGATTTGCTTCCAGAAATGAAATACCAATCGAAAACCCTATAGCACCGGCCCCAATAACAAGTAAATCGCATTTGATGCGCCCCGTAGCCATGAGCAGAGCCTAACTTAGTCGCCGGTTTTTCTGAATATGACACAACTGAGGATTAGGATTGGAGAATGAAGAAAATCGTTGTAGTGGCAGCCCTAAAGTCTGAATATTTCAATATCCAAGGCCCGATCAAAGAGATTTATTACACAGGAATTGGAAAGATTAATTCGGCAAGACTTACAACTGAATTGATCTTGGCAACTAAGCCAGAATTGATTTTAAATGTTGGAACCGCGGGGTGTCTACGTAAGGATCTGCTGGGTGAAGTTTTTGGAATCAAGGAAGTAATCGAACGGGACATGGTTGCTGAACCGCTAGCACCAAGAGGAACAGTCCCTTTGAGCGATCAGCCGCCCATGCTGGAATCAAATTTCGGCACTGCTCGTTGTGCTACGGGTGACTCGTTTGTCACTTCAAAAGACCAATGGTTACTAGACAACCTTGTAGATCTTGTAGATATGGAACTTTTTGCAATTGCTAAAGTCGCAACTCACTATGGCGTTGAGTGGAAATCGATCAAGTTTGCTAGTGACTTGGCTGATGAGAATGCTGCAGAGCACTGGAATGACTCACTTGAAAAAGCTAACCAAAAAATCAGTGAAATGATTGAACTGGCGTTAAATTAGATTCCTTTTAGTCCAACCTTACAACACCACTTGGCGTTGCTAAATGCACCGCAACTATTCCATATTCACCATCGTTTGTTGATGGATCAATAAACTCAACATCAGCACCATTTAATCCACTAAGAATTTCAGTCTTAAACCAAGAATCAGCTAGGTGGTCTGTGTCAGCGATCGTAATCTTCTCAATCGCAGCAACGGCTTTTCCATCTTGTGATGGGTGATCGGCGGTTAGCCATTGAATGAAAAAAGGAAGTTCGCGAGAATCGGTAATCTCATTAACTCCGATTTGCTTCCACTTTAGATCGCTTCCATCAGGGCGTGTGCGGTGACCTTCGATTGCGCTGCGGCCAAATTTCTCTTCAACCTTTGAAATATCTTCAGTTGCAAAGACCCAAGTGAGCCAGCCTCCGCCT
>JACCDN010989516.1_pt1 | contig 13339 bp, 12 predicted proteins | sample 7441691 | NCBI WGS metagenome assembly JACCDN01 (sample SAMN15323439, study PRJNA562643) | freshwater metagenome | isolation source: river surface water | place: USA:Blue River Watershed | collected 2017-08-16 | reverse complement strand
GAAACATCGCCCCGACGACTTTCTCGATCCCGGGCCTCGCCGCCTCCTTACAGGAATCGATCTACGCCGAATCCACCGCGCCCATGACGGGCGGCATCGTGACGGCCGGTACCGTCACCTCGGCCGACATCGACAAGACCGAAGCCGATTTGCGACAGGAGCTGATCGCGCAAGCCCGACAAGAGCTCGACAAGAAAAACGGGACGCCTTGGACCGGACACGCTGTCATCGCCGAAACGATGAGCCGCAACGTGAGTGCCAGTCCGGGTGAAACGTCCAATGGCGTGACGGTCCGCCTGACGCTGCGCGTCCGCGCCGTCGACTTCGATCGCGTCAAAGCTGTCGATGCGGCCGCCGAAGATCTGAAACGCAGTCTGACGTCCGACCGCGAGCTGACCGGCGTGACCGTCGATGATTCGTCCTTCACGATCGATCGGGCCGACGCCAAGACCCATACGGCTTCGCTCCGGGTCGCCTTGACCGGTCAGTCCCGCGTCTCGCTCGAAAGCCCGCTGTTCGACGCGACGAAGCTGCGAGGTCTCGACCTCAAGGGCGTCCAGGCGTACTTCGAAAGCATCGAAGGCGTCGAGCGTGTCGATGTGAAATGCCGTCCGTTTTGGCTGAAACGGATGCCGCTCCTGCCTGACAGGATCGAATTCCAAATTGAAAAATAGCCCTAAAGTCCCGCACCGGCGGGGCTTTTCGATTTCCGGCCCGCCATGTTAAGGTGGACCAGTAAAATAAGCCCTGAAACCCCGTTATGGGAGCGAAGAAACCCGCCGACTACGACGCCCTCGATCGCATGCGCCACTCTTCGGCGCACCTGCTTGCCGCCGCCGTCATGAAGATGTTTCCGGACGCCAAGCTCGGCGTCGGCCCGGTCATCGAAAACGGCTTTTACTACGACATGCAGCTGCCCCGGGCCCTCGGCCCCGAGGATTTCGCGGAGCTTGAAAAGACGATCGCGAAGCTGAAGAAAGAGGACCTGGAATTCAAGCGCGAAGAGATGCCGATCGATCAGGCGATCGAATTTTTTCGGACGCGCAATCAGGATTTCAAAGTCGAATTGCTGAGCGACCTCAAAGCGCACGGCACGACGAACTTGAAAGATGAAGACGCTCAGGATCTCGACGGTTCCGATACGGCTTCGCTGTATTGGACGGGGGAGTTCGTCGACCTCTGCCGCGGCCCGCACGTCGCGCGTTCAAGCGAAGTCGGGGCGATCAAGATCAAGTCGGTCGCCGGCGCCTATTGGCGCGGCAAAGCGGAGAACGCTCAGATGCAGCGCGTCTACGGCTGGGCCTTCGCCACGCAGGAAGAGCTCGACGCCCATCTCAAGATGCTGGAAGAGGCGGAGAAGCGCGATCATCGCAAACTCGGCAAAGAGATGGGGCTCTTCGTCTTTTCCGATCTTGTCGGTCCGGGCCTGCCGCTCTGGACGCCGCGCGGCACGATGCTCCGGGAAACCTTGAATGAATACGTGTGGGAACTTCGCAGGGCTCACGGGTATCAGCGTGTCACGATCCCGCACATCACCAAGAAGGATCTGTACGAGACGTCCGGCCACTGGGCCAAGTACGGCGACGATCTCTTCAAGATCAAGACGCGCGAAGACCATCTGTTCGCGATGAAGCCGATGAACTGCCCGCATCATACACAGATCTTCGCCAGCGAGCCGCGCAGCTATCGCCAGATGCCGGTCCGCTACTGCGAGACGACAATGGTCTATCGCGACGAGCAGTCCGGCGAGCTCTCCGGCCTCTCGCGCGTGCTTTCGATCACCCAGGACGACGCGCACGTTTTCTGCCGTCTTTCGCAGGTGCGCGAAGAAGCCGAAAAAGTCTGGGAGATCATCGAGACGTTCTACAAGACGTTCGGCTTCGAGCTGAGTCTGCGCCTGTCGCGCCGCGATCCGGCGCATCCGGAGAAATACATGGGTACGCCCGAAGACTGGGACGCCGCCGAACAATCGCTCCGCGAAATCCTTGACGCGCACGGCGTGGCCTGGCTGGACGGTGTCGGCGAAGCCGCCTTCTATGGTCCGAAGATCGACTTCATGGCCAAGGATTCGATCGGCCGCGTCTGGCAGGTCGCGACGATTCAGCTCGACTTCAATCAGCCGAAGAATTTCGGGTTGACCTGCACCAACGAAAAAGGCGAAAAGGAAGACATCTTGATGATCCACTGCGCCATCATGGGTTCGATCGAGCGCTTCATGAGCGTGATCATCGAGCACTTTGCCGGGATGTTCCCGCTCTGGCTCGCGCCCGAGCAGATCGCGCTCCTGCCGGTGGGGGAGAAGCATCGCGACGCCTGCCGCGTCCTCGAGGCCAAGCTTCGCGCTCTCGGTGCGCGCCCGTGGCTCGACGCATCAGACGAATCGGTCGGCAAGAAAGTCCGCGGTGCCGAAAAGATGAAGATACCGTACAGCCTCGTCCTCGGAGACAAAGAGATCCCGGCCGACGGCGATTGGAACGACGACGTGAAGCTGGCCGTCCGCGTCCGCGGCACGAAGGACGCGGTGGAAATAACGCTCGGCGCTTTCATGGCTCGTCTCAAGGAAGAGAATGAAAGCCGGAAACTGGCTCCGTAAATAAAAAAGACCCCGGCTTCCGCCGGGGTGCGATGCGTAGGCATGCCGGGGATCTTCCCCGTCTCGCATTCCGGCAAAAGCCGGAATCTTTTTATTTCCTCCTGAACAGCCGAGCGAAGAAACCCGGTTTTTTATTCGCGTAGATCGAGGTGCCGCTGCCTTCCTTGGCGATCCGAGGGGGCTGCCAAGTCGCTTCCTTCGGCGTGCCTGCCTGGGCGGGCTCCGCGGTTGCCCGTTCGCGTATCACGCTATGCACCTGTTGTTCGTAATCGGCGAGGTTTTTCTGCGTATCTTTGAGCTCCGCGCGAAGCTTGCGCGCCTGCCACCAGCCGGCCGTCTCGAGTTCTCGGTCGAGCCGCGCTTTCTCCAAGAGGAGATACCGATAATCGTTAGCGTTGAAGGCTTGGGGACTCAATTCGCCGCTCGCAATCATCGCTTCGGCCTGCATGGCGACCGCGTCGACTTCTTGGTCCGTATCGAGAATCGTTTCGCTGCGTTCCGCATCGTACGATTCCGCGATATGCCGGCGTACATCCGCCGTTTTTTTGGCGTCTTCGGCCTGCTGCTTCTCCGCCAGCGATTGCACGTAAGAAGGGTCTTCGCCTTGGGCGAACCACGTGTTTTCTCCTTCGGTTTCCTGTCTTATCTTTTCGGCGCCCTTCTCTCTCTGGGCCTTCTCTTCCGAAGCGATGCGTGCCTCGGTCAATTTCTGGAGCGCGTCGTCAAACTCGCGCGTTTCCTGGTCGGCCGCGTCTTGTTTGTTTCCGTTCTTATCTTCCGCTACAGGCCTGGCATTGGGCGCGACCGCAGCCGCGGCAGGCTGTATCTCTTCTTGCTGCTTGGTTGCCGACCTCGCTTTGGCGGCCCGACCTTTATGCTTGCTGCCTTCAGTCCGTTCCCAATCCGCGTAGCGTGCCGCATACGCTTCCCCGGCTTCGCGCATTTTTTTATTGGCTGCGTCCAATTTTTTATTCAGCTCACGCCGAGCCATGTCAAAGGAAAAAGCGATTGTTTCCTCGGACAATCCGCGATCGCTTAACTTCTCTTTGGCTTCTTGCAGCCTGCCTTTGACCTCTTCTTTCAGCGTCTGGTAGTCGGCTTTCGCTTTCGCATAGGCGTCGCCCAGGTCCTGAACCTCGTTTTTTTCTTTCCCCCTCAAGGCCTCAGCCGCAACTTCGCTGGCCTTCGCCTGCTCCCAATGATCTTCAAACGGCTTAATTCTGGTCACGCCTTGCGGCAAGGGCTTTCCCCGACTTGTCGTCCGTTTGCCTTCCATGACTGGCGCGGGCGGGGGAGAGGTTTTGGTTTTCTTGGCTTTCGGCTCTTCCTCCACGATAAGATCGGAAGCGTCCAGCTCTTGGTCTTCTTCGTCTTCAAGAATGACACTCGCTTCTTGTTGGCGTGTCGGCTCCTCGTATGTTTTCGCCTCGAGTTCTCCGGTAATGCTCACGGCATTCTGCGTGCCCGGATCTTCGCTTGAAGAAGCTGTCTTTTTTTGCGAAGGCTTCTCCCGTTTTTTCCCTGAAGCCGGAGGCTTGATCGCTTCGAACGGACCCGGCAAGGTTTTTCTTTGTCTTCTCGGCTTTTCGGCCTCCATTGAAATATTCTCCATATCCAGACTATGTGGATGAAATCAGAAGAAGTATACCACAAAATACCGAGAATCCTTGCTCGAATGCGCAGAAAATATTAGACTATCTTCTTATGAATCCGCTTCCGCGCATCATCGTGATCGTCGGCCCCACCGCTTCCGGAAAATCGGCGGCGGCGATTCGGCTCGCCGAAACGGTCGGCGGCGAGATTGTCTCGGCCGACTCGCGCCTTCTTTATAAAGAGATGGATATCGGGACGGCCAAGCCCTCGAGGAAAGAGCGCGCCGCAATCCCGCATCATCTGATCGATGTCGTGTCGCCATCCAGCACGCTGACGCTCGCCGCCTACAAGCGGAAAGCACTCGCGGCGATCCGGGGGGTCTTGAAACGCGGACGCGTGCCGATCGTCGTCGGCGGGACGGGCTTATATGTGAAAGCGATTGTCGAGAATCTGGAGATTCCCGAAGTGCCTCCGGATCCGAAGTACCGCGCGTTTCTGGCGAAGAAAGGAAAGGATTGGATTTTGAATGAGATTCAGAAACGCGATCCCGCTTACGCCGAACGCATCGGCCCCAATCCGCGCTATGCGACTCGCGCGCTCGAAGTCATCCGCGCGACGGGTAAGCCATTCGGTGCGCAGCAGGGGAAAGGCCCGCGGATTTTCGAAGCACTGATGCTCGGCCTTGATCCCGGCAAGGATGCGCTGAAACGCCACATCGCGCGCCGCGTTGAAGCGATGTTTCGCGCCGGCTTGATGAAAGAGGTCCGAGCGTTGGCAAAAAAATACTCCTCGGATCTTCCAAGCATGAGCGGGATCGGCTATCGGGAGCTTCTTTCTCATTTTCGAGGAGAGGTTTCGCTCGCGGAAGCCAAGCAGACGATCAAGCGAAATACGGAACAGTATGCCAAACGCCAAATGACCTGGTGGCGCGGCATGCAAGGAGTCGAGTGGCACGCGCGCCCGGAAACCGTCCTTAAAAGTGCTAAAAAATGGCTTGATTCAGCTAAATAAACGACTCTGGCCTTTTCAAAAGCCTTATTTTGTGGCATAATAAGCTCAGAATTCTTAAACGTCCCCGTATGGAACCCGTCATGGGCTACTGCGTGAAGTGCAAGGACAAGCGCGAGATCAAAGACGCGCAAGAGGTGCAGATGCCCGCGAAGGGCGGCAAGACCCGCCCGGCGCTCAAGGGCGTCTGTCCGACCTGCGGCACCGGCATCTTCAAGATCCTGCCTTCCAAAGCGGCGTAAGCCGAACTCCTCCCTCTCGGGAGGAGTTTTTTTATTTATGCACACCCCAGTCTTGCCGGCCGCCCAGGCCGATGCTAGAATCAATTTTTCGCCAACGGGCCGCAGGGGATTTTTCGCCAGGGCTACTTCTCACGCCCCTTCGAAACATCTCAGGGGACGGGCGCGCCTCGTCGCGGTCGTCCAGGACCCCTGCGGCCCGTTGGTGGAAAGAAAAACAGCCCCCTTGCGAGGGGGCTGTTTTCATTATTTACCGCCGAGCCACTTGGGGAGCCGCGCTTGGATGCGCCTCAAGAAGGAGCGGGGCTGGGGGATTCGCACGGACGTGTTCTGGGGCGCAGGATATTCAGGATTTTCATCCGCATGCTGTTCAGCAACGAGGCTATCTACAGCGTCATTGGCCAGTCGTGCCTGAATGTCTCGGATTTCGCGGGCTTCCCTTCCTGCCGCGATCGCCGCGCCGCGTTTAAGCCCCTCTTTTTCCCGCTCTAACGACTGTCCTTTAAGGTGCGTAATTTCAGTGACATCCGGATCGTGCATGCCCAGCACTGTTTCAGCCTCTTCGGTCAGGTCCTCTATTTCATCCAGATCGTTTTCATCGAGCGGAGTCACCGCGTTTTGTTCTTTGAGCGTGCGGTGAATTTCCTGTTCCATCAGTTTCCGCTTGCGCTGAGCGTCTGTTTGCGCCTGCTGCGGCGCATCTTTCGCTTGAATCTCCCCCTGCTCTTCACCCGTTTCCAGCGCTTCCTGCCCCTCCTTGATCAAATCAAGCGCGCCCGCTTTCCAGGTGGCTTCAGATGCTTCGTTACCGTCCTGTACCAGTTTGAGTTTCGGTTTTTTTTCTTCTGAAGGACTTTCGGATGCAGGTATCCTTTCGGTGGCGTTGTGGCGGGGCATAGAAGCGAGGTTAGAGCTTTCCAAGTTTGGCTTCGAGAATGTCGCGGACGAGTTCGGGTTTGGCTTTGCCTTTGGTTTCTTTCATGACTTGACCGACCAGGAACATGATCGCGTTCTGCGTGCCGCCTTTGTAATCGTTGACGACTTTTTCATTGGCCAGAATAGCGTTGTCGCAGGCGAGTTCGAGGTCTCCGACGTCGGAAACCTGTTCGAGGCCGCGTTCGCCGACGATCTGCGAAGGATCCTGGCCGCTTTCGAGCATGGCGCGCAGGACTTCTTGGCCCGCGGTCGAATTGATCTTGCCGAGATGGAGGAGCGTCAGGAATTCGGCGAAGTTCTCGGGCGTGACTTTGGCGACGCGGATGTCGGTTTTGATCTCGCCCATGAGGCCCAGGAGCTTCGAGAGCATCCAGCCGGAAACGAGCTTGGCGAACTTGGATTTCGTTTTGTCCCAGTCTTCCTTTTCTCCTGTCGAGGCGAGCCACTCGCGCAGCTCCGAAAACGCACGTTCTGTGAAATCCGCCAGTCCCGGCGTCTCGACGATCTGTTTCGCATCGGCGGGAGACAGGGCGTATTCTTCGCGGAAACGCTCGCGCTTGGCTTCCGGCAGCTCCGGCATGTTCCCGCGGGCCTCCGTTTCAATTTCAGCGAGGGCGAGCGGCGGCAGGTCCGGATCGGGAAAGTAGCGGTAATCAGCGGAATCCTCCTTGGTACGCTGCTCGACCGTGATCTGTTTGTCCTCGTCCCAGCCGCGCGTCGTCGTGATCATCGGCGGCGTGCCGATCTCCCAAAGCTTCGTCTGGCGCAGGATTTCGTATTCAAGGGCGCGTTCGACGGCTTTGAAGGAGTTTAGGTTTTTGACTTCGGTCTTCGGGTTGAAGCGGGCGACATCCTCTTTTTCAAGAGCGGGATCGTCGATGACTTGGCGGAGGCTGACGTTCGCGTCGCAGCGCAGATGGCCCTTTTCCATGTCGGCGTCGGAAACGCCGAGCGTGCGCATGATCAAGCGCAACTCATGGAGGAACGCTTTGGCTTCGGAAGCGGAAGCGAAATCCGGTTCGGTGACGATCTCGGCGAGCGGCGTGCCGGCGCGGTTGAAGTCGACGAGCGAGGCTTTTCCGCCCTCGGCGTGCTGCAGCTTGGCGGCGTCTTCTTCAAGATGCAGGCGCGTGATGCCGATCGTGAAGACGGTCCGTTCCTTGCCTTCGGCGTACGGATTTTCGAGGGTGATTTTTCCGCCGACGCCGACCGGCTTGTCAAACTGAGAAATCTGGTAGCCTTTCGGCAGGTCCGGATAAAAATAGTTCTTGCGATCGAACTTCGATTGCGCAGTGATGCGGCAGCCGAGCGCGAGCGACGCAAGCACGCCGAAACGGATCGCCTGGGCGTTGGCGACCGGAAGGGTACCTGGATGCCCCATGCAGATCGGGCAAACAGCAGTGTTCGGCGGCGCATCTTCGGCGCGATTATCGCAGCCGCAGAACATCTTCGATTTGGTTTTGAGCTGGACGTGGATTTCCAGCCCGATCACAGGCTCAAGCGTCATAGTATGCCCATCCTAGCAGGTGTTTCCGCATAAAAAAAGAGCCCGGGACTAGGTCCGGGCGGTGGCGAGTTAAGGTGTGTCGGCATGCCCCCCCGCGGCTTCTCGGTGGGCGGGTTCACGGGGCTTTGGCGAGATAGAGGAGCAAGAGCTGGCAAACGGCATAGCCACGCATTCCGAAGAGAGCAAGCCGGTAGTCGTCTGATGCGAATGGAATAAACACTGGCAATATAAATAGGACGATCACGATTAGCTTGTGCTGGTTGCTCTGGTGTCTGCCTAATTCGTCCACAAAACCTGTCTTGCCCCGATCTTCGTCATCCGTGTCCAAGCGCAAGTGCAGGTATTGTTCCAAAGTTTCAAAGAACAAAAGCAGCCCTGCAAGCACTCCAAAAATCTGCGCGACCCCTGATGCTTGCATTGGCATTAGCATGACAATGATGACGGCAAGGCAGAGGATTCCGGCGGCTTGTATCGTATAGCGGATCATCGACTTTCTGATTCCAAACCTCGACAGGAGGAAGAGGTAGACGGAATCAATCTGGCGCTGGACGACGGCATCCACGCGTGAAAGGAACGAAGCGATCCATCCCATGTCTTTCTCCTTTGCGGGACGTCAAAACGTACAACGCCCTGACGGCTTTGTCAAGGCGTTGAAGTCATGAGTTGAAGCGCGCGTTCGATGTGCGGCCAAACCAGGTCATGGCAAAGAGACACGGGATGGAGCGTTCCGTCTGGCGCGGTGCAATCCACGAGGGCATGGTTCGGCAAGCGCGTCGCGTAGTAGCGATAGCTGGCTTCGACGCGTTCCTGCATCGTCAGATCCTTCTCGTTCACGTCTTGTTTGGCGCCTTCCAGGTAGGCACGGTCCGCTTTTTTGAGGACGTTGGCGTCGCGGGCGGCCACGGGCGCCCCGATCACGAGCGTGAGATCGGGACGCGGAATGCCGAGGCGGACGTATTCGTAGTCGTCGAGCCAGGCGGCGAAAGAGGCACGCTCGCTCTCCGGGACTTTGATGCTTTGATAGGCCAGGTTCGACATCCAATAGCGATCTGCGACGACGTGCGTGCCAGCATTGAGATGTGCGCGGATCTCGGAGGCGGCGGCGTAACGGTCGATCGCGTAGTAGCTCGAGATGGCATACGGGCTGACGTCGGCGGGGGAGCCGAATTCGCCGCGCAAAAATTTCTCGACCATCATGGCCGAGCCTTGGCCGTAGCGCGGGAAGCTCGTGCCGACGGCGGCCTGGCCCGAGGCGCGAAGGCGTTCCACGACCAGCTTCGACTGGGTGCCTTTGCCCGCGCCGTCGCCGCCCTCGATCGCGATGAAGATGCCGCCCATGCTAGGCGTTCGCTTCCAGGGCCGCTTCCTTGACCCGTTGCTTGGCTTCCGAATCGGCGCGGCTCCAGAAATAATCGCCGTGGTCGGCGAATTTCATAGCGGCGGCCCGCCACGGCGCGCAGGCGGCCACGGCGCGATGCATCATTTGGGAAATGCGGCGATAGGAAGGATGTCCTTGCGGCGTGGTCCGCAGTTCGATGAGGTGCATGAGTGATCGATCATTCAAGCCGATCGACCAGCGCACGACCGAGCCATGGAGCGTGGCGTAGGAAGCTTCTTCCGGGAATTCCGGAAGCAAGCGCTCGTAGAGCGCCACGGCTTTCTGCCGGCAGGCTTCAGCCCGATCGGCGAAACCGGCCTTAATTAAGTCGTCCGGCATGCGGAAGCCGAACATGGGCGTGAATTTCTGGCGGCTTTGCGACGACATGCGATGGCGCTGCAGGTCCTTGTAGCTCCCGTAGTTGATCATCATGTCAAACGTGTACGGATATCCGCTTTCGAGGGCGCGGCCCGGACGGTCGCGGCGCGATGCACGCTCTCCCATGTATGTCGCGATAATCGCAGCTCGCGTTTCTTCGGGAAGGCCGCGCATCACTTCGCGGATTTGAGCGAGCGGATGCGCGAGGTGCGGATAGAGCATGAGCGCCAAGGTCAGCGCGTCTTCTTCGCGCCGCAACGCGTTCTCAAGCACTTCCGGCGTAACAGCTTCGCCTGCAAGCGTTTTGGAGATCGCGCCGGTGCCGCGATCAAGCAATTCGACTTCCGGCGCCTCTTTTGGTGCGATGCCTTTGAATAATGTTTGAGCCAGCGCGCGCACGGCTTTTCCCGTTGCAATGGTATAGCCGTTCGCCTTGGCGCGCTTCACGTAGCGCGGAATGATTTTTTCGAGTTCGGTATGGGTCCGCGCGGCGATGTCGCGGACTTCAGGGATCTCCGAAGAGTAGCAATGCGTCAGCACGGTTTGGAAAAAGCGGCCGTTACCGAAGATACCGACGTTGGTGAGCGTAGAAAGAGGAAGAAGGGCGCGCAGCGTGTCGCAGGCTTTGGATCGGATGTCGGCTTGATACGTGGTGCGGAAGGCTTTTTTGAGCTTGTCGTCCTCAAGATCGGCCAGGCACTCCTTGATGCCGTCGCCATTCACGTCATATTCGGCCGCGTCAATCGACTTCAGGCCTTCGTAGTAGGCCTTCATCGGCTCGATCAGGTTGCAATACGTCGTGAAGATGAAGTCCATCGTCTCTTCGTACGCCCGCGCGTGCTCCGAAGCCATGATCCTCGGGTCGCGGTAATAGCGGTAGCGCCCCTCGTCGTCGCGGCGATCGTAAAAGACATAGCGCGTCGATTGCTCGATCGGCGATCCTCCGATGCGTCGATCTTCGATCTCCTTGGTCGCCAAGGTTGAAATGTTTTCAAATGATACGTGCGCGCCTTCAAGCTCGCCGACCGAGTCGTCGCCATAGGCGATGAGCACGCGCTCGATCAAGTCACCGGCCTTTTTCGCGTCGATCGCGCCTTCGCGGATGAATTCCTTGAGCAGCGTTTCACGAAAGCCTCCCGGTGCGCGGCTGTAACGCGCATACACCGCGCCGGTCATACCGTCCAAGCCTTTCACGGCGAAGATCGTGTCCTCGGTGTTGGTCACGTACGGGGCAAGCAGAGCTTTTTCTTCGTCGGAAAATTGAGGCATGGGGAAGGTGGGGATTTGTATCCGCAGTACATCACCCCGCGTACGACAGCAGAAGGGGACAAGGGTGTGGATAACGCCACGAGCCCAGGGCCATGCTATGCTTCTGTCTCAGAATCTCCTATGTTCAAACCAGAAAACGTGCAGGAAAGCGCATCTTCGGGAGAACAACATGGCCTCTCCCAGAGAGACGTTGATCAGATGTACGAGGAAATGTTCTCCATGACGTGGGGCCAACCAGGAACTTTCGAGCGAAATGCGTCAGCTACACACCTTGTGTTGGGCGCCTTGACGGAAGGAGCGGGATATCGTTTTCAAGAAACGACGGAGCCCTTAACAGATATTTCGATGCCACCACATGCGGTGGAAGTGCTGTTTGAATCAAAAGACAGCCGCGCACCTGACGCGCAGATGGGTATCATTTTTAAAGACGTGACGTTTTCGGTTGACGACGTTACGGGAATCATCACCTGCAAGCTTGAGCCGTACGGACCTTCGCCAGAGCAAACGTTGCCCGAAGAAGCTCAGAAGGCCTTGGATCGAATGCCTCGAATGGTTACGTTTACCGCGTCACCCAAGATCATTGCCCGCATGCAAGCGCATAAAGAGGATCAACTTCGATATGCGGAGGAGCATCGGGAAGGGATGCAGCGTTTCCGGGAATTCGCGGCGACGCGCATCGGTCAACGGCTTACCTCAGACGACTATCGGCGCCATTTCGACTTTTTGAGATACGCGCTTCCCGTCGACATTCAAGACGGAATTTGGACTATCGAAAAAAAAGGCGATGCGTGGCGCATTGTTCTTTCAGATGAGCATGCGGAAACAGGGGTTACCACGATTCGGGACGTTTTCGAATTTCAAGATAAAGACTAGGTCTTCAGCCTGTCGTCCCGAAACCGCCGCGGGTTTTGTCCGTCGTCGCCGGTCCTTCGTCCCATGTTGCGCGATCAATGCGGACAAATCCGGCCTGGCAGACGCGGTCGCCTTTCTTGATTTCCACCGGCGCGTCGGTGAAGTTCATGACGCGCAGTTTCAATTCGTCTTCTGGCCCGCAAAAATCCTGGTCGATGATCCCGATGCCGTGCGGGAGCTGCAAACCTTTCGGCGGCGTCGAAGAACGCGAGGCGACGAGGAGCATGTAGCCTTCCGGAATGCCGAAGATGAGGCCGGTCGGCAGGTCGACCATGGCTTTCGGAGCGATCATGGCGTCTTCGACGCAGGCAATATCGAAGCAGCAGGCGCCCGGCGTTTTGTATTCAGGCAAGACGGCATCGGGCCGCGTGCGGGTGATGCGGACGTGCATCAGGGTTTGGGGTGAAGGATATTGCGGTGCGGATGCGGATGATCGAAATCGCCGGCTTTAATGTATTCGATGATCGACCCGATCGACGTATACAAGTCGTCGAAACTGCCGGTATTTTCGACGCTGAACTCGGCGCTTTCGCCGACGCTGCGGATCTCGACTTCGGTCGGCAGGAGTTCTTCCTGCTTGAACTGTTCGAGCGTCATGTCAGATTCGCCGGCTTTTTCGCCCCGGTTGCGAGCGCGCTGCCAGCGGACTTCGACAGGAGCGGTTACATAGATCATGTGGTAACCCGGCAGGTGCTTGAGCGTGCCGATATCCGTATGGCGGCGGACGCCGTCGACGACGATCATCGGTGCGTCGGAAACCTTGCAATCCTCGGCGATCACGCGCGCGTACAGATCGTCTCCATAGGCTTGGCGCGAGAGCTCGGAGAACTTGGTGAGATTTTCTCGGGAAAGGGGGAGATGCAAACGCCGGACGCAGTCTTTCATCGGCGTCGAGAATACGAACGTGGTTCCTGCGTATTTTTCAAGCAGGTACTTGGCGACGGTGCCTTTGCCGGCGGCGGCTTCGCCGACCAAGCCGATGATGATCTTGTCCATATCAGTTGGCAGGTTCTTTTTCGGCTTGAGAGACGTAGTTTTCGAGCGGTGCGGTGAAGGCGGCCGCCAGGCGTTCCGTCCATTCGGGCGAAGGCTGGTAGGCGACGAGTTCGATGCCGGCTTCCGGTAGCGCGGCGACCACGGCGGGGGAGCGGTATTCAGCGCCCGCGACGATCCGTTTCACTCCCGCGACGGCGAGGGCCTTGAAGCAGTGATAGCAGGGCGAATGGGTCGTATAGAGCGTGGATCCCGCGGAGCTTGAACCGCCCATGACGGCCGCTTGGAGAATGCAATTCTCTTCTGCATGCACGGTGCGGATGCAATGATTCTCCTCCATGAGGTGTCCGGCCGGACCGTCGCAGTGCGGCAAGCCTGGCGGTGCGCCGTTGTAGCCTGTCGCAACGATGCGACGATCCTTGATCAGCACCGCGCCGACCTGCAGGCGATTGCAGGTGCCGCGCGTCGCCACGATCTTGGCGATGCCCATGAAATAGTCGTCCCAAGAAGGTCGTTGAGGGGTGTGCATATCG
>JACCDN010200843.1_pt1 | contig 13339 bp, 11 predicted proteins | sample 7441691 | NCBI WGS metagenome assembly JACCDN01 (sample SAMN15323439, study PRJNA562643) | freshwater metagenome | isolation source: river surface water | place: USA:Blue River Watershed | collected 2017-08-16 | reverse complement strand
TGCCAGAGCACTATGGTGACTTGTCGCCAATTTTGCATGTCATCCCTCTTCAATTGCTGGCGTATCACACTGCATGCGCAAGAGGTACTGATGTCGATAAGCCACGCAATCTCGCAAAATCGGTGACCGTCGAGTAGTCTGGCTAGGGGGTAATTTACTTTCCCCTTCCGTCCCTCTTTTCCACCCTTATTTGGGCTGTTTCTGACCCCTTTACGACCTTGTATCCCTTGGACTTGGCTTTGGGGTCTTTCCATTGAATCTTGTCCCCTACGATGGGGTGGTTGAAATGGATGGTTAGCTCGTGATCCCTTGTGTCAGGGAGGAATCTGGTTTCGATATGGTCAATCAACCCCTTCAAATAGAGCTGTTTTTGCTCGTTTGTCAGCTTGGTTTTTTGGTCTATTTCTTGACCGAACAACTTAACCCAATCTACCCACTGCCTCTTCTCGGTTTCACCCTTGAGTTTTAGACGTAGATTGTTGATTTCTTCCTTGTATCGATCCGACTGTTCGTTAAGTCGTTGAAGAGCTGTTGTGTACGCTTTGTCTTCTATCTTTTTAAGAATGTGGTTGGCTTCTAAGTGACCGATAGATTCTTGTATCTGAGTAACTTGGTTCTGTAGGAAGCGAACTTGCTTTTCATATCCTTTCATCTCTTCTTCTGAGCTGATCTGTTTGATTCCTTGTTCAGCAAAGATACGCTTCTTCACTTCCTCTTTGAGGATGCTTGAATTCTTATGTAGATTTACAACTGTATCGAAGACTAGCTTGTCGGTTACAGGGATGTTCATAGCTCTATCGAAGCCACACCCAGTTCCACGTTTGTAGTGAGTTTTACTTTCACCTTCTTTAGCCCAAACACGCTCCTTGTTAGGACAGTAGTACATATATTCAGATTTAGAGGGTTTGATACGTCCTGACATCTTTCGTCCACAGTGACCACAGGTCATTAGGTCACGAAGAAGATAGAAGTTTTTTGTCGTAGCGTTTTGTTGATCTTTACGACTAGCGTTTCTTTTCCTAGCTAGGTTTATTGAATTCCAAATTGCTTCGTCTATGAATTGAGGACATTGAACCTCAACAGACTCACCTGAAACACTGTCTGTGTATGTGTAACGTCCGATGTAGTGAGTGTTAGTTAGTAACGAGTCAATCGACCCAAGCGACCAGAGTCCTCCTCGTCTAGCTAGAACACCATTAGAGTCCAGCTCTTTCTTCACGGAAGCTACAGATGAACCTTTGTAGATTTGTTTGAATATGAATTTGACCCACTTACTCTCAATCTTGTTCTCGGCTAACTTTCCTTGAGAAATTTGGTAACCGTAGGGTGGTGGTCCACCGTGATAGAAGCCACTCTTAACCTTCATCAGCTTACCGATACGTGATCGTTCAGCTCTTACGGAGTTTTCGAACTCAGCCACAGCGTCCAACATTTGCTTGAGTAGCTTGTCTGATGGGCTAGAGAGGTCAAACTGTCCGTCTTTTGTGTAAAGCGTTACACCTTGCTTGTTGAATTCATATCTAAGGATAGAAGCTACTTGATCGTTACGTGAAAGACGAGACTGGTCATAAACCCAGAGGTGCTTTACATCACCAGCTTTGATGGCTTGAAACAGCTTGTAGAGTTCTGGACGACCTTGAATATCGTCGTGGTGAGAACTCTTGCCCCCTTCGTTCCAAACGTCGTAATCAAACTTTAGCTGTTTAGCTTTTTTGATTCCAAGGTCACGTTGACTCTCAAGCGAAGTCCCCTTGTCAGCTTGGGTGACTGTTGATACACGTGTGTAGATGTGTAAAGTTCTAGAGGGGTCTTTAGGTTTGTTTTTAGTAGCCAACTTCGTTCACTTCCACGTCGTTATACAAATGTCGATACTGTTGAATGAGACATTACTACACCGTGGTTAATATTCAACCACTTTGAGAGCCGTCTAAGACTCATCCCACGACGTCTCATAGCCTTCATTTCCTTGATGATCCTTTGTTCTTCAGGGTTTGGGACTAATTTTTCATCTTCAATTTTGTAGCCGAATCGAGTGAATCCTCCGAGGAACTTTCCTTCAATCTTCTGAACTTGCTTCACTTCACGGATACGAGTAGCTATACGTTCACGTTCAAAAGTAGCGAAGGCTGAAAGGATCGTGAAGATAACGCTTCCGATTCCATCATTCGTCACGTCTCCACCTAAGTCAATGAAGTGAACTGAAACCCCACGCTCTCTAAGTTCGTGTAGGGTGTTAAGAGCATTTCTCGTGTTACGAAAGGCTCTGTCTAATTTACTGAAGATTAGAACGTCACCTGCTTCAAGTCGATCAAACAACTTAGAACCTTCAGGACGTTTATGGAACTCAACGCTTCCGCTTACTCCTTTTTCTGTTACAAAGTTCTCTAAGGGGATCTCGAATCCCTTTAAGACCGAATAGGACTGGATTTGACGGAGTTGGGTGTCTAGACTCTCACCCTCGTTGGCTTGTTGAAGGGTACTAACTCGTACATAACCAAAAACGGACATAAAACCCTCACTTTTCATTTCATTATAATAATTATACCTATTTTCTCTATTAAAATCAAGCACTTGATTCGTTTTTCGTAAGATTCGTCTCAAAGCGGTCTTTACGGTCGTAAGACTCGTTGTAACGAGTCGAACGACTTAATGAGGGGTCAAAGTTTATGGGTAGGGGGTTTGGATTAGATCGATCTCTTCAAATTACCGAAGTTAACTTTGATCGAAGACCCATTGTGTAAGGGTGAGAGAGGTGTGAGAACCTCTCAACAATGAACGAATAAAAAAGAGAGTTAAGTTTGAGAAAGTTGTTATTGAGTGGAATAGACACATCACTTAAACTGTGAGGAACCTATAGGTTCTATAAGAAAAATGGCTCAAAAACTTTCACCAAACGAAATTCGTGACATAACTGCTCTACTTGAAGCTGGAAAACCTTTACCAGAGAAATATCGGTTTGCCTTATTTGGAGAGAGGCACAACATTGAGTTGGTGTGGGATGGGAAGTCTAATGCTGTTACCGATGTTGTTCTCCCTTTCCAGGTAATTGAACAAGTAGATGAGCCAAGAAGTGAGAGTCTGATTAAGCAACAATTTGAATTGTTCGATATTCAAAGTGGTCGTCAGCTCAAAGGTTGGAGTAACAAGTTAATCTGGGGTGATAACAAATTTATCTTGTCATCTCTTAGACGTGGACCATTGAGAGAAGAGATAGAAAAAAATGGTGGAATTAAGTTAATCTACATCGACCCTCCATTTGATGTTGGAGCCGATTTCAGTATTGATGTGGAAATTGGTGAAGAGACCTTTTCTAAAACTCCAAGTGTATTGGAGGAGCTAGCCTATAGAGATACTTGGGGAAAAGGAAATGATTCTTTTCTCTCGATGATTTATGAGCGATTAATTTTGATGAAAGATCTTTTGTCGGAAGATGGGAGTATTTTCGTTCATTGTGATTGGAGGGTTAACGGCTCTCTAAGGAGTATTTTGGATGAAGTTTTTGGCTCTTCAAATTTCAGAACATCGATTGCTTGGAAGAAAGCAACTAAAACCACTTCTTTCAATGATTTTGGTTCGGAACACGACACGATTCTTGTTTATTGTAAGAACTACGAGTCATACACATTTAATCAACAGTTTAGAGAGCTAGAAGATGAGCAGTTGGCTAAGAACTATAGGTTTCTAGAGACTCCTGATAAGCAAATTGTTAAGCTATCAAAAGCACAAATTTCTGGTGAAGAGCCGTTACCAGAGGGGCGTCGGTTTAGAACGATTCCCATTACTAATATGAACAAAAATAGACCCAATCTACGTTATGAATTTATGGGGGTTGTTCAGACGTGGGCTAAGAAGAGGGAATCCTTGTTGAAGGAGCTAGAAGATGGTTTGATTATTCAAACATCACCAAATACTATTCCCGTGAAAAAGCAATATCTTGATGAAAACAAAGGGGTCAAGGTTAATGACTTGTGGGTCGACATAGCTCCTGTTCAAGGTGGGGCTGATGAAAATACTGAATACCCTACACAGAAGCCAGAGAAATTGCTTGAGCGAATAATTTCTAGCTCTTCTAATGAGGGGGATCTTGTAGCCGACTTCTTTAATGGTTCAGGTACAACAGCTTCTGTATGTGAAAAATTGGGTAGAAAGTGGATAGCTTCTGATTTGGGTAAATTTGCTATTCACACAACAAGAAAACGACTTATTAAAGTACAACGTGAATTAAAAAATGCTGGAAAGAATTGGAGAGCATTTGAAATTCTTAATCTTGGTAAGTACGAACGAGGTCTATTAATAGCTAAACATACTGGGCTGGAGAGCGATTCACATTTAGCTGAGGTTCAAAAGCAAAAAGATATAGCTTTTGAACTATTGATACTCCAAGCATATTCGGCTGAGCGAATTGAAAATTCACCAGTATTTGTTGGTGTGAAATTTAATCGTTTTGTATCCATTGGACCAATTAATCTTCCAGTAACAAGATTATTTGTTGAGCGTGTAATTGAAGAGTGTCGTAGAAATGGGTATACGAAAGCTGACATTCTTGCTTTTGAGTATGAGATGGGGTTGTTTCCAAATATTCAAAATGAAGCAAGAGGTGTTGGAGTTGATTTACAACTCAAATACATTCCAAGAGATATATTTGATAAGCGAGCTGTTCAGGCTGGTCAGGTTAAATTTCACGATGTCGCTTACATTGATGTTAAGCCAATTCTTAAAGGGAACTCACTATCAATCGAATTAACTGAATATAGTGTTGGCTATCAACAAGATAGCGTTGAAAACGCTGAAGTCGATGTTAAGAAGGGCGAATCGAGGGTGGTTATCGATCAAGGTCAAGTAGTAAAAATCGAAAAAAGTAAAGAAGGAATAGTCAGAAGAACACAACTCACTAAACATTGGAGTGATTGGGTTGACTATTGGGCTATTGATTACGACTTTGAAAACAGAAAAGAAATAGTAAACGTCAAAAATGAGGTCACTGGTGATCCAGAGTCTAAGTGGACAGGCGATTATATTTTTGAGAATGAATGGCAAAGTTTCAGAACCAAAAAAGATCGAAAACTTGAATTGATTAGTACTCCTAAAGAATTTCAGAGTGGTGAATATCGAGTAGCCATTAAGGTTGTCGATATTTTTGGTAATGACACGATGAAAGTCGTTACCTTGAAAGTGGGTAAATGAGATGGCTGTCGATAAAGACTTTCCTAAGAACCCTTATACCATTCTCGATCCACATATTCGTTGGAGACCAGGGTCGGCTGACGCTTCTGATTTACCTTCGCTAATTGCTCCGTTAGTCCATAAATTACGGCTCGCTGTACGTGACTGGAGAAATCAAGGTTACGAGGGAGCGAGTAAAACTAGTAAGTCCTTATTGAAATGGTGGTTTGAAACTGAACACCCTACGGAAAGGGCTGATGGTACAACTTGGAATTTCCAATACTATTACGCTCAACGTGAAGCGGTTGAAACAATCATATATCTGGCTGATGTTGTTAATGCTTATGACGCTGAAGCATTAATAAATTTTGATAGCCAAGGTCTTATCCGACCTGAAGATTTTGCTGAAAGTTGGACACGCTATGTAGTCAAAATGGCTACTGGTAGTGGAAAAACTAAAGTGATGTCGCTTGTGTTGGCTTGGAGCTATTTTCATAAGTGTTATGAAGTTGATAGCCCATTCTCTAGAAACTTTTTAGTCATTGCTCCTAACGTAATTGTTCTTGAGCGACTTCGAACAGATTTTGATGGATTGAAAATATTCTTTACTGATCCTGTTTTACCACCTAATGGCTGGGAGGATCGTGATTGGGCTAGAGATTTTCAACTCAAACTCCACATTCAAGATGACGTAAGACTTGTTAATCCAGTTGGAAATATATTCTTAACAAATATTCATCGTGTCTATGAGTCAAAAGACAAATCACCGAGTATTGATGATGATAATTTGATGGATTATTTTTTGGGAACAAAGCCAAAACCAAAGAATAACAAGGGTGATGTAGAGCTGGAGGATATTGTTCGTGATATTGATGAGCTAATGGTCATTAATGATGAAGCACATCACGTTCACGACTCAAGGCTGGCTTGGTTCACTTCTATTCGTGACATTCATAATAAGTTGAAGTTGAAGGGTTCACGTTTGTCTCTCCAAGTCGATGTTACAGCTACACCTAAACATACCAATGGTGGAATTTTTGTTCAAACGATTAGTGACTATCCATTAGTGGAGGCTATTACACAAAATGTTGTGAAGAAGCCAGTTGTTCCTGATGGTCCAAGTAGGGCTAGATTAGAAGAGCATCAGTCATCAAAATTCACCGAGAGGTATTCAGACTTTCTCAGACTTGGTGTTGAGGAGTGGAAAAAAGCGTTTGAGGATCATAAGAAGTTAAACAGAAAGGCTGTGTTATTCGTTATGACGGATGACACAAAGAATTGTGATGAAGTCAAAGAATGGCTTGAACAGAATTACACAGATTTAAGAAACGCTGTTTTGGTTATTCACACTAACAAGAGTGGTGATATTAGCGAGGCTACATCGGGGAAAGCTAAAGAAGAGTTAGATCTCTTACGTAAACAAGCAAATGCTATTGACGGATGGGATAGTCCTTTCAAGGTTGTTGTTTCAGTTCTTATGTTGAAAGAAGGCTGGGACGTTCAAAACGTTACAACTATTGTTGGACTTCGCTCATATTCAACCGATTCCAAGATTCTTCCTGAACAAACGCTCGGTCGTGGTTTAAGAAGAATGTATAGAGGTAGAGATGACCTTGTTGAAAAGGTCTCTGTTCTTGGAACACCAGCTTTTATGGATTTCGTTGAGAGTATCGAACGTGAGGGGGTTGAACTTGAACGTAGATCTATGGGAGCGGAAGCTAAAGCCATTGCTCCGTTAGTTATTGAGATTGACAGAAACAGTAAGAAAAATATTGATGAGTTGGATATCGAGATCCCTAAACTCTCACGACGTTTCAATCGAAACTACAAACGTCTCGAATCTATTGATGTCTCTAAACTTTCGACAACACGAATTCCTTTCAAAAATTATTCAGAAGAAGAGCTACGTCAAATTGTTTTCAAAGAGATTACGACTGGTGACGTGAGTCACACAACCGAATTACCTACGACTGGTGAAATTGATAGTACCCAAGCAATTGGTTGGTTCACTATGAAAATAATGAACGACTTGAGACTTGTTGGTGGCTATGATGTGCTCTATGAAAAATTGAAAGAGTACGTGGGGAATTATCTCTTCGATAAAGCGGTATCCCTTGAAGATCGTTTGACTATGAGAAATCTGAGTGAAGGAAATGCTACTTCACTAACGCTTGAGTCCTTTAAGAATGGGATCAACAATCTGACGATTGAGGATAGTGGAAGTGCTCAAGTTATCGACACTATTAAATTAAAAGAAACACGAGCATTCCCTGTCAACGATCAGGAATACGTAGTTTCTAAGAAATGTGTCTTCAATCGAATTGTTGGTGACAGTCATCTGGAGTTGAGATTTGCTAATTTCTTAGATGAATGTGATGATGTGCTTTCATTCGCTAAGTTGTATCAACGTATTAATTTCAAAATGGATTACGTTGATAAGGAAGGAAAGATTAGAGACTACTATCCTGACTTCATTGTGAAAATGAAGGACGGAAGGATCGTAATTGGTGAAACTAAAGGTCTTACTGATGTTGATGTTCCAATTAAGATGAAGCGTTTACAGTCTTGGTGTGAAGACATCAATGCTAGTCAGTCGGAAACTAAGTTTGACTTTATCTTTGTTCCAGAAAAAGAGTTTGATGATCTTTTGTCTAGCTATGTTGATGGAATTATGAAAGGTAAGACCAAGACCTTTGATCACGCCTTAAAACTTTTCAATCAATATAAATCAGATAACGAAGAAGGTTCTTAAGATGGCTTTGGGTAAATTACAACGAGTTGAATTACGTTCTGTTTGGGCTAATGAAGCGAATGACTTTACCCCTTGGCTTGCTCGACCTGAAAATCTCGAAGAGTTATCTGAAACTGTAGGTATGGATCTTGAAGTGACGGCTATGGAACAGTTTGTAGGTCCATACAGAGCTGACTTGTTATGTAAGGACGCTATTTCTCAAGACAATGTCTTAATTGAGAATCAGCTTGAGAAGACTGACCATACACATCTTGGTCAAATACTTACATACGCTCCTGGACTGGGAGCAAAGACAATTATTTGGATAGCTGCTAAGTTCACTGACGAACATCGATCAGCCATTGATTGGTTAAATGAGGTTACTGAAGAAAACATTGGTTTTTTTGCTTTAGAGGTTGAGTTATGGAAGATTGGTGATTCAGAGCCAGCACCGAAGTTCAATATAGTTTCAAGACCAAATAATTGGAGTAAAAATCTTAGAGAGGTTGCTCACGGTAATACCTCTGGTGAGGTATCAGCCCTTAAACTCCAACAGCTTAAGTATTGGGAAAACTTCAGAGAATTTTTGATTGAACGTGGTGGTCCAATTCGTCCACAAAAAGGTTTACCTCAACATTGGATGAACTTGAGTATTGGTCGTAGTGGTTTTTGGATGAATGCTACTGTTAACTCTCGAAAAAATAAAATTGGTACATCAGTCGCTTTCAAGACTGTGGGAACCAAAGCACTTTACGAATATTTCTACAAGATGAAAGACCAAATTGAAAAAGAGTTTGGTCGTGAATTGGCTTGGTGGGAATTACCAGACGCTAAGGAATCTGCTATTTCAACCTACTTGGAAAATACAGACTTCAGGGATGAGTCTGATTGGGATCGTCAATTTAATTGGTTAGCCAACAGTCTTGAGACTTACGACAGAATTTTTAGAAAGCGTATTCGTGATTTGAACCTTGAGGAAATTTGACCCTTAAGGAAAAATTCCTAAAGCTGTATTCCTTATAGATTCATTAGCTTTTCGTTTGTAACGGCTCACTGTAGCTTCAATAATTTTCTTATCTACGGTTTCAGGTGGAATACCAGTTTTCAGATAGTCTTTAAGAACGTGTCTGAACTGAGGAAGAAATTGACCTAGTTCCCATAACCTCATCTTGGGGTTCGATTTAGATTGGTCGTGAACGTGTAAAGCTAAGAGTAACGCTTCTATGTTCGGCTGACCTTTGAATTGATACTTGGCTTTACTACGTTTAGCGTATTGTTTACCTCGTTCCCCCTTGTGCTTCTCAGCTAAAAGGGTCCTAAAACGCTGTAGAAGAAATTTTTTTGGGAGATTCAAGGGAACGCTCATTAGAAGAAGATCATCGTCTAGAGACCCTATCTCGTCCTTGGAGATGATTCTGATGGTTTCTTGAGCTGGTGGCTCTGAAAATAACTTCATTCCTCGGCTATCAGAACTCCACCAGCTCTTAAAGTCGTCATCTCTTACATCTCCAAAATCTTCGTATAACTTTGACAAGGAACCTTTACCGTTCTTGTCACAAGTCTTGATGTATTCCTCATTCCGTTTTAGATAAGACCACCAAGCGAAATAGATCGTCTTTTTCCAAGCGTCCTCGTGTTTTTTCTTCGAGCCACGTCCAAACGTAGGGTGTTGGTAGGGGAAGTGTCTTTGTCGAGTAGTTTTTTTGGGTTCCATAAATGAAATTTAACACAAAAACTTAACACTTCAAATGATTCATTTAATTTGAGTGGAGATGTTAATTTAATAAAGGAGTCTAATAGAAATATGGTGAAAAAGAGGTTAAAACTTAACAGATCCATAATTAAATAATCAATGAAAGGAAAAAGTTCTATGAAAAATACAGTGTTAAGTCCTGAGGAAAAATTTATCAAAGCCACATCATCAGCTGTACGTGAGTTTGATCAAGCCATACTTGAGTCAGAGTACGAACAGGATCAAAAGGACATAGAAGCATTTGACAAATTATTGGAGAGTGAAACAAGGGATGCTTATGAATCCTACAAACAAGCAAAACGAGAGTATGAAGCTGTTTATAAGAAATTCTTAGTTAAACACGTAACTGGATCGGTTTCCTTTGATCATCATTACGAAGAAGCGTGGAATTCAGCGGTCAATAATCTTTATCCTGAAGTAGCTATGTCATTAGTTGATGATCTACACGTTTATGAATACATAATCTCAGATCATTATTGGTGGATTCAAGAAGGTCGATATCTTAGTGAAGGTAAGGAATCTGATAATGAAAACCTGTAAAAAAATACAACGGATTCAGATACTGATAACTCGTATCGACCAAGGTATGTCTGTAACCAGATCATCTCTTCAGCGTGTTTTAGGACGAAATGGATTAAAACAATTTGATAATAAATGGAGAGAAGAAAAGGAGAGTCGAAACTTCAAGCCTAAAGAGATTATTGAATATTCACGTCGTATAAGAAAGGGATTAATTCATTACGCTTTGGGTGAAAAGCAATCATTCAAAGGACAAGGCTATAAAGCTAAAAACTCAATCCACAAAGCCGAGTCGATTCTTGAAAACGCTGTTGAGTACCTAAGGGATGTTGTTAGCTCTGATAGTGGCTTGAGAATGTGGATTGATAGAGATGTGAGTATTGGTTCTGATATCGAATATTGTCCTGAAGGAATTCCACGTCCAGTCTGGTCGAACAGTAATTACAAGAGCCAATCTAGCTTTCCGAGATTTACAAAGAAGGATATAGCTAGAGAGCTATTACAAACCAAGTTGGAAAAGCTAGAGGGTAGAAAACCATTAGAACTTATAACTTTTGGAATTCGTCCGAAAAGATCATTGAACATTTCATCCTTTTCGGACTTTAAGTTTTAAGTCCTAAAACGGACACTTTTTACAAACCACCTTTATAGGTGGTTTTTGTTTTTTATAAATAGTTTTACGAACGCTTTACGAGGGTGATTCGTGGTGAATGTAAAGCCATTGTTAGCTTACTCACTTATCTAATACCGACGTTTATAGGGGTCGGTAATCCTTAGTTCATCTTTAAGAAAGTGGATGATGATTACAAGAACTGAACAACTAGAAGATAGTCTATTTAACCAAAGATATGGACAAGAGATTGTTAAGAAATCTCTTACAACCAAAAGAAACCTAAAGAAACACGAGTTAGAGTGGATTACATCTAACCCTGACTGGACTACTTTCACGATAACAGTAACCTTCAAGAACCTTGTTCCACTAGAGACTGGTCAAGGAATGAAACTGGCTACTAGGTACGAATATAACAAGAAGGTACTTACCAAGATTAAAAAAAGACTCTGTAGATTAAGTAATTACTGGGACAAGGTTCTACCTGTTACAGACTTCTACGTCTATGAATATGATGAGACTAGCTTCTTCAAAAAAGTGTCTAACAATCAGTCTCCACATCACATACACGGGATTCTTCCGATACCAAACCGTGTTCTTCATAAGTTCTACAACATTGAGACTGGTGAACTAGACAAGCGACTAATGAAGGACTTGAGATCCTTGTCAAAGGTTTCCACGTTTCTGATTGAGCCACTTAGATTGGATGAGAAAGACTCTTGGTTCAACTATATGTTGAAAGACAAGACATTAAGTGAGTTCAACTAGATCCAATCGGTAATGTTCTTCCTTTTGAAGTGATGATGTAGCTTGAATCGTAACCAGACCAGTTCCAGTAGAAATCCAGTTCCTTACCTTTGTAGTAGGGGGTGATCGTTGAGCAGATCAGCTTGTTGTAGAGACCCTGTCGTTCAATGGTGAAAGTTAGATCTCGTTTGTTGAAATCTTCATCTAGATCCAGTCCAGAGTGTCCGTGTTTGTAGATGTGTTCTGTAACGAAGAAGAATTCCTCACGACCCTTTTTAGTCTTCGTCTCTCCAATTACGGGTAGGTAAGTGATCTCGTACTCGTTCTTAAATGTCTTGCTCAAGTTGATGGGTTCGTCGTTAATGTAAACCTCAAATGTGGGTTTACTGTCATATAGGTAATAGCCAGACACCTCGCTGTTAGAAAGGGCGTCGCTCCTTAGCTTTTCATATAAGTCACACTCGTAACCTTCCTTTGTTAGTTTCTTGTAATCGCTTTTAGTGATCGGTTGAAGCGTTAACTCGAACATTCTTCCGACTATCAATAGTTTGTTTGTCATCTACCCCTCCTGAAGAACTATTTATTGAAAATTTACAAACGTAAAAAAATCACTAAATAGAAATATGTTCAAAAACACGTGGAGGCGTTGTGTCAAAGGTCTTGAATAGGAACCAAATTTTAGGAATTAGAGCTAGTACGGACTTCGTGAAGAAGTTCGATGAACTGTCTACACGACTTGGATTTAACAGGTCAGAGACTATTAGGTACGCTCTTAAGCGATTTCTCAATGAGACTTGGAACAACTCAGAGAATTTTCAAAAAGCACGAAAGGAGATGTTCTGATGATGGGGTTTTTAGAGTGGGTCGAGTTCGACCGTAAGAAGAAAGAAAAGGAAAAGAAGAATGTCCGAGCAACTAGCCAATCAAATCAAGAAAACGGGATTGTCGGTCACGAAGGAAAAGCTACTGGAGATGATTCGAAAATCTACACAACAGTCGTTCACGATTTCACCCAGTCAAAATGGGAAGACTACCGTGGTAGTAATTAACGGCTAGAAGACCTTTTCTACAGTGACTAAAAGAATTTCAGGTTCGGAACAAGACTGTAGTCTCTTGTCTCTGATTTTCCTCTTCTTGTAGATCGAGAAAACGCTCTCTGGACCTAAATTAAATCCCCTAGGTGACTTATAACCTTCTAAAATGAGAACTTGAGAAATATCAATATAAGTTCGTTTTTCGACATCCCGAAGGTGGATTATTTTGTCGGAAAGTTCGAGTTGATATTGTGAATATGAACCAAGTCTGAGACCCTTATGTCTCAGCCTTACAACGTACCTAACAAAGGGAGGAATGGTTAAATGAAGGGTTTCAGAATTACCCCCCAGCCAAACTATTCCGTTACGGTGGAGTGAAGCCAACCATTGTTTTAGATACCAATATTCTTTTAGACATTTTGGTATTTGATGATGAACGAGCTCATCCTTTGCGAGCAGCTCTTGATGCCAGGCAATTCGACGCAGTTGCCACAGAAAAAACCTTTGCAGAATTCTTAGACGTTATTGGACGTGAGCAATTTTCTTTGGATAAGAATCAACAAGACCACATCAGTGAGCAATGGAAAAATTGGGCAAGGATGGTTTCTGATGATGAGCTCTGCCAAGCACCATGGAAATGTAAAGATCGAGATGATCAAGTTTTCATTAATTTGGCCTACAGCCTAAGACCAAGTGCTTTGATCAGCAAAGATAAGCAAGTCTTGAAAATTGCTAAACGTGCCATAAAAGAAAAAGTCACAATTACATCTGACCATCTTGTC
>JACCDN010118122.1_pt1 | contig 13351 bp, 10 predicted proteins | sample 7441691 | NCBI WGS metagenome assembly JACCDN01 (sample SAMN15323439, study PRJNA562643) | freshwater metagenome | isolation source: river surface water | place: USA:Blue River Watershed | collected 2017-08-16 | reverse complement strand
TTTCATCAATGTATACAAGGCTGTGAGGTGGTATGTCTTTAATCACTTCTTGGTAGGCATCTCGCTGCTCTTGCTTTGCTTCCAGATAGGTGAAGGCTTTTTTTATAGCTAAAACCAAATTTTCTCAGCCAATACCAAACACCAGGACTCGATATATTAAAATATTTCCCCATATCGGCAGTAGTAAAATTTAGATTTTGGGAGACGTAAAATTCCAAGGCTTCTTTGCTCACTTTAGCCTTTTTCCCCAAGTTTTTACGTGGCTTAATATCACCTTCTTTTTTATGCCTAAGCCACCATCTATTCACCGTTGCTTTGTTTCAGCTAAACACTTCACTTGCTGTTTTCTGCGTCTTGCCTTGATCAATAAATTCTATCGCCTTTTTACGTAGATCTATACTATATGTTTTCATTTTTTGTTTTAAATTAAAATAGTTTTTATACGCTATATCAACTTAATTTACTATACGCGAGCAAAGGCATCCCAATTATTTGTATAAAAAATACATTGTGTTAGGTGCTTGACTTTGTTGTAAAGCTGCTGGAAGGTTGCAGCATCACGATTGCCGACCACCCAGGCAAGGGTTCGCCGTGTACTACGACCCAAGGTTTTGAGGATCCATTTTTTGTTTTTTTTTGAACCCACAAAATGCCACATTTCATCCAATACCATTTCTTTGGTCTTACCTTCGATTGCTGGTTCTGCTGTACGATCCATTGCTTCCACTATCCAACGATACATTAAGGAGCGCGAATGCCCAAACAGTTTGCCTAATATATTAAAAAATCCTTTGCCCATCGCATACAAAATAACACTCAACGCTTTTTTTACAGCCGTGCTAGGTTTTGTCCGATCATCTCCTTTTACAAAATTAAGTCCACATCTCATGCAACGATACCGTTGCTTTCCTCTTACTCTTCCGTTCTTAACCACCTCCTTGCATTCGAATTTTTTGCACGCAATTCCCTCTGTATTTTATATTTTTTTCATCCGTTCTTCTTGCTATAAATCTATCTTTCTATCAACACTCTCCATTTTCTCATATGCTCTTCTGTCTGTGAACTACGCCAAGACGATGAACTACGTTTGATAGGCCACTCCTGAGCTTCCTTTACCTCGAAGGTTCTTGTCTCTCGAAAGCTTTAGGGTAGGGAGATGGGCAGGCCAATCAATTTAATAGACCTCTTGCGGACCTGCGTATTATCTTGGTTGGTCTTTCACCTTCGCTTTTCAAGCTACGGTGTAATTTTAGCTCTAACCTCGTGTAGGGGAACTTATTGCCTGCAGTGCCGGGCGTCTCCCTACGCTCCTAACTATGCTATCTGCTTACATTAAAACGTCGGAAGATAAAAAGCTTCAGGTTACGCTCTACGAGCTACCTGTCTCCCGTAGGCTTGGCGTAGTGGAGATGCCTGACACGTGGGGAGACAAGTAGTTCGCGGAACGACGCCTGAAGAGCGAGCCTGGTTTTTGGGAAGGAAAAAATAGAAGCAAAACCGGCCTGTCGCCCAAAACTCGAAGAGCGTATGGGGAAGTTTACACAAAGCGTACATGAAGATTTTGACCTGTCAGGCGAAGCTCAACGAGCGAAGCCTGAAGCCAGGGAGCAAAAGAAAATGGTTTCGCAAAAGGACTAATATAGCATCTACAAGCATCACAGACCCCTTTAAACTTCGAAATTTAATCCACATTCTCATTCTATGCTTCCTCTATGTCTTCCATCACGCACTCTATATTTCTTCACATTTTCCTATTCGCTTTATCATAAAGGCCCACGGCTCCCCCTCTAAAAGTTTCTTCAGATCCCTTTTTGGCCGCCTGTATTACCTCACTTTTTTCCACTGTTCATGAGCCCTAAATATTTTTTGTCAGGTAGTATGATTTTTTTCGCATTTTAGGCTTGACTTTTTGCTTCAACTTTTATACACCAGAACCCATAATTTATTTTTGTTCTTTTACATTCAAATCAGCTTTCTCAGTTTTTGCAAGCTCATTTTAAAAAAGATTTCCTCACCGTTTTTTTAAGCTGAAAAAAAAAGAGTGCTGACCCCCTCCTCCCTACGCAAGGATAGAGCTAAAATTACGACGAAGCCTTGGCGAAGTCGAATCAGGCTTCGTTCTTGCGAACTTCGCCCGACACGTCGGGCGACAGGCCCCCCTACGCGAGGTAAGAGTTAGGATTACGCCGTAGTTTGAAAAGCGAAGGCGAATCAGGCTACGCTCGTTGAGCTACGCCCAACAAGCCCCCCCCCTTACGCGAGGATCAGTTTCCCAAGGAGGTCTAATAAAAGAAAAAACGCTAGGTCTTGATAGATCGTAGCTGAGTGAGATAGGCTTAAATATCATATCAGAGCTTCCTTCTGTATTGCCCTCTGTTAGGGAATCTGCTTTGTATGAAGGCTTCATGAAGCAGCTTTTCCCATTTTTGCGTTATCTAAAACCTCATAAGCGCCTCTTTTTTCTGACTCTACTCTGTGGGCTTATTTATGGAGTGTGTAGCGGCTTTGGGATCCCGGTTATTTTTGAATGGGTATTTAAAAAAGTCTTTGAAGCAGAGACTAAGACCTACTCTTTGTTTCAAATTATTCAAATCGCTCTTTTAGTACCTTTTCTTTTTAGTGTTCGAGGATTTTTTGGCTTTTTAAATACGTACTTTATGGGATACTGTGGCTTGTTGATTGCTAGCAATATCAAACAAGCCTTGTTCAAAAAACTACAAGAGCTGCCACTTTCTTTCTTTGATACGCATAAGCAAGGAGACCTGTTCCACCGAGTCAGTTCTGATACTCACGCCATTCAGAGCGTCTTGTTAGAGCTAGCCTCAGAATTGTTTAAACAACCCATACAGATTGTATCTGCCATTGGGGGGCTAGCTTATCTGTCCTTCAAGCATCATAATAGTATCTTTTTGCTCGTTTTCTTAGGGATTACCCCACTTTGCATCCTTCCTACACGTCTTATTAAAAAAAAGCTCCGCTGCCGCAGCCGCCAGGCTCAAGACGCAGCCGGAAGAGTGGCCCACTGCCTTAATGAAGGCCTTCAGGCCTTGATAGAAGTCCGCTCTTATACGCTAGAACAGCAAGAGCAAACCCGCTTTGAAGGCCATCTACAGCACTACAATACGTTTGAGCTAAAGCTCCTTCGCTACTTAAAACTCCAGCAGCCTATTATGGAGTTTGTGGGGGCAGTCTTGATTGCTTTTGTTTTTATCTATGCCTATTTTAAGGGGATTCCTTTTTCTGTATTTAGCGCCATGGGCCTGGGGCTTTATTTTGCCTTGGATCCGCTAAAAAAGCTAAGCAACCTTTTAGGCAATGTCCATCGTACGCATGGGGCCATAGAGCGTGTGAATGAGATTTTAAACCTGCCTTGTCCGATCCAGAGCCCTCCTCATCCCTTGCCCTTAGAGAGGGTGAGAGGGGATATTCGCTTCTCAAACGTGTCTTTTGCCTATCAGGAAAAGCCCGTCCTCCAGGGTATTTCCGTCCATATCCCGGCCCATAGCACGTGCGCACTGGTGGGGCATAGTGGGGCAGGGAAGACGACTTTTTCTAAGCTTTTGCCACGTTTTTACGATGTATCTTCTGGCAGTATTTGTATAGACGGCAAAGACATCCGAAGCCTCAGTTTGCCTACTTTACGGAAGGCTATAGGCGTTGTATCACAGCACCCTGTGCTCTTTCATGATACGATTTATAATAATATCTTGCTGGCCGCTGAAGGAGCCGGAAAAGACGCTGTCTACCAAGCCGCTAAAAATGCCTTTGCCCATGAATTTATCCTAGGGCTAGGGGGTTATGATACCGTCGTAGGTGATAGAGGGGATAGGCTCTCTGGCGGGCAAAAGCAGCGTATTGCTCTAGCCCGGGCCTTTTTAAAGAATGCTCCCATTTTAATCTTAGACGAAGCTACTTCTGCCCTAGACTCTGAGAGCGAGCAGACTATCAAAGAAGCGCTAGAGCGCCTCAGGGCTCATAAAACGGTGCTTATTATCGCTCACCGCCTCAGCACCATTCAAAAAGCAGATAAGATTCTTGTCTTTGACCAGGGATCTATCGTCGCTGAGGGGACGCATGATAGCCTTTTTCGGACTCACCCTGTCTATGAAAACTGGGTAAAACTGCAAAACCTCTAAGGGAAGAGTAAGAAGAGAAGTAAGAGGTGAAGGATCTCCTTTTTTATCTCACAGAAAGCTACTGGTGACCTCACCTGAAGCACTCTAGGCTCTAGGATCAAACTGCGGAGGCAGATAAAGGAGTTTTTCTTTTTGAAAGGCTTTATCTTCCTGTCTTTCTCCTCGCCAGCGGCAAATATCAAAGAAGCTTGCATAGAGCATCAGCGAAAAGAGCAGAACCATGAAGGTCCCTTGTATTTTTGCAATGAGGGTGGCAGGGATCTCTTTCTTAAAGATTTTCCCTAGGGTTGCGAATAGTAGGTGCCCTCCATCGAGAACAGGAATGGGGAGAAGGTTAAAAATAGCGAGGTTGATGTTGAGCACCAAGGTAAACCACAAAGCGAGGCGAATATCACTGTTTGAAAAGCTATGAAAGGTACGCATAATGCCTGGCGGGCCCATGAGGTGTTTGAGCTCGATGTCAGTCTTGCGATGCACAAGGCTGCTGAGGGTTTGGTAGGTCATCGTTATGGTTTTTGCGATCTGTTTAAAAGGATTTTCATGGGTAATAATGGGAGTAGGGTCTAGTTCTATTCCGATCAGAGCCTGTGTTCGAGGTTCTATTTTAGAAAACTGAGCCAGGGATAGCTTAAGCGTATAGGGCGCTGCTTGTGAAGACTGAAGAGTAAGGGTGAGCGGCTCTCCAGGCGCAAGGGAAGAAAGGGCCTCTTCTAGAGCTAAAAAAGATGGGATAGCTTTACCATTTATGGATAATAAGCTATCACCCGTTTGGATAGGTTTTAAACCCTCACTCGCTTCATATACCATCAGGCTTACGCTAGATAGCAGGCTAGACAAGGGCTCATTAGAAGAAGCGGCATCGGTATAAGGTAAAAAACTTAAACTTTCTCCCTCATCTGTTTCTAAACATAAAAGAGGTTTTGTATAGGGAACAAGCTGCGGAACGAGGTCTAGGATAAGCTTAGAATGCTCCCTCAGTACTTCTAGTTTTACAGGGGTTTCAGGCTCTTGCTGAAGCAGATCCGCCAAGCTATGCAAAGCATATAAGGGCTCTCCATTAGCTCTTAAAAGGGTGTCTCTAGTCTTTAGACCACTGCGTTGAGCCGGTGAGCCTGGTAGAACAGCCCCTATCTTGAGCTTTGCTGCAGGCTCTATACCTAAAAGGCGTATACGGTCTTGCGAGGCGCTATTCATTTCACACAAGGCAGGTTCTAGGATGACAGTCTGCTCCTGGCCCTCTCGAAGGATACGCACTGTAGCCTGGGGGCTATGGTCTTGGGTGCGCCCAGCCCCTAGGGCAATATATTTTCGTATATCAGAGAAGCTATCCACTGGCTTACCATCGACAGCTAGGACCTCATCTCCAGGTTTTAAGCCAGCCTTATAAGCGGGGCCCTCAGTCAGAGTGTCTTTGTTGATACATACTTGGGATGCTACATAGCCTATAGTGGTGGTTTTTTCCTGAGGAGCTGTCGGTATGCCTGTGATCCACAGTATAGTAGCTAAAACAAAGGCAAAGATCACATTAAAAATAGCTCCCATGCTGATCACAATCACCTTATCTAAGTAGGAAATAGGCGGCAGTGGGGCCCCCTTGTATGTCCCTTCAATGCCTTCCATGCTGCCTAACTGGGGAAGGGCGACATATCCCCCTAAAGGTAGGAGCGAAAGGCGATACTCTACGCCATCTTTTACCCAAGAGCATATTTTTGGGCCAAAACCAATAGAAAAGCGCTCTACTTTTAACCCACGCTTTCTAGCTGCCAAAAAATGCCCATACTCATGCACAAAAATAGACCCTCCAAAGAAGAAGATAATCAAAAATATAGGCCACACATAGGTATACAGTGTCGTTAGCATTTTTATAAAGGCTCTTGTTGAAAAGGATTTTTAAAAAAATATACTCAGCCATTTTTTAAAAAAATAGCTCTAATGCAATAGAAAACGGAGCTAAGAAAAGGAGTTTTGGGGCTGCGAAGGTGTTACTTTGCAGAGGAGAGCTATATAAATCGCTTTATTTCAGCCACTTCGTGAAAAAACAAGTTTTTTCTTTCTGTCTTCGCCTACAGGAGCAGAGAATAAAGCTTGAATATTTAAATTATACCTCCTAATCTTTGGGGTTATGCAGCATATTATACCTACCGACAGGATCAACTGGGTAACCAGTACTTTTCTGATCAGCACAGCACTCCTGGCCATTACGGGGGTGCCAGTTTACCTGTGTTATTTTGGTTTGGACGCATTTCTGTTTAAGTGCTTTTTACTTTATTTTATCGCGACGGGCCTCAGCATTACCTTAGGCTACCACCGGCTGTTTTCGCATCTAGCTTTTAAAGCAAGATGGCCTGTAAAGCTCTTTGTTGTGCTGTTTGGAGCAGCGGCCTTTGAGAATTCTATTCTCGACTGGGCTTCAGACCACAGGGATCACCATAAGCACGTAGATGAAGACGATGATCCTTATAACATCAATAAAGGCTTTTTCCACGCCCATATTGGCTGGCTCCTTTTTAAGCTAAGGCCTGAACATCCTCGTACCAATGTGGCCGATCTCCGTAAAGACAAATTTGTCATGTGGCAGCACCAGTATTGCCACTGGATAGGTTTCTTGGTAGGCTTTGTAGTTCCAACTATTATAGGATACCTCCATAACGGTGCTGTGGGCGCACTTGGAGGCTTTCTTATTCCGGGTATAGCTCGCCTTGTGTTTGTACAGCATATGACGTTTTTTATCAACTCTCTCTGCCACTGCGTCGGAAAGCGTCCTTACTCTAGCAAGTGTAGTGCTAGAGATAGCTCTCTTATGGCCTTCTTTACTTTTGGTGAAGGCTACCACAATTACCACCATGAGTTTCAGCATGACTATCGTAACGGCGTAAAGCCCTGGCAGTTTGACCCCACAAAGTGGACCATCTGGTTCCTGAGTAAACTGGGTCTTGCAAGCCAGCTCAGGCGTGTGCCTGCTGAAAAGATCCTCCTTGCTGAGGTGAATGAGCTACGTTTTCGTGCAAGCCAAGCTGTAGAAAAGAGCGCTTCTAGCCTTCAGCCCGCAGAAGACATGCCCAAAAATGCTCTCGCTGCAGTCGGTGAAGCTTATTCCAAACTAGGAGAATACAGCGAACAGCTCCAGGCTCTATTAGCTGAACGTGTAGAATGCTCCCGCAATAAGATTAAAACCTGGCAGACAGAGCTTTCAAAACTCGCAAATCAGCTAGAGGCAAACCTTAAAATTTTAAAGCAGGCCGGATTCTTTAAGCTTTCTCCAGAATTGGCTCCCAAAACTTAGTATAGCGTAAGCAGGGCTCTGGAAAGCAAGAGAGTGTTTGGCTCTTAGTGGTTTTTAGCAGATTTTTGTGGCGGACTTTTGTGCCGCCTCTACCTCCATCTGTTTTTTATGTCCCATTCCCCTATCTTACCTGTATCTGGATTTTCTGATCATCAGCTCTCTTTCCCGGTTTTATCCTCTTCTGGGGCGGTTCTTCCCTTAGAGGATGATGCCTTAAAGCAACGACTAGAAGCCATCTTGGACCTGACTAGAGGCTTAAGGCTGAACGCTGCAGTAGAGACAGATTTGAAAGAGCGTGCACCTCAACAGCTGCCTCGTATTGCTTTAGAACAGATTTTCTTTTTTCTCAGAGGCAAAAACTTCCCAGAGGGTTCAAAAATAGGGGCCTATTTAGCATACTTACGGGAAAAGTATCCTGCACTAGAGGATTTTTTGGCTGTAAGTATGCAGGCTGTTAAAGGGCCTATTTCTATGAAAGTTTGTAGGGCTTATACCCATTTTCTCATAAAAGAACAAGAAGGAGAAGATAGTTTGCTTTGTATAGCCCAGTACAGGGGTCTACCCTATGTAATTCGAGTGGCAGCTGCACTCGAGTTGTCTTTTTCAAAAAATGAGAAAGCTATCACTTTTTTGGGTTATTTTATCAAGCGAGAAGACTTTTATGAATACCGAAATTATATTCTTAAAAATGTTAGGGATCCTAAGCTAAAGCAAGCTCTTTTGAAATTAGCAGGTATTGAGGAAAGGAAAGGCCTTTATTAGTTTTTTTCTAGCATGAATTTAGTGAGTGCTTTAGTATCAAGGTCTAATATTCACGCCTTTTGAATAGGCCCTCTGTGTATGAATCGTATCACGTCTCCTATGGTTTTCCTCGTTTCAGAAACACCCCCTCTTTCTTCAGAGCTTAGGCCTGAAGTACCTGCTGACGGTTCAATAAGTTGGGCCTCCTTCATTCCTGCTTGTAGTCCTTTTCAGAATATTGACCTGGAAAGTACCGTTCTTTCCCAAGTTCAAAAAGCCTTTACCTGTTTTAACCGTATGCTCAATATTTGCTGTGTGGATTGCCAAACTGAGAATGACTCTGCAAATGATCATTTAGCTCAAATATCTTTAGAGTCTGCTATTGATTTAAGGATTTTTGTTTAAGAACAGATGCTACAATGGGGCGAGCTATAAGCTTGCCCCATTTTTTTGTCAGGTAGTGTAAAAGAGGCTAGTTAGCGAGGGAAATCGGTGTAAAAGTCCCTTGAGACACTGCTATACAAGACCACAGGTCAATCCCAGCAGGTACAGTAGTGCCAGTGGAAATAACCTGATGCCTGGAACCTAGGGCCTCCCAAAAACGCGCTTGGCGCTGGGGGTCTAGCTCACCTAGGACATCGTCAATGAGAACAAGAGGCACTGTCTTGGCTTTTTGTTCGAAGAACGCTCCCTGGGCCAACTTTAAAGCTAATACAGCACAGCGCTGCTGCCCTTCAGAAGCGTAGTCTTTGGCAAGCTTGCCCTGGATATAGACTTCAAAATCATCCCTATGGGGGCCTTCTTGCGTAGCTTTTAATAGACCATCTCGCTCTCTGTGCTTGGCCCAGAGTTTTTTCCAGCTTTCTTCATCCCTAGAGGCGGCTTCTTGAGAAAGCTTTACAAAATACGGGTCTGGATACGAATCTGGAGAATGATAATTTTCTCTTCGTAGGGGGGGGGTGCCCTCTTTTTTTATGGAATTTTTATATAAAAAACACAGAGCTTCCTCAGGATGCCCACTGAGTTTTTGATAAAAACTTATCATATAATGTTCTAGCATGCAGAGAGCTTCTAGACGTTTTTTGATCAAGATAGGAGCGGATTGAGCCATAAGCGCCTCGTAGGCATTGAAAAGGAGAGCCGTTTTTGAGCTACGCAAGAGGGCATTTCTCTCACCCAGAGCAGTGTGGTAGGTTTTTAGAGCCTGAAGGTACGAAGCATCTACCGCTGCTAGGCTAAAATCTAGCAGCCGGCGTCGTAAAGCGGGGGCCCCACGAAGAAAGGCACTGTCTTGGTTTGACAGAATGATGGTAGGGAAAAGGCCAAAAAAGTCTGAAAACTTTGAACAGGGTGTATCATTGAGCAAAACTTGCTTAGACTTGGGCTTAATTCTCAGCTCCAGGGTACAGTTGCCTAAGGCCTCCTGATGGAGGTGGTAGAGGATTCTGGCTTCATTCTGTCCATGGGTAATCCAAGCGGACGCCTCTTGCTGACGAAAAGAACGAAGCGCCGTCATTAAGGCCAGAGCCTCCAGAAGAGACGTTTTCCCTTGAGCATTGGCCCCTAGCAAAAAATTCCGGCCTGAGCTGAAATTCAGCCTTGCAAAAGGAATATTTCGAAAATGCTGCAAAGAGATGCTATCTACATGCATTACTAAAAGTATGGATAGAGGCTAGTGTTCTTAGCTAATAAGCTTAAAAGCACAAAAGCAAGTATTTTGACTTGAACTTCCTGACAAACCTGCTAGGGGTAAAAGCGTACAGTCTTTTTCAAACCTTAGGGCGCGGTAGCCAAGTGGTAAGGCCGGAGTCTGCAAAACTCCTATACGTCGGTTCGATTCCGACCCGCGCCTCTCCTTCTCTTAGCCTCGGATGAGGTTTCTCAATCCATCGAGCAGCAGCTGCTTTATAGAGCTCTCTTCCGGCAAGAGCTGAGCACATTCGTAACAAAAAAGCGGAGGCAAAAGAGGATTGAGGGCAAAAGCGGTAGCAAAACTTAACCGTAGACTATCCGCTTCCTTTGGAAGACAGCTGAGCGCTTGTTGGACTCTCGGGAGATGCAAAGACGTATCTCTAAGCGCTTTTTTCAGTAAATCGGTCTTTAAATCCCCTTTTGGAAGCGCTGCGATGCAAGGCAAACGAAAGTTTATATCCCGGCTAGGGTCCTGGGCAAAACGGCGCAGCAACGTTGTGCGCAGTTCTCCTTTAGGCATTTCCAAGATACAAGGCAGCCTGAATGTAAAAGCAATCGCTTCTCTTTGAGCAAAATCTGTCAACAAGCGGCCCTTCAAATTGAAATCTTTGAGCTGTCTTGCCGCGCTCACTTGTAGCTCTATAGGGAAGGCGGTATCTTGAGCAAAATTTGTAAAATAATTTTGTCTCAAAGCCTCTTCTTTTAACTTTGAAGCACAAAAATACTGAAGGTCTCGGGAAAGATCTGGCTGGGCCAAAAAGCTCTTCAGGGCTTGCTCTCTTTCGGGTGCTGCTAATCTCATAGCCCAGAGTACTCTTACTTCTGGGTCAGGACTATTCTTAAAATAGCTGGCTAAAGCTTCTCTTTGAGGACCAGGAGAAAAAGATGCAGCAAACGCGATACGCATATCTATGGGTAAGGCAGTATTTTTTGCAAAATCCTCAAACAGCTGGCCATGGTCTTGAGCTGGTAAAGGCTTTAATGCGCAACAAGCCCGCAAGAGAAGGGGCATAGTCTCATTGTAGGCAATATCCCTTCGCAGCCAGCTCATCCATGTAGGATGAGACAAGTTTATACGATAGGCTTCTTGTAAGCCTGGACTGATATGAGCAAAAAGCGCTTCTAGAGGGACGTTGCCTGGAGAGCATTCTACAAGCTCTAAGAAGCACTCTGCTTTCAAGCCTGGTTCTAAGCCATGAGCCAGGAATAAGGTTTTTAAAAGATGATATTTTTGAACACTGGCAAAAAGCTGTAACGCAGCACGGGCTCTAAGATTCACATCCAACGATTCGTCCTTTGAAAAAACTAGGAGGAGGCTATTTGTCTCAAAATTTTGTGGCACAGTCAAGGCACATTGTAGGCGCAAGGCTATAGGTATAGCAGGATTATTTGACAACACCATCAACTGTTCAATTCTCTCAAAAGATTTTGGCGCCTTGAGGGTATCTAAGACCGTATCCATTAAGGGGGTTATAGCGTGAGCAAGGGGAAAGTCTTCGTTAAGAGGATCGTGGGGACTAGCAGGAGGAGGGGAAATGAGGGTTACGTTTCTTTGGATAAGCTTTTTTAAAGCCTCTCGAGGCGGGCTGGAAAGTGTTTCGAAAGGATTGTAAGAAGGTGCTATTTCTTGTACTGTAGGGCTGGGGGTAACTGGGGAACTATCCGGGGAAGAGAGCTCTGAGAAATTAAATAAGAACGAAGGACTGACATCAGGGGTAGAGACGTACATGAGGCTTTTTACCCTATTCTTAGTAGGCTAGCAAGGCTAATTAAAAACCTTTAAAGGCCATTGATAGATGAAAAACCCTTGCCTTTAAAAACGATCTCAACTTAAGCTCGTTTCATAATTTATAATAACTTGCTTGCAACTTGTGATATGCTGTTTTGCCCTTTCGAAAAAATCTTTCCGTCTCAGCTAAAAAAAGATGATCTTTTTTTTATGCAGCTTGCTTACAATGAGGCAATTGAAGCCTGGAAGAAAGATGAAGTGCCCATTGGTGCTGTGATTGTAAAAGATGGCAACATCCTCGCTGCAGCCCATAACCTCGTAGAAAGCACGAAAGACCCGAGCGCACATGCAGAAGTTTTGGCCATTAGCCAAGCAGCCAATACCCTAGGAGACTGGCGCCTGAATGGCTGTTGCCTCTACGTCACTAAAGAACCCTGCCCTATGTGTGCTGGGGCTTCTATTATGGCGCGGATTTCTACCGTCATCTATGCTGTAGAAGACCCAAAGATGGGCTGCCTTGGAGGCGTTCATGCCAGCCACCGCCTTCCTACCCTCAACCACCGGCTGGAAGCCAAATTAGGACCCTATGGGGAAGAATGTAAGCGCTTGCTTCAGGCATTTTTCTCCTTAAAACGTAGCACACATCCTATTCCTATCTCTCAAGAAGGGGATCTTGAATAGCTGGGCTAGGGGGGGGCTTTACCTAGGGTAGTGAAAATAACCTCAGCAAGCCTTGGACCAATAGATTTTAGACTAGCGATCTCTTCAAAAGAAGCTTTTTTGATCGCTTGTATGGTTTTAAAGTGACCTAGGAGTAAACGCTTTTTGGAAGGGCCTAGGCCGGGGCAGTCATCCAGCAAAGAATCCTGTATTGCCTTAGAGCGCAGGTCTGCATTAAAGGCATTGGCGAAGCGGTGGGCTTCGTCTCTTAGGCGCTGCAAGAGATTGAGTGCGGGGCTTGTGAGTGAAAGATTTTTCTCATAGGGAGGCTCTAGGAAAACCAGTGTTTCCTTCTTTTTGGCTAGGCCTATCATACAAGGCGCCTTGGCCTGTATAGTATTAAAAGCCTTTAGGGCTGCTCTTAGCTGGCCCAAGCCCCCGTCAATCACGATAAGATCTGGCAAGGGCCTTCCCTCCCGGACAAGCCTCTGGTAACGACGGTGAACAACCTCTTCCATGGCCCGGTAGTCATCATTTCCGATAAAGCTTTTAATCTTAAAGCGCCTATAATGGGGCTTATGTGGCTTTCCTTCAACAAATGAGACCATAGAAGCAACGACAAAGGTGCCTGAAATATGAGAAATATCAAAACACTCTATGACAGTCGGAGGGGCTTCAAGGCAAAGTTCTTTTTGCAAGAGCATAAGGGCTGTTTTTAGATGGTCCTGATTTTTCGGCTGAGGAAGGTGAATAAATTTGCGGCTAGGGTTCAGGGTATCTTCTAGGGCGCGGCAGAGGTCTCTTAGCTTTGCGGCCTCTTCAAAGGCTTGCTTTTCTGCGGCAGCGGCCATCTTGTCTCTGAGTTCTTGGAGATGGTCTTTAGCTTTACTTTTTAGGAACTCACAGGCAGCCTCGACTCTTTGCTTGTAAGTAGGTATATCTACGGTATTGGGATGGCTGTAAATTTCAGCCCGGGCGTCTTGATAGAGGTCGTAGTGGGTATCGCTTATTTTTTTAGGCTGGGTATCGCCTAGCAAAACCCCAAAGCGAAAGCGAAGCTCTCGCAAGGTAAGGTGAAGAAAGTGTTTGTGAATGAAGGGCCCAAAGTAG
>JACCDN010348938.1_pt1 | contig 13352 bp, 10 predicted proteins | sample 7441691 | NCBI WGS metagenome assembly JACCDN01 (sample SAMN15323439, study PRJNA562643) | freshwater metagenome | isolation source: river surface water | place: USA:Blue River Watershed | collected 2017-08-16 | reverse complement strand
ACTTTCTTGTCCAAGCCGGCATTGGGGCTAGCCACCGGCAAGGGGTGCGGATTGGTCGTAATCGTGTAGCCCTGAACGGCTGGGCAGGTCAGGATGTAGTTCTTGTTCGGCTCGACTTCAAAGCTCTTGCTTTGGCCATTGACGATCTCCACCTGATTGGCCACGTTGTCCGAAATCGAGATGGCTACCTTGGCCAGCGATCCGGGCCCGCTCACTTCCACGGTGATGCTGGCCTTGTTCTCTGCGATCGGGCCTGGGCCGTACTCGCACTTCACCTCCACGGTGTATCCGGCCTGGATGGCGTTGATTTCAGTGGGGTTGGCGCTGATCAGCGCAAAGCCTTCCGCCAGCTGCTGGCAATCCACAGCGTAGCTCTTGCCGGCCTCCACCATGAAGCTTTTGTTCGAATTGTTAGCGACCTCTTCGTTGGCGGCGACATTGTTCGAAATGCTCACCAGGGCCTTGCTGAGGCCTTCGGGACCGCTCACGGTCACCTTGATCGACGATTCGTTGTTCTGGGCCTGGGGCACAACGTTTTGGTACTGCACCATCACCGCGTCGTCCCCCGACCATATCCCCTGGCCATCCTGCTGGGCGGCGAAGATCTCCTTGAGCCCGTCCGGGGTATCGGCCTTCCACGCCATGTTCTTCGAGAAGGTCCCGTCCTCCTGGCAGACCGTGTAGGCGGGGAACTCCTCAAAATACTCCTCCGAGATCCTCACCTGGTATCCGGGGAGGCAGGTGCCGCTCACTGTGGACGGGCCGTACGCCTGCGACATGTTCGCAGGGGTCAGGATCTCGGGGTTGGGAACGAAGTATTCGTACTGCACGATCACCGCGTCCTCTCCGGACCACAGCCCCTGGTTGTCCTTCTGCGAAACGAAGATCTCCTTGGGTCCGTCCGGGGCATCGGCCTTCCACGCCATGTTCTTCGAGAAGGTCCCGTCCTCTTGGCAGACCGTGTAGGCGGGGGACTCCTCAAAATACTCCTCCGAGATCCTCACCTGGTATCCGGGGATGCAGGTGCCGCTCACCGTGGCCTGGCCGAAAACCTGTGCCCCTTCCGTTGGCGCCAGAATCTTGGGGTTGGGAACGGAATACTGGAAGTTCACACTTACCCCATCTTCGCCGGTCACATTGCCCATGCCATCCATTTCCGTGGCAGTCACTTCTTTCATTCCCGCCTGAGTTTCGGGCTTCCACGAGATGATTTTTAAGAAAGTGCCTCCTGCTTCGCAAGAAATTTCGACCAGGCCGGAATTGAAGTCCTCGCTTTGGATCTGGATTTTATTCCCTTCGTGGCACTTCCCGGAAAATGTCGTTTGGAAAAAGACCTGCGCCCCTTCGCCCGGCAAAACGATCTCGAAGGCTTGGCCTTCAGGCTCAGGCTGAGGGTTTGGCTCCGGCTGGGGGGCCTGAAGGTCGTCGATGGGCTCCGGTCCGGGCTGGGGGGCCTGAAGGTCGTCGATGGGCTCATTGGGCTCCTGGGGAGCCACATCCAAGGGTTCCTTGGGCTCCGGAGGCAGAAAGATCAGCTCCAAATCTCCCCGCAAGGGGCTCACCACGGCCGTGCGGTAGGTGGCATAGCCTATGCTTCCCAGCAGCGCCAGCAGGACGGTGAGGCCGATCGCTTTGCGGGCCGGGGTGGAAAAGATGCTTTTGATGCTCATCGTTTTTTCTTTTTATTTTCTAAATGGATTGCCTTTCGATCAGGCGCCTCGGTCCAGACTCTCCTTGTATTTTTTGGCGGCCGCCACGGTGCGCGCGCCTGGAACTCCATCCGGCTTGGCGCCCACGGCTTTCTGGAAGCCCATGACGGACCAAGTGTCTACGTTTCCTCCCGCAAAAGCCTGGATGCTCCTTCGGGCATCATCGGCCTTTCCCTCGTTTACCTCCTTTTCCACCTTTGCAACAAGTTGAGCGAAAGCCTCCGGATTCTCTTGGATTTTTGACAAAGTGCTTTCTCTTGCCCCTTCAATTTCCCCCTCTTTGGCGTTTTTCATCCATTCCGCTCTTTCCTGCGGGGTGGCTCCTACCCCGGTATTGTCCCACCACTTGTCGATCGCCTTGTAATAGTCGTTGACGGTGGTTTCGCTGGCGAGGCCATTCACCTTTCCTGCCCGGCCGGTCCTCATTTCGACGCCAATGAGAGCCATTTGGAAGGCCATCATTTTCTCCCTGTCGCCTCTGGCTCCCTCCACAGGCCCCATTTTCTGTAAAATAAGTGCCCTGAGGGCGTCGGGATTGCCTTGCAGGGCCCGCATCTCCCCTCCGAATGCTCGCGCCTCCTCTTGGCTCATTCCTTGTATCCGGGCTTCGTAGTCGTGGGAGGCCCTATTCACTCTGTCCAGCTCGGTTTCAAGTCCTTCTTGGGCGACTTTCAGCCCCTTTTTTGTCTCCACTCCGGCTCTGGCCAGCTGCAGATCCAAGGGAACCGGGCTTTGGGGAGCGTCGGGGAGATCCAGAATATTGGGAAGCTCCGTGGCGTTTGCTCTTGGCCGATCCTTGGGCTTTTCGACTGCGCCGTAGGCGAGGCGGGAAGGCAGGCTGGAGCCTGAATGGAAGGATTGGAAGCAGTGCATGGCAAGGAAGTTATTTCTAATAATCTTGCCATTCTATCATTTTTGAATGCAAAAAGCAAGCGGCCTGGCCGTTACCTTTCCTCCTCCTTCCCCGTATCCATTCATGCTACAATCCACTTAAACCACTAACCGCATGACCATGAGAAAATTCCTTTCCACCATGGCTGCCCTCTCCTTCATTCTTTTATTTGCGGCCCAGGCCAGGGCGGCGGATTTTTCCGATGTGCCGGACGTCCACCTGAACCGCGAGGCCATCAGCACCCTGCGCGACCAGGGCGTGCTGCAGGGCTATCCTTCGGGCGACTACCTTCCCGAGAACCGGGTCAACCGGGTGGAGTTCGTCAAGATCCTGGCCGAGGCTGTCTATTCCGATGCGGAGATCGACCGATGCTCCGTGGCCAGCCATGTCAAATTCTCCGATACCCAAAAGGACGCCTGGTATGCCAAGACCCTCTGCTTGGCCAAAGCCAAGGGCCTGATCGATGGCTACCCCGATGGCACCTTCCGCCCGGCGGAGTTCATCACTCTGGTCGAGGCCGCCAAGATCATGGCCGAAGCCTTCGGACTTCCTCAAGATTTTTCTGGCACGGAGGGCGAATGGTTCGCCGGCTACATCAAGGCCCTGGAATCCAAAAAGGCCATTCCCACTACGGTGGACGCCTTCGACCGGCCCCTCACCCGCGGCGAAATGGCCGAATTCATCTGGCGGCTGGAGACCTCCCCCAACAAGCTCACGGCCACCTACAGCAGTCTTTCCCAGCCCCTGCCCCGCTTTGGTTCCTGCCAAGCCTTGCAGGAGCGCTTCGACCAGTACTGGGCCCGCCAGCGCTACCCCATGCCCTACCTTTCCGCCTCCCCTGTGGACGAACTGATGAGTCCGGTCATGGAGGATGCGGCCAATGGGGCTCCGGCTCCCTCGTCAGCCGTCAAATCCGAATCGGCAGCCAATTATTCCCAAACCAACGTCCAGGTGGCGGGAGTCGATGAGGCCGACACCATCAAGAACGACGGCAAGTACATCTACATGGTCAGCAACGCCACGGTTCGCATTGTGGAGGCCTATCCGGCCAGCGGCATGAAGGAGCTGACCCGCCTGGAGTTCGAGGAGGGCTTTTGGCCCCAAGAATTGTATGTGGACGGGGACCGCCTGGCGGTGATCGGCAATGCCTCCTCCTATGACGCTCAGCCTTTGGCCAAAGAAGGAGGTATAGTGGCCGATGCCAAGATGATTTGGCCGGGCTACTACAGCCAACGCACCCAGGTCTACGTGTTCGATATTTCCGACCGCAGCGCGCCAAAGACCCTGCGCAAGGTGAGCTACCAGGGCTACGCCCTGAGCACTCGTCGCGTAGAAGGCCGCCTTTACCTGGTGCTGAACAGCCAGCCCCAAATGTGGGGAGCCGATAGCGTTCCGACCGCCGAATCCCTGCTGCCCGTCTTCCAGGACGGCCAGGCCGAGCCCCAGAAAATGGCCGACTGCTCTCAGATCGGCTACTTTCCCGGCCACCAGCACCCCAATTACATGATGGCGGTCTCCATGCCGATGGAGAAGGAAGGAGCGATTGAACGCGAAGTGCTGCTGGGCAGCGGAGACATGATCTACTCCTCGGCCAAAAGCCTGTATGTGGCTGCCCAATCCTTCGCTCCTTGGCAGTACGCCGATTGGGATTGGAGCCGCGACCAGGTGCGCACCCATGCCTACAAGTTCGCTTTGGAGAAGGACGGAGGCATCGCTTTCGCGGGCCGGGGCATTGTTCCCGGCACGCCCCTGAACCAGTTCGCCATGGATGAGGCTGCCGACGGGGAATTCCGCATCGCCACCACTCAGGGAAATACCTGGGACGATTCGAATCCCTCCAGCAACAACGTCTACATCCTGGATGCGGGCATGAAGCGCCTGGGCCAGCTGGAGGGCGTGGCTCCTGGCGAGCGTATCTATTCCACCCGTTTCATGGGCGATCGGCTCTACATGGTCACCTTCCGCCAGACGGATCCGCTGTTCGTCATCGACTTGGCCAACGGCAGGCTGCCCAGGATTTTGGGCCAGCTCAAGATTCCCGGCTTCAGCAACTACCTGCATCCCTACGACGCGAACCACCTCATCGGCTTCGGCATGGACACCAGCGAGGATGCCAAGGGAAACGTGACCCTAGGCGGCATGAAGCTTTCGCTCTTCGATGTGACGGATGTGAAGAATCCCGTCCAAAAATTCGCCGAGGTGATCGGCGATCAGGGGACCTATTCCGAGCTGCTCTACAACCACAAGGCCTTGCTCTTCGACAAGGCCAAAAGCCTGCTGGCTTTCCCCATTCAGATCTACGAGAAGGTCCAAGCCGAATCCAGCGTTCAATGCGGCAGCTACACCTACAGCCAGTGCCCGGCCGAAGGCTGCGTGAAGCAGTGCGTGCCCACCGGCTGCAGCGCGGATGAGAATGGGGTGAAGGTGTGCACCTCGGACTGCGACGGAGCCAACAGCTGCGTCTCCAGCCAGCCCGACTACCCCCAATACGAGCCCACCTTCGCGGGCGCAGTGGTGTACAGCCTGGATCTGCAGAATGGCTTCGCCCAGCGCGGCCAGCTGACCCACTACACCGAAGCCGATTGGCTGCTGATGGGGGACTACTTCCCCTACGATTACCTCAAGCAGATTCAGCGCCTGGTGACGATGGGCGACACCCTGTACACGGTGGCCCAGGGCGGCGTGATGGCCAGCGCCTTGGACACGCTGAAGAAGCTCAGCTTCATCACGCTGAACCAGTAGCAGAGTCCGATTCTCCCGATCTCAAAAAAGCCCCGGCGTGCCGGGGCTTTTTTTGTTGCCGTTGCCGGCTCTAGATGGCCTCAAAAAATCCAGTCGCCTCCCAGTATTCAAGGATCGCTTCGACGAATATTCCCGGATTGCTATTGATTAGCTTTAGTGTGAAGCCTTCAGGGGGCGCCCAGTGATGATTATGGATTTGGTCGAGAATCTGGCGCCGCATGTTGTTTCTGGCTTCAGAGTTGTTCATAAGCCTCATCCTTGATTCTTCTTGGTAGGCTTCGGCCACTTTTCCCAGGAGCTCGTCTGCATCCGCAAAGCGGTCTCCCATGCAAATCAATTGGGTCAGCTCCGCTCTGATCCCATTCGCCTCTGCTCGCAGTTTCATTGCCAGCTTTGACGAAGCTTTTTCTTCCGCCATCAGCCTCAAGTATTGGCGATACTCTCCGACTTCCGCTACAACTTGGTATGCATAAGCCAGGTCAGCCTTGCTCAGGCCCGATGTTCTGCCTAGGATCGCCTCCACTGCAGCCTGCGGAAGCGTGCGACCTTCCCCGAATTTCGCTCTCATTTCTTTCTCGCGCTCGTCCAGCTCCACCAAGGAGATGGCCCCTTCTGCTCCGCTGATCCTTTTCACAATGTGCTGGTTGCCCTCATCATCAAAGGCATCTATTTCCCCAGAGACGTAGACCTTTTGTATCGTGTATGTGGATGCTTCGGGCATGATTTAAAAAAGTGAAGGAAGAGCAATATAGTATTAAAAAAATAATATGTCAATAGATGCTCCCCCCGGGCAAGTTGAAGCCGCCCCGACGAATCGGGAGCGGCTGGTGTGGGCTGCGGTCAGGGGGCTGGTCGGGTTTTTGGGGTGGATGGGGCAATGAGGCAACCCAAGACCATTCCTGCCACCATCACGCCGCTTTCGCTTGCTGCACAGCGATTTGCGAGCTCCCTGGCTTGGCGTTCGCTTGTGTCCTCGTTGGCTGCCCAGCCTTCCAGGTAGCACGCACACCCCCGAGTGTCTTCGCACAGCTCAATTTGAAGAGAGCACAGCTCAATTCCACGATCTATCGGCGTGAAGCTTAAATGCTGAGACATGACTTCCAATGTCCGCCTCAATTCTTGCGAGGTTTCGGGAGAATTTGTCATTTTCTCCCGGGCACAGCTCGTCCCGCCCAGGGTCAGGATTATCAACGCGAGGGTCTTCAGAACCTTCTTCATGGTCTTTCTCCGATCGCTGCTTTCCGCAGCCGGTGGTGTCAAAAGCCAATGGCCTCTCCTCTGCCGCAAAGGCAAAGGGGAATGGCTCCTCCATGGGGGGAGGAAAGTCAAAATAGCATGGAGTATTTATTTTGTCTATGGTTCTTGCCCTTCTGGATTTTGTCATCGCCGATCTTGCGCCCAGTGGTTTTCTATTTTGATTTCCCCTCGATTTCATTTAAAATGGATCTGTCATCCAAGCAATCATGCCAACAAGGAGCCAGAAGAAATCATGGGCAGTGAGGCACGAGGGCCGCTTTTCTGCGGCTGCGCTTAAAAAGGCGGGCGCAATATTGCACAAGCAGATTCCGATAAGCCGTCTTAAGGAATATTTTGGCGTTAAAGAAGAAAATGGATCAGCTGAAGAATAAATGGCTCTTGCTGGACGCCAATGTTGTTATCGAGCAGTCTCTCCATCATGAGGATCCTTTCTGGATCGCATTCGAGGCAAGGCTTTCGGAGCTGAGCTGCCAGGCCATTGTTGTTCCGGAAATCCAATTTGAGCTTTTCAGGAGAATTCGCTCCAGCCAGGACGAGGAAAATCTACTCTCTTTTCTTGATAGGCTTAAGATCAGCAGATTGGTCTTGCCTAATTCCGGCGCCTGGCAGAGGGCGAGTCGAATTGGGCAATTGTATGCTTTGGCCAAGTTGGATGGAATCAGCGCTATCGATTGCATTCTGGCGGCCTACCTTCAGCAGCACCCCAAAAGCCTTTATCTGGCCACTTTCAACAACAGGGATTTTCCTTTGAATCTTTTTGACCGTCACCATATGCTCAATTTCGAGATCAAAAACGAAATCAAGGTTTTGGGGATCTATAGCTTTTCAGAAAAGAAATTCGGAGGTCTAATGGAACGTTTCGAGAAAGCCAAGTCTCCAAAAAAATAATCCATGTCCCATCCCGCCATCCAAATCACCGGCCTCAGCAAAACCTACGCCAGCGGCACCCACGCCCTCAAATCGGTCGATCTCACCGTGAAGCAGGGGGATTTCTTCGGCCTGCTGGGGGCCAACGGGGCGGGCAAGACCACCCTGATCGGCATCCTGACGGGAATCGTCAAAAAAACGGGGGGCAAGGCCGAGATCTTCGGCATCGACCTGGACCAGAACCACGACGAGGCCAAGCGCCTGGTGGGCGTGGTTCCCCAGGAATTCAACTTCAACATCTTCGAGAAAGTGATCGACATTGTGGCCCAGCAGGGGGGCTACTTCGGCATCCCGCGCAAGCAGGCCCTGGCCCTGGCCGAGCCCATCCTGAAGGTGCTGAACCTGTGGGAAAAGCGCCATTCCACGGCCATGAGCCTTTCCGGCGGCATGAAGCGCCGGCTCATGATCGCGCGCGCCCTCATCCATGAGCCCAAACTCCTCATTCTCGACGAGCCGACCGCCGGGGTGGATGTGGAGCTGCGCCACGGCATGTGGGAATACCTTGAAAAAATCAACAAAGCCGGCACCACCATCCTGCTCACCACCCATTACCTGGAAGAGGCCCAGGCCCTGTGCAACCGCCTGGCCATCATCAAAACAGGCGAACTGGTGCGGCAGGGGAGCGCCAGGGACCTGATTCAGGGTCTGGACCGTCGCCACTATGTCCTTCAGCTGCAGGGCAGCATTCCGGAAAAGCTGACGCTGGCGGATTACCCTTGCCGGTTCACGGTCGAGGGGGAGCTGGAGGTGGAGCTGAAGAACGGCCAATCCCTCAACCCGCTCATGGCCCAGCTCGCAGGGCAGGGAATCGAGGTGCTAGACATTTCCCCCAAGGGCAACCCCTTGGAGCAGCTTTTCCTCAACATCCTCAAGCCATGAAGCCCAAATTCCCTTTTCGGCCCTGGGTCGCTTTCGCGGCGCTCCTCCGCAAGGAGGTGATCCGTTTCCTGCGCATTTGGCCGCAGACGCTCCTCCCGCCGATCATCACCCAATCGCTGTACTTCATCATCTTCGGAGCCTTCATCGGCTCCCAGGTCTCGGCGATCCAGGGGGTGCCCTACATGGCCTTCATTGTGCCTGGGCTGGTGATGATGGCGGTGATCAATAGCGCGTACCAGAACGTGGTGAGCTCCTTTTTTGGGGCAAAATTCCAGCGCAATCTGGAGGAGCTGATGGTTTCGCCCACGAAAAGCGGCCTGGTGATAGGGGGCTACGTGCTGGCGGGCATGCTGCGCGGCTTGCTGGTGGGCCTTCTGGTTTTCGCCGTCTCCGTGTTTTTCGTCCGCCCGCAGGTGGAGCACTTCGGCATCGTGCTGCTCTTCATCGTCCTCACCTCGGCTATTTTTTCCTTGGGCGGGCTGGTCAACGGCATCTATGCCCGCAAGTTCGACGACCTGAGCCTGTTCACGACCTTCATCCTCACGCCGCTCACCTATTTTGGCGGAGTCTTCTATTCCATCCGAATGCTGCCTCCGCTGTGGCAGACCATTTCCAAATTCAATCCCATCCTCTACATGGTGGACGGCTTCCGCTACGGCTTCCACGGCTTCTCCGACATTCCTTTGGGCGTCAGCATCGGCGTGCTGCTGGGCTTCTTTTTGGCCCTGTTGGCCCTCACGGCCTACCTCTTCAAAAAAGGCATCGGGCTGAAGAATTAAGATTGGTGCCCTCGTGTCCAAAGCTTATGGATTGACAAGATTATTTTTTTAAATTCTAAATGGCCGAATTAATTAAAATAGAGACACTTAACTAGCTGTATTTATAAAAATAAAGCTATTTTTAAGCTTATTTACTTGAAAATAATGGCCGAATTAATTAAAATAGAGACACTTAACTAGCTGTATTTATAAAAATATGGATATTAAAAGACTATTATATCCACTTTTGATTCAGCAATTACAGGTTCAAAAAGTCTTGGTTTTATACGGCCCTCGACGTTCCGGAAAAACTTTTTTGATAAAATCTATTCAAAAGGAATTGGCCGGCCAAGAAAAAATTATGTCCCTGAATGGAGAGGATGATTTGGTGCAAAAAAACTTTGCTGTCCACAGTTTTGAGCCCCTATCTAATTATATTGGCAATACAAGCTTGCTTATCATAGACGAGGCTCAAAAAATTCCACGAGTTGGCCACTTGCTGAAATTTATTGTAGATAGCATGGAGAACCTGAAAGTGATGGTTACAGGTTCTGCCGCTTTTTCATTAGCTCAAAAGGTGGGTGAGCCTCTCACCGGGCGCCAAAAGGTATTTCGACTCTTTCCTATTGCTGCCCAAGAAATTATTGAAGACAAGGATCGGTTTCATTTTAAGGCAACTCTACCTCAGCGGCTCATTTTTGGCAGCTATCCGGAGCTTTTTTCTATTCCCTCCCAAACCGAGCAGGTAAGGTACTTAAAAGACCTTATAGAGACTTATCTTTTTAAAGACATCCTTGAAATTGAGCAGGTCAAGGATCCTAAAAAGCTGCGAGATTTGCTGACCTTATTGGCTTTTCAGATTGGCCACGAGGTGTCTTTGACGGAGCTTGGCAATCAGCTGGATTTGCACAAAGACACGGTTTCTCGTTATCTAGATCTGCTCGAAAAAGCTTTTGTCATTGTTAATATTCGTGGTTTCAGTCGCAATCTCCGCAAAGAAGTGACCAAAAGCTCACGATACTATTTTTACGACAACGGCATCCGCAATGCCCTCATCAACAACTTCAATCCTCTGTCCTTGCGCAACGATGCGGGCATGTTGTGGGAAAATTACCTGATCATGGAACGGCTCAAGCATCAAAGCTACTCCCGCCCGCTTTCCAACAATTACTTTTGGCGCACTTACGACCAAAAAGAGCTGGATTGGGTGGAGGAGCGAGAAGGAAAGCTATTCGGCTACGAGATCAAATGGGGGAAAAAGAGTCCAAAAGCTCCCAAGGGCTGGCTGGAAACGTATTCCAACGCGGAATATTTGTGCGTTAATCAGGAGAATTTTTTGGATTTTATTGCCCCTCAGGCATGACTCCAAGGCCTTTCTTCGGCTGCACTTCAATTGCCTCCTGAGCCGCCTTGGTTGAATGCAGCAGTATATAATGCAGCCATGAACCTTGCCAAAGTCATCCAATCCGGGCTGGACCGCCTGCCTGAAAAGGGGCGAATCGTGGTGGCCTGCTCCGGCGGGGTGGACAGCGTTGCCCTGCTGCACCTGCTCAAAAGCGCAGGCTGCGATCTGGTTGTTGCCCACTTCAACCATGGCTGGCGGGGGGCGGAAAGCGACCGGGACCAGGAGCTGGTCCAAAGGCTGGCGCAAGGCTGGGGGCTGCCCTTCGAGATCGCCAGAGGCAAAAGGGCCGCCCAGGGCAATGCCGAGGACCAGGCCAGGCGCGAGCGATACCTCTTTTTGGAGGCCGTTCGGCAAAAGCACGGGGCTCGCTGGATCGCCGTGGCCCAGCATCGCGACGATCAGGTGGAAACCATTCTGATGCACCAGCGGCGCGGCGCAGGCCTGCGGGGGCTGGCGGGTATGCCCTTTCGGCGCGGGCCAGTTTTTCGCCCCCTGCTCCAGGTTCCCAAGGCCGATCTCGTCCTTTACGCCAAGGCCCATGCGCTGGAATGGAGAGAAGACCGCAGCAACCAGGATCTTGGCCTGGCCCGCAATCGCCTGCGCCAGGTTGAAATTCCCGCTCTCAAGGCCCAGGATCCGGCCTTTGAGGAAAAGATTCTCCGGAAAAGCCAGGAAGCCCGATACGCCCTGGAGCGGCTGGAGGAAGAGGCCCAAGCGTGGCTCAGGAAGAAGCTCAAAGGCAATGCCTTTTGCCGCGAAGCTTTTGCTGCCCTTTCGTCGGACCTCCAGGGCGAAGCCTTGATTCAGCTCCTGGGCCCTGTCGATCTCTACCGCTCCACGCTGTCCCGCCTCCGAAACTGGATCCAACAAGGCCATTCGGGCACGCGCCTGACCGTCAAAGGCCGCACCTTTTGGCTGGAGCAGGAGTCGGTTTTTCTGGAGCCGGCCTGCAGGCAGCTCCTCCCCCTAAAAAAGATCCGCCTCACCCGAAAGGAAGCCCAGTGGGGCTCCTGGAGGATCAGCAACATGACCGGAGAAGTGCTTTTCGCCCGCCCTTGGCAGCCTGGCGACCGCTTTCGGCCCAGCGGCATGAGGGGCAGCAAGAAGGTGCAGGATTTCTTCACCGACGCCAAGATCCCCAAAAGGCTGAGGCCGGGCATTCCATTGATTGTTAACGAAAAAAATGATATAATATCTATTGGCCCCCTTCGCTTCAGCGCCTTGGGGGAATCCCTGAAACCCAAACTCCAGATCCATGAGCTTCCCTGCGCACCTTAAGCCTCTGCTTTCCTTCGGAGCGATCTTTCTCTTCAGCGCTTCCAGCGCCCAGGCCCTGAGCTTTAGCGAACGCGTGCGGGCGCTGGATTCCAATCACAGCGCCCGGCTCGTGGTGGTGGAGCGAAGCTCCGAACGCAATCCGGTGCTGATTCGCTACAAGGGGCCGTGCATTGGTTTCGACGCTGCGCAAACCGCCACCTTGGACATCGATCGCGAGCTGGACAGCGAGGGAGACACGCTGCGCTTCGGCGAAAACGAGGCTTGCCCGATTTCCCGAGCCGAATCCTTCAATGCCCGAATGAAAGTGGCCTCCGTGAACCTTTCCGGGAAAACAGGCATCCTGCAGGACGAAGGCAAGCGCCAGTACCGCATTTCGCTGAACAGCGAATGCTCGGCGCTGCGCGCCTACCTGGGCCAATCCATCTATGCCCGGCTCTACGGATCGGAGCTGAGGGAATACGACGAGCTTTTCCTGCCCCGGGTCGACCAGCGCTGCGTGGTGCAGTCGGCTCAGTGGGTCGCGCCGGAAAGCCTGGGGGACCAAGCTCCGGCCACTTCTTCCGCCGTGGATCAAAAGCGTCCGGCCCAAGTGGCCCGAGTGAGAGCTGTCCCCGGCAACGGCAGCGCCACGGTTCTGTGGAACGCCGCCAAGGACGAGGAAGGCATCGACCATTACATCCTCAGCTATTCCCCTTACCAGCTCAAGCCCGAGAAGGACGAGAACCTCAGCAGCATGCCCAACCGCATCGTGACCCGCAACCGAACGCTGAAGATCGAGGGGCTGAACAACGAATGGGAGTATTTCTTCTACGTGCTGGCGGTGGACAAGGCGGGCAACCAGAGCTCGAACTGGAGCGATCCGGCGATGGCCGTGCCCCGAAGCGCCATTTTCCGGGTCGGCAAAGCCCCCCTTCAGCTGCCTTTGCGCATCCGAAAAACCGAGCAGAACCAGGATTCCATTGCGCTCAGCTGGCGCGATCCCAACGGAAAGCGGCAGACCCTGACGCTTCTGGAAAAGGGCGCGAAAGAGGTGGAATGGGCCAGCACCGAAAGCTGGAAAGGGAACATCCGATTCGTTTCCAGTCCGGCGCGCAAAGGCAAGACCTATGTCTTCACGGTTCGTCAGACCGATATTCACGGATACACCGAAAGGGACTCGTTCACGTTCCGGTTTCCTTGAGGATTTTTTCAGGCCTCCAGCTTTGACCCCCTCTGACCTGCCTGTCGGCAGGCAGGCTCCCCCGAAGGGGGAGAACCTTTGAGCTGGAGGCCCTGAACCACCTCTCCGATCTTCATTCCTGGCTCCGATCCGCGGCGGCGGACAAGCGCGGAATCCATGCTTTGCATGTCGCTCTGAATGACGGTTGGGAGGCGTGAAGCTAAAAAGGCACCAGTTTTTCCAGCTGCCGTCTGGAAAAGATCGTGAGCTGCCCCGTGGGCCTTTCAATTTTCAGAATCAATGGCTTCAGGCAGGCCTTCATAAAGGAGATAAATGAGTCCAGATT
>JACCDN011171942.1_pt1 | contig 13357 bp, 8 predicted proteins | sample 7441691 | NCBI WGS metagenome assembly JACCDN01 (sample SAMN15323439, study PRJNA562643) | freshwater metagenome | isolation source: river surface water | place: USA:Blue River Watershed | collected 2017-08-16 | reverse complement strand
TTATTCATATTATTATTCATATTATTATTCATATTATTATTCATATTATTATTCATATTATTATTCATATTATTATTCATATTATTATTCATATTATTATTCATATTATTATTCAAGTTTAAAGAATATATCATAAATGGTCTTACCTGTCTTACCATAAAAAGTTCAATTTTAGGTATTAAATATTGTAATTCTGGAATATCTTGTAAATCTTTAATAGCATCTTTACTTACAGTTTCTCTAATATCAGTATTAGTAATATGTATTAAATCATCAAGATTTTCAATATCATATTCATAATCCGAAATTCTAGCCATAATTGGTTTATATTGTTTAAATGTTGTAAATGATATTTTATTATCTTTAGTAATATTTGAAGAAACTACTAAATTAACTCTTACATCAAATTTTCTTTTATTATATGTTTTAACATCATAAACATATTCTTGAATAATAAAATTATTAATATATTTATTTGAAAATGTTTCAGATTTTATAAACTTAGGTAAATCTCTAAACTTAATAACATGTATATTACTACCGCCATAACTATCAGTAGGTTTAACAATTAATAATGGATTATCTGAATGATTATCTAAATGATTATCTGAATGATTATCTAAATGATTATCTAAATGATTATCTGAATGATTATCTGAATGATTATCCTTTAAAATTAAATTAAGTTTAATATCATCAATTATATTTTTAAACTCATCCATATTAAAAGGCTTATGTAATACCCATGTTAATGGAATAATATCACTAATTTTAATATTTTCAATTTTATTTTCAATTTTATTTTTATTATTAATATAATTAATATTATTAATATTATTAATATAATTAATATAATTAAGAACACTTTTGTATAAATTTTCTTTTTCAGTTATATTTTTATGTGTAGGTATAACATTTAATATAAGATTTTTATTTACATTTAAATTTTCTAATCCATCATATCGAGATTTCCAAATTATATCAGCATCTTCCCAACTCTTAACTATCTGAACATTTTTAAATTTATAAAGAAGATTTAATATTTCTTTATAATTATCCAATTTATTAGATATAAATAATTTTTTTATTGATTTAACTGAGTTATTGTTTTCATTTATTTCATTTTGACCAAAATATTTTTTATTAGAATAATATTTATTATTCATATTATTTAATAGAAATAAAATAATACTTATTACAATAAAAATGATAAAATCAATATTTTTATTATTAAATAATATATTATATTTCATTAATAAATATATTGTTAGTAATAATAATGTAAATAAAACATATAATCCAATAATATTAGATTGTTCATAGTTCATTTGTATTATATTATTTATTTCAATAATAACATATATAATCTATTATAATACAAATATTAATTAATATTTAAATAATTGATTTGTTATATTAATATATTTATTATTTAATATTTAATATTGCAAAATGATTTAATATTGCAAAAAATAATATTATTTTAATTATATTAAAATTTATTGAGTAAGCATATTATAAAATTCATATAAAGTTGGTAGTGGTTTATATAAACCTTTACAAGGAGGACATACAAAAGCTCCAGGATATTTGGCTGAATCTTCATTAATATTTTTTGTTTTACTAATATTACTGATTGAAATTCCTTCTTTCAATCCTTCACAAATTAAGATATTACGAATTCTAAAACCATCTGCTCTAAAAATAGCATCAAATAAACTACTATAACTCATATTACTCATTTCTCTTTTATCTTGAATAACATTTCTTTTAAGTGTTAATTTATGACAACTTAAAGAATCTATATAACAATATTCACCAACAAGACTCATTAACTCATTACAATAATCCATTTCTTTAACAGTTAAATTAATAAGATCTTTTTGAAATTCTGAAATATTTTCAAATAATGATAAATCAACTAATCCACTTGCTTTATAAAATTTATCTCTTGGTTTGATTTTTTCCCATTCAACATCATCATAATTCATAATTATTTTAACTTTAGAAATTTGATTATTAATATAATTAATTTGTTCTGATGTTAAATCATTATATGAAAATTCATTAAGACTATGTAAAATTTTAGCTAGTTTAAATTTAATATCATAATCTAATTTATTAAAACTAAAATTACTCCCATAAATTTTAATTAAATAATCATTTAATGAACATAATTTATAAATATAGAATAATTTAGTATAAGGCATATCTTTTTTTAATTCCATTTTATTTTCTTTAAGATAGAAATTTAAACTACTTTTATTTGCTTTATTATATAATTTTCTAAAAATAGTTCTAACATCCATACAAATAAAACCTGGAACTTCAATAATCCATTCATCAGCATTCAATTGAGCTTCTAATTTAATAGATAATTTTTTAAAATTAAATTTTAAATTATCAATTTTACTTTCATTAGTAGTATTATTAATTCGATATATAGATGGTTTCATTAAAGACAATTTTTCAATTAAATTAAAACTGTTAAATTCAATATTATTATTAAGACTATTAAGAGTTTCTTTTTTTAAAATATTATTATATTTTAAACATGATTTAATATAATTATTATTATAGGTAAAAACACCGAATCTTGATTGTTCATTAATTTCCGCAGGACTATTTTTATCAATTTCCGCAGGACTATTTTTATTACTTTCCGCAGGACTATTTTTATCAATTTCCGCAGGACTATTTTTATTACTTGTTCTAATTGCATAAGCTGATTGAATTAAATATGGAATATCATAATCACCACTGTTAAAACCAAAGAATATATCAGGTTGCATTAGTTCAAATATAATTCCAGTTGCCATAATAATTTCTTGTTCATTATTACAAACAATTGTTAATTTGTTATTCATTTTAGCACAAGTTCTATCAACAATACAAACATTTAAAAGACTTTCTTCAGTAAACCACCAGTTAAATACCATACAATTCATAAACATAACTGTATTATCATTATAACGCCATGTTTTAACTTCATCAACCTTTCCAAATGCTGCTCTTGGAATATCACCTGATGTAATTTTACTATTATCATAAGTTTCAATATCCCATGCACAAGTCATAGTATAATTCATATCAATAAAATTTTTTCGAATATTATTATTAATATTATTATTTGATGAAATTTCTGAATAAAAATTATTTAATATTTCATCTTGTAGTTTAGGGTTATTTTCAAAGTCTAAAAATTTATAGTTTTTAATATCAATTGAAAAATTATATTTAGTTTTAAATTTAAAATCTTCTGAATTAATTAATTCATATTTATTAATTATACTAAAGTTAGAAAATTTAATATTATCAGAATAATCCCTACAAACTTTTCTATAATAACTTGATAAGTCATCATTACTTGTTTCATATTTTTTAATATTTCTAAAGTATTCAATTGCATTTTTTCTATCTATAAGTTTATAATGATAAATTCTTAAAAATTTACTTGTTCCTTCTTGAAACGATTTAAAATGTCGTAAGTTTTTAATACCAATTTTATATGGTTTTTCAATAAATACTTCTTTAACACCACTTTTATTATTAGTATCATAATCTTTAACTAATACTGATGGTTTATTTAAATTAATATCTGAAAATAAATTTTTAATATAAACTGCAAATTTATTTGATTGAATTTTTTCATTTTCTAATCTTTTTGGATCATCAAATTCTAAATGATTAGTATCTTTAAACCATTCTTTAGGAATTAAAATATCAAAATAAACTTCAATATTATTTAATAAAACTGTTGCCTTACTTCCATTTGCTAGAATACCAAATAGATATATAACATATTTATTAATATATTTTTTTGGTAATAATTTACCTGATTCATCATATTCATTTTCATTAGATTCCATATATCTAATAGTATCTTCATAAATATCATTAGGAAGAAATAAAACGGGTTTATTATTTTCAATATCATATTTAACTTTCTTAGTAATTATTTCATCTAGAAAATAATCTCTATTTAAATTATTATTTTTAATAAATGTTTTAAGATTATTAAATTGAACAACCTTTCCATGAAATTTATTATTTTCTTCATTATTTTGATTATTTTTTTCATTATTATTTTGATTATTTTTTTCATTATTTTGATTAAAGTTATGTAATTCAATTGCTTCTTTTAAAAATCGATCATCATTAATTTTAAAATTATCATTTTCTTCATCTTCTTCATTTTCTTCATTAATTTCTTCTATAATTTCATTATTAATAGGTAAAATTTCATTATTAATTTTTTTTATAATTTCATTATTAATTTTTTTTATAATTTCATTATTAATAGGTAAAATTTCATTATTAATTTCTTTTATAATTTCATTTTCCATTATGAATATTTTATGATTACTTTTTTATAAAATCAAAAAGATATATAATAATATTTTATAATTTTCAATTTTTATTTAAGTAATAATTAATTCTTTCAGTTTTTATTCACTTAAATAAACAAATAAAAATTGAAAAGATTAGATATATAATAAATATAACTTATATTATTTTAATTTATATATTTTTAATAAAGTAAAAAAAATATGAGATATAATATTGAAATTAATAGTAAAATAACTGAACCAATTATAGAATTTTTTAAATTTAATGATAAGAATATTTATAATAGTTTAATTGAAACTAGATTAAATTTAAATAATGAAAATGATATAATTAATTTATTTAAGTTATTACCTGTTAATATTTTTAATAAATTTGAACAATTTTATATTAATAATTATGATATTATCACAAAATATACTAGATTATATAATATTAGAGGATTTGCATGTGATAATAATGAACTACATAATTTTATTAAGTTTATTTATGAATTATTTAGTAAATTTAATATTAATTCAAACTTGGATTCAAATTCAAACTTGGATTCAAATTCGGAATCAAATTCAAATTTATATTCAAATTCAGAATCAAATTCAGAATCAAATTCAAATTTAGATTCAAATTCAAATTCAAACTTGGATTCAAATTCAAACTTGGATTCAAACTTGGATTCAAATTCAAACTTGGATTCAAACTTGGATTCAAATTCAAACTTGGATTCAAATTCAAATTCAAACTTGGATTTAAAGACAGACTTATTTAAAGGAATTTTTATAATTTTATTGATAACATGGAGTTTATTATTTACAATTGATAGACCAATTGCTGGTATGGATTTTGCTTCACTATACCCATCATTAATTAATGCTTATAATTTTTCAAAAGAATATGCTGTTATTAAAGATACTATACAAGAAACAGAAGAATATGCTAAAAAACTTGTTCAAAAAGGATATAAAATTCATTATACAGAATTTCCATTTAATAATAAATTAATTAGAAGTTATTTTGTTAGACATGAATACAATGCAGAATTAGATCCAAAACCTGATAATCCTGGTATTGGTGCTGGAATTGATTATTTAAGAAAAACAAAATTAGGTCTTTTCCCAAGAATTTTAATTAAATTTAAAAATTATAGAACTTCTTTAAAGAAACCATTAAAACATTGGGGTCATATTAAAGAACTTTTGCAAAGCCAAGGTAAAATAAAAACTGATGAATATAAAAATGCTTGTTTTGAATATGATAAATATGATTCAAAACAAAAAGCAATTAAAGTTCTTATGAATACTTTTTATGGTGAAGCTGGTAATCAAATTTCACCTATTTTTATGTTAGAATTAGCTGGTAGTATTACTACCAATGGACAAATTAATATTAAGAAAATTAGACATTTAGTTAAAAGTTTGGGATGTAAAGTTTATTATGGTGATACTGATTCACTTTATATTACTGCTCCTGATTATTTATTTCATGAATTAGATAAAGAATATTTAACAAGACAATTTAAAAAACAAAATAAAATTGAACTAATTTCTAACAATGAAAAATCTAAAAATGAAAATGAAAATGAAAATGAAAAATCTAAAAATGAAAATGAAAATGAAAATAAAAATGAAAATGAAAAATCTAAAAATGAAAATAAAAGTGAAGTTGAAATTTATGCCACTAAATGTGTTGAATTAGATTTTAAGGCAATGAAAGAATTAAATGTTATTATTAATGATTTTCTTATTTATGATAATGGAACTAAATTTTTAAGTATGGCATATGAAGAAGTTTTATATCCAGTTGCATTGTTAGCTAAAAAGAATTATTTTGGAATTGGTCATGAAGGCTTAGTATGTTTTCAACCTGATAAACTCTTTATTAGAGGTGTTTCAGTTATTAGAAGAGGTATTAGTGAAATTTTAAGAAAAGTTTGCACTGATGTTATGTGGGAGCTAATGGATATTAATAATTTTAATAGTGCTTTATATATTGTTGAAAAAAAAATTAAAGAAATGTTTATTAAACAAAAAAATAACGAATTTTCATTAGATGATTTTGTTTATATTGGAAAATATAAACCTGATAAATTAAATGTTGCAATGCAAACATTTGCTGATAGAATGAGTGATAATATTGATTGTAAACCACCAAAACCTTATGAACCATTTAAATATGTTAAAGTTAAAAAATATCCTTTTAAATATGATGAAAGAGGACGTTCAATTGAACTAAAACAAGGTGATATTATGGAATATTATGATATTGCTAAAAAATACAATATGGAAATTGATTTAAAAACATATATGGAAAGCGGAATTACTAAACAATTTGCAAGATTCATTACATTCTTATTTAGTAAAGAAAATGCCAAAATTAAACAAAATGCATTTTTCCTAAAAGAAGAAAATAATTATTTAATTAGTAAAGAAACTTCTAAATTTCCAATGATAGAAGATTTAATTTATAATGTTACAAATAAAAATTCTTCTATATTTAATAATTATTATAATAATTCATTTGAAGAAGAAAATAATATGATTATGTCATTATCACAAATTTTTGATAAAGAAGATGAGGCAGAAATTAAATCATCAAGTAAATACATCGAGAATATTATTAATTCTGAAACAAATTCTTATTTAAGTAAAGGTTCTCTTTATCAAAAAGTTTTTAGATTAGTAAATAATAGTGTTAATAAAGGAATTGAAGTCAATGTATTAAAAATTAAAGCCAGTAATAAACTTGATAAAGAAAATGATACGGTTTCATTTTTAGATATTTTACATAATGCAAAAATAGAAGTAGAAACAAAAGCTACACAATATTATAAAAATTATATAGATTTATATTGTAAAAAATTTAAAAAAACAGTTCCAACAAAAGATATGTTATTAAAATTGTTTTCATATTATAATAATAAAAATTTTATAATATTTAAAAAAATGTTTTTAGAAAAAGAAAATAAAGTTATAAAAGAATTGGAAAATTATAAAGATGATATTGAAAGAATTTCTAAAAAGAAAAATTTAATTATTAATACTTATAATAATAAAATTAGAAAATTATTAAATCTTGATGAAATTGTTTTACATATTGGTATGGAAATGCCAAATTATGATAATTTAATTGAAGATAGAAGAAGTGAATATGACGATATTATAAGTGAATTAAATTATGAAATTGAAAATATTATTACAGAAGAAGATGAAAAAATAATATTTCAATTTAACAGTAAATTATGCGAATTTAAAGCTATTAATGAACTTGTATGTAATTATAAATCATTAAAAGATTATTTATCCGAATCTGTTAAAAATAATAATGCTATTAAACAATTAAATAAAATAAACATTGATGAAGTTTCAAAACAAATATGTGAAAATATATTAATTAATTAAAGTATTATTTTATATCCGGCAATTATACTATTATTTTTTTCAAATTTATATTTTTTAAAATCTACTTTAATTTTAAAATATTTACCTAACAATAATTTTGAAATATCACTTTCATTATCTAAAATATTAATTAATTTATTTTCAACTAAACTTTTATAAGTAAAATTAATTTTAAGTTCATAAGTATTAGTATAATTACAATTACTATTTTGAATAGGATTTAAAATTCTATAACATTCACCAAAATTTTCAATAATAGAATCATTCAACCTTTTAAATTTATTACAACTTTCATTTTCAGAAATTAAAAATATAAAGAAATCATCATTGTTATTAATATCTATAATTTGACCATATAAATTTATCATTATATTCTTAATTTTGATAAAATATAATAATTAGTAATTAATATTTTATATTAATATTTTATATTTTATACTTTTCAATTTTTAATTTTTAATTTTTATCTTCGATAAAAATTAGTTACTACGACTTTCTACTAAAGTCTTCGTAAATTTAAAAACTTTTTTTTATTTTTTAACTTTGATAAAATATAATAATTAATATTTTTTTATTTTATACTTTTCTATTTTTATTTTTTAACAAAGTTAAAAAATTATTTTTATTTCTATTTTTATTTTTTAACAAAGTTAAAAAATTATTTTTATTTCTATTTTTATTTTTTAACAAAGTTAAAAAATTATTTTTTATTATTTATAATATATAATTAAATCTATTACATTAATATAGAATTTAAAAAATATTATTTAAATAATAATTTAAAAGATGAGTTCGTTAGAATTTGCTTATGTTGTTGTAATTGTTATAATTTTTCTATATTACACTAAATGTAAGAATGATATGAAAAATCATATGGCACTAATGGAGCTTAATAAAAAATCTGATGAAAATGTATCATCATCTACAGCTACTTCTGCATCAACAACTTCTACTTATGCTAATGCACCAGTATTTTCACCTGAGACAACTGTTATAAATTCTGAAGGTGTTGTTGAGGATAATTCATGGAGTGATGCTATTCAAAATCTAGCAATTGAACCTGAAGTTTTTAAATCTCATAATAGGTTTGTTAAGGATAGATCTCATGTTAGCTCTGGAGCAAGTATGCAATCAGTTCGTGATGATATTCAGGATGTTAATAAGAGAGTTGGTCTTAGGCGTGTCAATTACAATGTTAAGGTTGGTTCTGATGCTAGAGTTGTTCCTTCTGATGATGTTAATGATAAAAATACTCTTCTTAATACTTCGGGAACGAATCTTAGATGGAATTAAAATTATTAATAAATAATTTTTGTCAAAGATAAAAATTAATAAATAATTTTTATTTTTTTAATAAATAATTTTTATTTTTTTAATAAATAATTTTTATCTTTGACAAAAATTAATAAATAAAAAAATTGAAAAAGCTATTATATAATAAAAAAAAATAAAATGCCTGATATTTTTAAATATAATAATGAAAATGAATTTAAAATTATCGATGAAGAATATATCGATAAATATGGAATGGGAGTGCATAAATTACATAATGAATCAATATTTTGTTATATGAATAGTGTTATTCAATCACTATTAAGTTTAGATTGTTTTAATAAAAAAGTAATTGAGATTTATAATAAAAGAATTACAAATGAAATTTATAAGAATTTAATTTTAAAATATAAAATAAAAACTAATAATATTCCTAATTATGAAAATAATGATGATAGAACTAATGAAAATACTAATGATTATATCAATATTAATACTATAGAACGTATTAATAATTATCTTAGAAATGAAAATAAACAATTATTTAGTGATTTATTTATTAAATACTTTAAATTATTAGTTATTAATGTTAAGGTTTATAATGAAAATTATTTATTGCGATTATCTTCAAAAAATATTATTAATTCAGTTATTAGTAGCTTACAAGATGACAGCTTTAGTAATTATCAACAAGATGCTAATGAATTTCTTATTAGTTTCTTAGATATTATTAAAGAACCTGAACTTGAGGAATTATTTAAAATTAAATATAAAACTGAAACAATTTGTTTAAGTTGTAAACAAGTTTCATATTTAAATGAAAATGATATATCCCATCAAATAGATATTAAAGAAGAAACTAAATCATTACAATTCTATAATAGTAACAATGATTTAGACAATAATATTGAAAATTGCATTAATAATCCAGTTTCATTTGATTTAAGTAATGATTATAAATGTGAAAAATGTAATCAAAAAGTTTCGGTTATGAGAGTTAGTAAACTTTCAGATCTTAATAAAATTATTAATGTTAGTTATACTAAGGATTTAAATAAAATAAAAAAAATTCCTGAATATTTAACATTTAACAATATTAATGGTGATAATAATGTAAATAAAACTTTTACTTATAAATTAGTTGCTATGATTAATCATATGGGAACAATTCAAAATAATAAAGATTACATAAATAATAAAATTAACATTGGACATTATAATGTTACTACTATCAGAAGAGATATTAATAATAATACTAAAAATTTTAAAGTATTAAATATTGATGATGAAAATATAACGTTAGATTCTTTTGATAATAATATGTATGCTTATATTTTATTTTATTCATTAACTAATTAATTAAAAAATTAATTAGTTAATTTTTTAATTAATTAATTAGATATTTTATTTGTTAAAAAATTAAACAATGATTAATTTATTTAAACTTTTATACTTGAAATTTCAATAACTTTTATCATAAAACATTTTGAAATATTGTCAATAATATAATGTATTTTATCTATTTTAAATAAAGAAGTTAATAGTTTAAGTTTTTTATCATTTAAATTACAAGCTATAATAAAAATTTTTTTAAATTTGATTTGTGAAATATATTTGATTATATTTTCAACTAAATTAAATAGATTAACTATTATAATATCTACTTCAAATATTTTAGGAAATTTTTTAGGTTTTTCATATTCTATTAAATAATTTTTTAAGTTAGGAATATTATTTTTTGAATCTTCGTAAAGATCTTTATCACTATATACTCCTATTAGTTTATTTATATTTTTTGAACATAAATAAATTAATGTTGAGAAATATAAATAATATTCGCCACCAATTCCTAACATTGAGATTGATTTATCGCTAATGAATATAAAATTTTTAATTTTTTGAATAACTAATTGTCTAACTTTATTTCCAACAATATGATTATTTTGGTTAAATGACTCTATTTGTTTTATAATAGGTGTAATCAAAAGACCAAAATGAATTTGTATTTTATTATGATTATAAAATTTATCTAAAATATAATCATATACTTCAATACTATTATCATTATATCTAATAATAAGATGTCTTTTATTATTATCTTGTATCGACTCAATATTTTTTGTTTTTTGAGAATATTGTTTTGAAAATTTTTGAATATAACCTGTTCCATTTTCAATATTTTTGTGTTTTACTTTAAACAAAAATAACATTTTTTATTTATAACTTTCAAATAAAATTTTATTTAGATCAAATTAAAAATTAAGAAAAATTTTGAAATTTACAATACTTAATTAATTATAAAATATAAAATTCAAAATTTTTCCCAATTTTTAATTTTTGATAAAATTATAATGAAAAATTATATTGGATTGGGTGGAAATTGTTCCGTAACTTATCAATTAAGTAAATTTAAAAACAGAAAGGTTGCGTATCCTTTTGATTGGTGTAAAATTTCACTAAATCAATTGATAAATGTATTAGAAAATAATTTTGATGAAAATTATTATCTAATAGAAATTAAGAAATTATCTGAATGCCACAAATATTTTTCAGAAATAGAAAATGATATAATAAATGTTAATAGTTTTATTTTGAAAAATAAAATGAATATTCAATTCGCACATGAAGTTATCCCACATGAAGTTATCCCACATGAAGTTATCCCACATGAAGTTATCCCACATGAAGTTATCCCACATGAAGTTATCCCACATGAATCTATAAATAATAAATTAGAAAATTTTCAATTATCTCTTAAAAGAAGAATTGAAAGATTTCAAAATTTAAATAATGATGAAGAAAATATTTTTATTCGTATTGAAATAGAATTAATTAAAAATATATTTACTTATTTTGAAAAAATAAATAAATTATGCTTATTGCTTAAAAATTATTGTAATAATTTTAAATTAATACTAATTATTAATATTGAAAATGAAAATGAAAATAAAATTAATAATTTATATGATGATAGAATAATTAAAGTTTATTTTATTAAAAATGATTTTATTGATTGGAAAATGAATCAAATATGTTGGAATGATATATTTGCTTAATTTTTTTACATTATTTTATAAAACAAATGAATTGGAAAAAAATGAATTGGAAAAAAAATGAATTTTTAATTACCTAATACACATTTGATATTCTTTTCGATAAAATCAAATTTATTGAAAAGAATATATAATTATGTCAAATTTGACGACCATTACGATTCCTGCAGGAACTATAGTAAAAATTTGCCAAGGGAAATATGGCAATACTATTATTTCTTATGGTGATAATAATTTCACTCTTGATCCAAAACAGGAATTTTGCATTAAAATACTTGAAGATAATTCAGTAAGAAAAGCATTGAGTAATCTTTCATTTGGAATAATTCAAGGAACATGTCAAATGTCATCTTCATTTGCAATTTCTATTACTGAAATGACCTGGCAAATGTTATGCTCAGTTTCTTCTTATGGTTACAATTGTTTTCAAGATAAAAACACAACAAACAATAATCTTGATGACGAAAAAATTAAGTTCTCTAATGTTGATGATTTTATCAAAATTACAGTAATTTAACAACTTTCTAATTTATTAGAAAGTTACTAAATTATTTTTTATTTTTTCTTACTTTTAGTAAAAGTTACTTCTGGAAAGGACCTTGTTTATCATAAACTGAATTCTTTCCATATTCAGTCATTCTAGCATCAAGAAGAGTATGACCACTAACGACAGGTTCATCAATAAGTGTAAATTCATCACGCATAATCTTCATAAGCATACGTTGGACATTTGATGTGAAATAGAGATTTCTAACAATGATAGTATCAAACCTTCCACGAACCATATTAGCTTCAGTGCCAGTAAGTGTAGTAATAGCAGGAGTTAATGCACGATCTGATCTAGGTCCAACATATCTATCAAAATTTGCGTTTCTTTCAAATCCAAATGAATGATTATTATAGACAGAAATAAGTGCCGAACCTGGCCCTCCTTCATAATTAGTTCGATTTCTATGCATAGTTTGAACAAGAACCTTATTCCAAAGCTGATCGGAAAGATATCTAGGTCTTCCAAGTTCCATATTAGTAAGTCCAATCATTGAAGTTCCGATATATTGATAGAATTCAGTCTTTCCATTAATAATCTTATAAGGATTAACTAATAGCTGAGCAAATGCATTTTCAGTAGATGTAAGATTTTCCCAAAGTCTAGGAATTTCATTTCCATTATACATATCTGCGATAAGCTTATCGAATGTATAACTGTAATTATAAAGATTAACAAGAGGAACTTCACGCATAAGAGCATGAACATTAATAGGCATAACATTCATATCAAGAATATTCATA
>JACCDN010865067.1_pt1 | contig 13359 bp, 9 predicted proteins | sample 7441691 | NCBI WGS metagenome assembly JACCDN01 (sample SAMN15323439, study PRJNA562643) | freshwater metagenome | isolation source: river surface water | place: USA:Blue River Watershed | collected 2017-08-16 | reverse complement strand
GTGTGAAGGCCGCAGCCGTGAAAAACTGCGTCGTCTGATCCTGCAGATGCAGGATGATCTGAGTGCGCTGGAGCGTTGCCGCAAGCCGGTGCTGGCTGCGATTCACAACGGCTGTATCGGTGGCGGTGTGGATCTGGTGTGTTGTGCCGACATGCGTTACGCCAGTGTTGACGCCTATTTCTGCGTCAAGGAGATCGATATCGGCATGGTGGCCGATGTGGGTACGCTGCAACGCCTGCCAAAGCTGATTGGCGAAGGTCTGGCACGTGAGCTGGCCTTCACCGGCCGCAAGCTGGATGCCGAAGAAGCGAAACAGATCGGTTACGTCAACCGCGTGTTTGCCGACCGCGATGCGCTGCTGGCCGGGGTGATGGAAATTGCCGCTGAAATCGCCAGCAAGTCGCCACTGTCGATTCGTGGCACCAAGGAAATGCTCAACTACACCCGAGATCATTCGGTGGCCGATGGCCTTAACTTTATCGCCACCTGGAATGCCGGCATGTTGTTGTCGAACGATATCCAGGCTGCAGTGATGGCTTCGATGTCGAAATCGGCACCCAGCTTCAAGAACTGATCACTGTTCCGCTTGCAGAAAGCCCGCCGCCTCTTGGTGGCGGGCTTTTTTTTGGCTGTATCCGGGCTGCTGTTTCTATAATGAAACTCTTTTCCTCGGTCATTCGGATCGCAAACGGAGCCCCACTGTGTTGTTGATTCGGCAACTGCTGTTGCTGTGTGCCCTCGGCTTGGGCTATTTCCTCGCCGGTCATTGGGGCTTGCAGCTAGGCGCCAGTTTTCACTCGCAGATCACCTATCTGTGGCCACCCTCCGGGCTGGCGTTTGCCGCGCTGGCATTGCTGGGCCGCCATCAGTGGCCCGGTATCCTGCTGGGGGCCGCTGCCATCAATTTTGACATGAGCGGCAATCTGCCGATGAGCGTGCTGATTGCGGCCGGTAATACGCTCAGCGCATGGCTGCCGCTGTATCTGGCCGAGCGATATTACGGTGGCTTTGACGCCACGCTGTCGTCTACCCGATCCGTTACCCAAATGCTGTTGCTTGGGGCTCTGTTGGGTTGTGGTCTGGCGGCATTCAACGGTGTGGGTTGGCTGTGGCTGTTTGATGCGCTGCAGGGGCGCGCTGTGGATGTGAGTTTTCGCACCTGGTGGATGGGTGATGCTACCGGGCTGATGACGCTGGCACCGCTGATGTTGACGCTGGTGCGGTTGCGTCATGCCTGGTTGCCGGATGGGCGCGTGATTGAGCTGGTCGGCATGTTGCTGCTGCTGGCTGTTCTGAGTCTGTTGCTGTTGGCTGGTTTTGTGCTGGCAGGTAATGAAGAGTTGTTGTTGTACATGCTGTTTCCGATGGTGGTTTGGGCCGGGCTGCGTTTCAGCCAGCGTGAAGTGGCGCTGATCGTGTTTCTGATGTTTCTGTCAGTGTCGCTGGCGGCTAATTTTGGTGTTTGGGATTTGCGTCATTACGACGATCTGCTGATCCAGTTGCAGCTGCTGTTTCTTTCCGCGTCGGCCACGGGTTTGTTACTGGCAGCGGCCGTTGGCGTGCAGCGCGGGGCGGTGGAGGAGCTGGCTGTATCCGAGCGGCGTTACCGCCAGTTGTCGGAGCTGTCTCGCGATGTAATCTCGCGCCACACCCCGCAGGGGCAGTTCATGTTCGTGTCTGCCGCGTGTGACCCGATGTTTGGCTACAGCCCGGCCGAGCTGGTGGGTCGGGCATATTGCGAGTTCTGTCATCCCGACGATCTGAGCGTGTTTCGCCAGCATTTCGCCGCCGTGCGCGATGGTGCGCTGAATGGCAGTATCTCGCTGCGCTTCCAGCATCGGCTGGGCCACTATATCTGGCTGGAAATCACCGCCAACTGCCTGGCACATGGCGATAACGGCTTGCCGGAAGTCGTGATGGTGGCGCGTGATGTAACCCGCCGCAAAATTGACGAGGCCGAACTGCAAGAAAGTGAAGAACGTTATCGCAAACTGATCGAGCTGATGCCGGATGCCCTGTTGCTGCACAAGGATGGCGTGGTGTTTTTCGCCAATACAGTGCTGATGCAGATGCTTGAGGTGCCGCGTATGGAGCAGCTGATTGGCCAGCACGTACATCACTACCTGCATCCTTCCAGCCGCGAGTTGTCAAGTCAGCGGCTGGCACTGCTGGCAGATTCGGAGCGGTTGTTGCCCTATGCCGAAATGCAGCTGCATCTGGCCAACGGCAAAACCAAGGATATCGAGGTGTCTTCCAACGCCATTCGTCTCTGGGGCAGCCAGTATGTGATCACACTGGTGCGTGACGTTTCTGCGCGCAAAAAGGCTGAGGCCCAGCAGCGGCTGGCTGCCAAGGTGTTCGAGGTGGTGATGGAAGGCATCATCATTCTCAATGCCCGGTTTGAACCGGTGTCATTGAACCCCGCTTTCGAGAAAATTGTTGGTTATCGTGCCGAGGAACTGAGCCACGACGGCATGCGCCGCCTGTTTGGCGGGTTGCTGGCGCCTGATTTTTTTGATGATGTGAAATCGCAACTGAATGAGCAAGGGCAGTGGCAGGGCGAAATTGCGCTGCGGCGCAAGGATGGGCGTGTGGTTACCGAGTTGCTCAGTGTCAGCCGGTTGCAGGGTGAGGAGGGCGATGCCAGCCATTATGTGGCTGTGCTGGTGGATATCACCTATCTGAAACAGGCGGAAGAGGCTTATCGTAATCGTGCCAACCAGGATCCGCTGACGCGCCTGCCTAACCGCAATCTGCTGCAGGAGCGGCTGCAGAAAGGCCTGGTGCGCTCGCGCCGCAATAGCGAGAAGTTTGCCCTGTTGTTTGTTGATCTGGATGGCTTCAAGGCCGTCAACGATGGCCTGGGCCATGAAATGGGCGATATCGTATTGCGCACGCTGGCGGCGCGGCTGGTGGATTGTGTGCGCCAGGGCGACACCGTGGCGCGTTATGGCGGCGATGAGTTTGTGATGCTGGTAGAAGGCGAGCAGGATGTCGACTGGCTGGCACAAACCGCCGAGCGCATCATTCAGTCTGTCCGGAGGCCGATCCAGGGGCATGGCCGACCGATCCGCATTACTGCCAGCGTAGGCATTGCGCTTTATCCGGAAGATGGCAACAGTGCCGAATTGTTGCTGCGCCGCGCCGATCTGGCGATGTATCAGGCCAAACATGCCGGCAAGGACCAGTTCTGCTTTTATCGAGATTGCCCGCCGAATGCGGATGAAGGCGGATTGCCCGGCTGATCATTCGTGGCGTAGCGCTTCCACCGGGTTCATGGCCGCTGCTTTGCGCGCCGGATAAAAGCCGAAGAAGATGCCAATGACTGAAGAAAAGCCGAAAGCCAGCAATATCGACTGCGAGCTGACCACAACTTGCATGTCTGCCTTGCTGCTGACCAGCCAGGAGAGGCCAACGCCCAGCAGGGTGCCGATCAATCCGCCTACCAGGCAAATCAGTATTGCCTCCAGCAGAAACTGCCCGAGGATGTCGCGGTAACGCGCGCCAACGGCGATACGAATGCCGATTTCCCGGGTGCGTTCGGTGACCGATACCAGCATGATGTTCATGATGCCGATGCCCCCTACCAGCAGCGATACCGATGCAATTGCGCCCAGCAACCTCGACATCACGCGCGTTGAATCGGCGGCGGATTGTGCCACCGAAGCCAGATTGCGGATATTGAAGTCATTGTCCTGATGTGCCTGCAGCCGATGCCGCTGGCGCAGCAGTTCGGTCATGTCGCGCTCGGCCTCCGCCATCAGTTCGGCAGAGCGTGCCTGCACCATGATTTGCCGCACGCTATCCGGAAACTGGTTGCCCACCAGCTGGCGCTGGGCGGTGGTGATCGGCACCAGCACGCTGTCGTCCTGGTCACGGCCGTCAAGGCTCTGGCCCTTGGCTGCCAGCACCCCGAGCACGGTGAAAGGGCGATTCTTGATGCGGCTGGTTTTGCCTACCGGGTTGTCTTCACCAAACAGGTTTTGTGCCACCGTCTGCCCCAGCAACGCCACCCGGTTGGCTGCCCGCACGTCTGTATCCCCAAACTCCGAGCCGTTATCCAATTGCCAGGCGCGCACCGTGAAGTAGTCCGGCGTCACCCCCATGACGATGGTGCTCCAGTTGGCGTTGTCGTAAATCAGCTGCTGGCTGCCGCTCACCACTGGTGCCACAGCGCCGATGCTGTCCAGTGTGGCCATTGCGCGCGCATCCGACAAAGTCAGGGTAGGGGCCGTGCCAGTACCAAAACGAATCCCGCCGGAGGTGGAGGCGCCGGAAAGAACGATGAACAGATTGCTGCCCATCGAGTCAATCGAGCGTTTGACGCTTTCCTGTGCCCCTTGCCCGACAGCCATCATTAATACCACTGCGGCTACGCCGATGATCATGCCGAGCATGGTCAGCCCGCTGCGCATGCGGTTCATGGCCATTGCCCGCAGCGCTTCGGCGAGCATTGCTTGCGGGTTCATTGGCGGCGATCCTCGACGATACGGCCATCCTGCACCCGCACCACGCGATGCGCATAGGCGGCGATGTCCTGTTCATGGGTAATCAGCACCACGGTGATGCCCTGCTGATTCAATTCGCGAAACAACTGCATGATGGCGTGGCTGGTGGCCGAGTCGAGATTGCCGGTAGGTTCGTCCGCCAGCAACAGTGGTGCCCGGTTGACCAGCGCGCGCAGAATGGCCACGCGTTGCTGCTGGCCGCCGGATAACTGATTCGGCAGGTGTCGCGCATATTGTCCCATGTCGATCTGCTGCAACAATTGCCGCGCTCGTTCGTGCCGTTCATTGCGGCTAATGCCCGCATAGAGCAGCGGCATGGCGATATTGTCGAGCACGCTCATGCGTTTGAGCAGATTGAAGCCCTGAAACACAAATCCAAGCTGACGATTGCGCACATCGGCGAGTTCGTTTTTGCCGAGTCGGGTCACATCGCGCCCGGCAAGCTTGTATACACCGCTGGCAGGCGTATCCATGCAGCCGAGAATATTCATCAGGGTGGATTTGCCGGAACCTGAGTGGCCCATGATGGCGACAAATTCGCCAGGCTCGATGGTCAAGTGGATATCAAACAGCACTTGTTGCGGCGGTGCGTCTTGCAGCCGGTAAAACTGGCAGATGGATTCAAGCTGGATCAGGGGTGAGGCGGCAGTCATGTCAGAACATGCGCAGTTTGAAATTGCTGCTTTTGGCATTGTTGCCATTGTTTTCGCGGACAATCAGCGCTTCACCGGGCTTGAGCTCGCCCGAGATGACTTCGGTATGGAAATTGTCGGTAATGCCGGTTTTCACCCGCACGGGCTGTGGTGCGCCGTTTTCCAGACGGTAGACGTTATTGCCGCCCTTGCGCTGTTTTTGGGCATCGTCAGCATCCTGCGGCTTGAAACGCAGCGCGGCATTTGGCACGCGGATAACGTTGATTTTCTTCTCGGCGAGGATTTTTACGTGCCCGGTCATGCCTGGCAGCAGTACGCCGGAATCGTTGTCAAAGCCAACCACCACGTTGTAACTGACCACATTCTGCTGCACGCTCGGGTTGATGCGGATTTGCCTTACCGCTCCCCTGAATTCGCGATCGGCAAATGCATCGACGGTAAATTTCACCGGCAGGCCAACCCGGATGGCACCGATATCGGCTTCGGCAATATTGGTGTCAATCTGCATCTGCCGCAGATCCTTGGCAATCAGAAACAGCGTGGGTGTCTGGAAGCTGGCGGCAACGGTCTGGCCGACATCGACATTGCGTGCCACTACCACTCCATCGATTGGCGAGCGAATAATGCTGTAGCGCAGGTTCACTTCATCCGCCCGTACCTTTGCCTGCGTGGTTTTTACCAGCGCAGTGGTAACGTCCAGCTGCTGCCGGTCTGCATCCAGTTCTGCCTGGGAGATGAAGCCCTGCTGAAACAGCTGCTTGCTGCGGGTGAATTTTGATTGCGCCACCGCAAACTGGGCCTGTGCCGATGCCAGGTTGGCGCGGCTTTGTGCTGCCGCCGCTTCCAGTAGCGATGGATCCAGCTCCGCCAGCACTTGTCCGGCTTTGACGCGTGAATTGAAGTCTACGTGCAACAGCTTGACCGTGCCGGACACCTGCGTACCGACGCTCACTTGAATCGTTGGATTGAGCGTGCCGTTGGCACTGATGACCCGCTGGATATCGCCACGATCCACTGGCTGGGTTTTGAAGCGTGCCGGCTGGGTATCAGGCTGCTCTTGAGTATATTTCTGATAAGCCACGAAACCACCGAGTGCGATAGCAGCAACAAATAATTTGGCGGTGGTCGTCATCGGCTAAACTTTCCGTTGGATCAAGATAAGGCTGAGGGGATGATTGATCAGACTCACTGCGCAGGTGCCTGCTTGTATTTTTCCATGGCAATTGCGCGTAGCTCGCGCTGACGGGCTTCCAGTGAGGATTGCAGGTAAAAGTCACCCCCGGCGGCTTTCAAGGCGATGTGTATTTGCGTCAGCGCCTCCCGCGGGTTGCCTTCGCGTGCAAAATATTCGGCCAGTGCCTGATGCTGGCGTGCACTGTTACCCAGCAAGGCGTGGGCTTCGGCTTCCATCCGGAAGAGCCTGGCTGATCCGCCGTGCAGGCTTTTTTGCTCACCGATGACATTCAGCGCAGCCTTCGCCTCCTTGAGCTGCAACATGGTTTCGATCTGGCCTAAAGTCAGGCCGGGGCTATCCGGATAACGCTGCAATGCTGCGGCATAGGTCTCCAGCGCCTTCTTGTTTTGCCCCTGTGCCAGCGCCAGTTGCGCCGCCAGCAATTCGACATAGGCGTGCGAGACCTGCTGCCGCAGCTTGGCCAGTTCCTGTTCGGCCTTGGCGAAATCCTTGTTGGCCAGCAGTGCCAGTGTGTAACCATAGCGATAGGCCGGCTCGCTGCTGAATTTGCCCTGTTTCAGCATCGACTGGTAATACTCGATGGCTTTCGGCCCGCCTTCGTGCAACAGGCGGATCCGCTCGCGCAACAGCAGGAACTCCATGCTGTCGCCAACCTGCCTGTAGGGCAACTGTTCGGCACGGCTCTGGGTGTCGGCGATACGCTCCTGCGTCAGCGGGTGAGTACGCAGATAGGCAAAGGCACCGTTGTCCATCAATTGCGACGATTTCTGCAGCCGTTCGAAAAAACGCGGCATGCCACGTGGATCGAATCCGGCCTGATTCAGTGTTTGCATGCCAATCCGGTCGGCTTCACGTTCATTGTCGCGCGAGTAGTTCAGCGACAGTTGTGAGCCCGCCGCCTGAGCTGAGGTGACTGCTGCTGCACCAACTTGTGAATTGCTGCGGGCCGCCAGAATCGCCAGTACGGTAGCTGCCAGCATGGGAATGCTCATGCGGCTTTCCGCTTCAAAGCGGCGCGCCATGTGTTTTTGTGTGACGTGAGATATTTCGTGGCCGACAACCGATGCCAGTTCTGATTCTGATTGGGAGCTGAGAAATAGCCCGGTGTGAATGCCGATAAATCCGCCCGGCAATGCAAAGGCATTGATTGAACGATCCTTGAGGGCAAAAAACTGGAAATAGCGCCCCGGCTCCGGGCTGTTGGACGCCAGCCGATAGCCCAGATGCATCAGGTAGTCGTTGAGATCAGGGTCTTCGACCATTTCACCACTGGCCCTGATCTGCTGCATCACCGTTTCGCCGATTTCCTGTTCTTGCTGGGTGTTGATGGTGGCTGCCGAAGGGTCACCCAGTTCCGGCAGCTGCTCTGCCTGGCTTGGGCTGAGCAACAGGCTGGCAAGGAGTGTGCAAAGAGTGAGGCGGCGCATGGATGGTATGATAGCGGCTTTGGCGGCACGATTCCGCCATGCACGAAAGAATATGCAATATGTCACAGGATTTTACACATTTTGATGCCAGCGGCCAGGCGCATATGGTCGATGTCGCGGCCAAGACGGAAACACATCGGGTGGCGGTTGCGGCGGGCCGGATCAGCATGTTGCCTGATACGCTGCATAAAATCGTCGCCGGTGATGCCAAGAAGGGGGATGTGTTGGGTATTGCACGGATTGCAGCGATTCAAGCGTCGAAACGTACCGGCGATCTCATTCCTCTGTGCCACCCTGTTCCGCTTACGCGGGTGGCGGTTGAGTTCAGCATCGATCAGCCAGCCACAGCAATTGATTGCCGTGTGACGGCCGAAACAGTGGGGCGAACCGGTGTTGAGATGGAGGCATTAACGGCAGCCTCGGTGGCGCTGCTGACTATTTACGATATGTGCAAGGCTGTCGACCGTGGTATGACAATCAGCCAGATTCGCCTGCTGGAAAAGCAGGGAGGTAAATCGGGTCATTGGCGTGCGGTTGATTTCGGGTAGCGTCGATTCAGCCTGAAAGCCGTAGTTGGATGCACCCGACAGGCTGCTAGCTGTTGTGGCCTGGCTGTTGAAGGGCGCCAGATTCATCAGGCTGCCACACGAAGCTCAAACGGCAAACCGCCAGGCAAGCGCTGCTTGCCTGGGGTAGTGTTTATGCTCCGCATTTGCAAGCGGATTTCGGGCCCGGAAGGGCGTCGCAAATCCGCAGGGGGCTAGTTTGCCAGCGCCAGAATCAGGCTGTTCAGGCGTTTGACGAAGCCGGCCGGATCTTCCAGTTGGCCACCTTCTGCCAGCAGTGCCTGGTCGAACAGGATGTGTGACCAGTCGCTGAAACGATCGCTACCGATGTCTGCCTGCAGTTTGCGCACAAACATGTGCTGCGGATTGATTTCCAGAATCGGCTTGCTACTGTGCACGTCCTGGCCGGCTTGTTTCAGCAGGCGCTCCAGATTGCCGCTCATGGCATGCTCATCCGCCACCAGGCAGGCGGCAGAGTCTGTCAGGCGGTGAGTGACACGGACTTCTTTGACCTGTTCCGAGAGTGTCTCTGCGATTTTGTCGGTGAGCGGCTTGAATGCATCTGCATCATTCTGCAGTTGTGATTTCTCGTTTTCATCTTCGAGCAAGCCCAAGTCCAGCGAACCTTTGGCGACGGACTGCAGTGCTTTTTCTGCATACTGGTGCAGGTTCGATACCACCCATTCGTCAACACGATCAGCCAGCAGCAAGACTTCTACGCCTTTTTTGCGGTAAACCTCAAGGTGGGGGCTGTTGCTGGCTGCAGCAAAGCTGTCGGCGGTAACGTAATAAATCTTGTCCTGGCCTTCTTTCATGCGGGCGATGTAGTCATCCAGCGATACTGTTTGATCCGCGCTACCGGTGTGTGTGGAGGCGAACCGGCATAGCTTGGCTACCCGCTCCTTGTTGGCGTGGTCTTCGCCGATACCTTCCTTGAATACGGTGCCGAACTCCTGCCAGAATGTCTTGAATTTATCGGCATCGTTGCTCGCCAGATCATCCAGCAGGCCCAGAACTTTTTTGGTACAACCGGCACGGATGGTGTCCACATCTTTGGAATGTTGCAGAATCTCGCGGCTGACATTCAGCGGCAGGTCGTTCGAGTCGATCACGCCGCGGACGAAGCGCAAGTATTGCGGCAGCAGACGCTCAACATCTTCCATGATGAATACGCGACGCACATACAGCTTGATGCCGTGCTGGCGTTCGCGATCCCATAAATCGAATGGCTTGCGGGTCGGGATGTAGAGCAGCTCGGTGTATTCCTGGCGGCCCTCAACTTTTGCGTGGCTCCAGGCCAGAGGGTCGGCAAAGTCATGGGCAACGTGTTTGTAGAACTCTTTGTACTGTTCTTCGCTGATGTCGTTTTTCGGGCGAGCCCACAGCGCCGATGCCTGGTTGACCGCCTCGGTTTCATTGCTGGGTTGCTCTTTGCCTTCGGCGTCAACACTGGCCGACTTCTGCATCAGAATCGGTAGGGTGATGTGATCAGAGTATTTACGGATGATCGAACGCAGGCGCCAGTCGTTGAGAAATTCGTCTTCGCCATCGCGCAGATGCAGAATGATTTCCGTGCCACGCTCAGCTTTGTCGACGTTTTCAATATTGAAGTCGCCTTCCCCGCCAGACTCCCATTTCACGCCATGCTCTGCACTCAGGCCGGCGCGGCGGGTGATCAGAGTGACGCTGTCGGCAATGATGAAGGACGAATAAAAGCCTACGCCGAACTGGCCAATCAGGTTCGCATCTTTCTTGGCATCGCCGGTCAGCGTCTCGAAGAAGGCCTTGGTGCCGGATTTTGCAATCGTGCCAATATTTTCGATCACCTCTTGGCGGCTCATGCCAATGCCGTTGTCGCGAATGGTGATGGTTCTGGCATCTTTGTCAAAAAACACGCCAATCTTCAACTCGCTGTCGTTTTCCAGCAGGGCTGGATCGGCAATGGCTTCAAAGCGCAACTTGTCGCAGGCGTCTGATGCATTGGAAACCAGTTCGCGCAGGAAAATTTCCTTGTTGCTGTACAGGGAGTGAATCATCAGTTGCAGCAGTTGTTTGACTTCTGCCTGAAAGCCCAATGTTTCCTTGTTTGCTGTGGTCATATCGTTTACTCCGGTTTAATTATTGCTTTGGCTCGAAGCAGATGGGGTGTGTGCGCATGATTTCAATATCTGTATTTTGATGTTGCCGGAATAAAAAAAGGCAGCCGAAGCTGCCTCTGTATTTGCTGCCTTGAATTGTATGGCTTATTCCGACCAGACAACTTTTACGCTCGAATCGACCGCCGATTTTTCAATGTAGCCAATCGTGTTCGGGTTGCCGGAAACCAGCTTTTTTACCTCGGTGGTATTTGGCACCTCTTTTGGCGGCTGCCCCTTGCCGGTGAAGATGATCTTCGACCAGTAGGCTTTCACCTGTGCAGCAGATTTGCCCGTTGCCTTGGTATAAAACTCGTCTCGTGCAGCCTGGCCTTCAGCCTGATCAATTGGCAGGGCTTGCGCACCACCCGGGAAGGTTGAGGTTTTGCCCAGGAACAGTTGCGAAACCTGCTCCTGTGTCATGTTGCCCACCGGGCTTTTGGCGCTGACTACAACCGCAACTTCAGCCCATGCAGAAGGTGCCATCAGTAAAGTGGCAACGGCTGCGCTGAGGATGTGACGTTTGATGATGGTTTTCATGTCTCATCCTCCTCTTAGAATACAAAGTCAACAGCGAGGCTGAAGACATTGAGTGGTTTGGTTTTATCAAACTGGGTAACTGCAGTTTGCCCTCCGCCAGCCAAATTCTTTGGATCCGTTGGACTGGCGTAATTGTCGGCGGTGCCAAGTAGCGTCGTCGAGCCTATCGAGGGGTCTGTTGGCGTCCCCGGATTGACTATCGTGTGTGCATAGTTGTTTGGCGTGCCGCGAGAGTATTTTTCCATGTCTATGCGGTCGTATTGGAACTTGATTGCAGCACTCTTGAACGCATCCCAACGCAAGCCGAGGGAGATATTTTTTTGACCGTACGATGTGCTTTTTACCGTTTTGTCTACGCCTTGGCTCAGCGAATTGGTCACTCCATATCCTGCGAAGCAGGTTGAATTGATTGACTGCGTAATTTCCGCTGGGGTTTTTCCGGCCGCTGCCAGCGCCGCTGCCATTTGTGCTGCAGGTGCTCCTTGTGTACAGGCCAGTCCCGCTCCTGCTAATGCTTGCTGTCCGGCCGCATTAATAAGTGTCGGTGCATCTGTTGGACTGTCAACTTTTAAGTCGGAAAAGCTGACAAATGGCATGATTTTGCCAAAGCGATAACCGGCTGTCAGATACCAGCCAGTACTGTCGGCAACAAAACTTTCTGTTTTACGTTTGGTGTATTCACCTTGAATCAGCCAGGTGCCTGGGTCAATAATGATGCCGACGCCGGTAAATTCGCCCATCTTTTTATCTGCAGCGTACTGATCATAAAGCTCCCCGGCGTGCCCTTTTAGTGCTGCGTCAGAGAGTGTGGCAGAACCAGCTGCGGTAGTTGTTGCTGTGTAATATGTACCTGCTGCAAGGTCTGCGGCGCCGGCTGCCTGAGTCAAGGCTGCCGTAATCGTTGGGCTGCCACTGTTGAGTAGCAACGACGTCAGCGACTCAGTGGACATGTTTGGATATTGCGTCTGATATGCTGCCAAGTTGCTTTGGAATGTTGCGCTGTTGATTACGTTGTTGGTGACTGCCGAGCTATACACGGTGTTGTACACCATCCCTGGCAAGCCTTTGTTGTCCTTGAATTTGCCCGCGCCAATGGTGCTGGCGCTGACATTGTTGCCATGCGCGGCAATATTGTGCAGGCCACCATAGAGGCGATTTAGGCTTTCGCCACTATAGCTAATCTTTGTGCGCGAATGGCCGATGCGGAAGGTAACCGGGCCATATTCACCAATAAAGTTGATGGTCAGCGCATTGTCACCTGTCAGCGTGCTAACGTCGCCTTCGCTTTTTACGGTTGCAGGGCGCATTGTGCCAGCCGCAACCTGGAAGTTACCGGTAAAGTCGCCCGCGCCGACCTGATAGCTGACGTCACCGCCATCTAGGCTATTGAACGGTACCTGGAAGTAAACTTCGTTTGGTTGACGAATCCACGGGTTGACATAACCCACCTTGCGGTATTCCGACACCATGAACAGCGGAGCCGGGATCCGGCCTAAGCGTACATTCAAATCACCCGTGGCCTGATATTTCAGGAACGCCATCTCGTTTTGAGGCTGGTAGGTGTCGTTGGTTTGGCGTTGCGACATGACTTGCCAGGACGCACTCAATTTGTCGTTGAATTTGGCATCGGCTTGTACCGCCAGCTTGGAGTCAACGCCAAAGTCCCACTTGTGGCTGTAACCGGCGCCACGTGGTTGAGACAGGTTGTCCAGGAAATCCACGTTGGAGTTAGTGTTGCGCACTACGCCAAATGTACCGAACCCGCGAAGCTTGACTTCGGGGCCGCCGCCCAGGCCTCCATCGTCTGCCTGAACCGGCAGGTAAGCCACCGCTAGTGCGGTGCTTACGACTACCGATAGTTTTTTAATTTTCATACCCTGTCCTCCGTTTTATAGAGAGTGTTGCGAAGCTTCTTACGAAACCTCGCGTTTTAATCTAAGCCCATGGCTGAGCCAGCACATCAGTGTCGGCACAGCGGTATTGGTTTTTCAAGTTCTGAGTGGCCTTGGCCTGGTTTGCCGAATGGATTGGCCTTGATCCCATTTAGATGTAGATACCCGAATTTTTGTCGTCAAGAATTTGAGTGTGATGTGCCACCAAATTTTGCAAATACTGTTGCTGGGGCGCTACAAACTTGCCTGAAGGCGGTGTTGTGTTGGCTTTTTTGCAATTCAATAAAAATAGTATTGACGCATTGTGGTTGGGTGGGTATAGTTCGGCCTCTCTGCAGCGACGAGGTTGCAGCGCGGTTAGCGGGTTGAAGTTAACTGATTGATCTTTAACAAAATACAGTACAGCCGATAGGTGTGGGTGCTTGTAGTTGGGTAGTTCGACT
>JACCDN011027109.1_pt1 | contig 13361 bp, 16 predicted proteins | sample 7441691 | NCBI WGS metagenome assembly JACCDN01 (sample SAMN15323439, study PRJNA562643) | freshwater metagenome | isolation source: river surface water | place: USA:Blue River Watershed | collected 2017-08-16 | reverse complement strand
TGATATCGATTACAATATCTCTACTTGGAATAAGCGGGCATCGTATAGTGGCATTACCTAAGCTTCCCAAGCTTATGAGGAGGGTTCGATTCCCTTTGCCCGCTCCACCGGCCATTTTTCAATAGTGTTCAATCCGTTTCAAAATAGCCGTGGAAGCCTTTAGGAACGTGGGTTGCAGAAATTTTTGATTGTTCAACCGCTTTCAATCGTTTTCAACCGAGATCAGAAATTTTGACGGTATATTGACGGTATAAATCGTTTCGATTCCCACTTTTTTTGGCAGATACCGTCAGATGCCGCTTACGACCTTGCAGATAAAGGCTTCCGAGCCTTCCCTTAAGCCGTATAAGCTCTCCGACCGCGAGGGTCTTTACCTGGTGGTTATGCCCGCAGGTGGAAAGTATTGGCGCTTTGACTACCGATACGGAGGCAAACGCAAAACGCTCGCGCTGGGTACATGGCCATTGATCGGCCTCAAGGAAGCGCGTGAGAGGCTCGCCACTGCGCGTAATCAACTGGCCACAGGGGCTGACCCTGGGCTTGCCAGAAAGATCGCCAGGTTGACCCGCATTGGGTCCGAGTCGGACACCTTCGAGGCAGTTGCACGTGAATGGCTTGAGGCGCGAGAAACCGAGATTGCGGAGGTGACGCATTTTGAGACAAAGCGGCGCTTAGAGCGTGATGTTTTCCCGTGGCTCGGAGAGTTGCCGATATCCTGCATTGGCGCGCCGGAGCTTTTAGTGATTATCAAACGGGTCGATCAGCGGGGGCGGCGCTACACGGCAAACCGAGTGCTGTCTGAAATGAGCCGGGTGTTTCGGTATGCGGTGGCAACTGGTCGAGTACCGCGTGACCCATGCCCCGACCTGAGGGGTGCTATCCCTTCCAGAAAACCAACGCACCATGCTGCAGTGACGCAGCCCAAAGACGTAGCCGCCTTACTAAGAGCGATCGATGCGTTTGAAGGTAGCTTTACCGTTCAATCTGCGTTGCGCATGTCGCCTTACGTGTTCGTGAGGCCCGGTGAATTGCGTAAGGCAAAGTGGGCTGATATCGATCTTGAGTCAAAGCAATGGCGAATCCCGGCTGAAGTGATGAAAATGCGTGAGCCGCATGTGGTGCCACTGGCTACTCAGGTTGTTGCCATACTCAAGGAACTAAAGCCCGTGAGCGGGCATTTGGAGTATGTGTTCAAGGGCGGGTGGGATCCGCTGAAGCCAATGAGTGAGGCTGCGGTTAATGCGGCCCTTCGTCGCCTTGGCTACGACACCCAAACAGAAATGACCGGGCATGGCTTCAGAGCGATGGCCAGAACGATTCTTGAAGAGCAGTTGGACTATGACCCGTCTGTGATTGAGCAACAGCTAGCGCACAAAACGCCAGGGGCACTCGGGGCGACTTACAACAGAGCACGGCACATGGCTAAGCGGGCCCGCATGATGCAGGCGTGGGCCGACTATTTGGATCGGGTGAAACAATCCAAATCCACCAAAAAGATAATAAATTAGCTAAATGGAGAAGATTGCGTTACAATCCTCTCCACATTAATTAAGACTTGGGAGATTGACGTGCGACTTACTGAATTCGGCAGGCTGGCCCGTATTCTGCGTATGCAATTTGATGTCTCGCTCAAAGGGCAGGCAGAGGCCATGTTGATTAGTTCGGCACATCTTAGTGGTTTGGAGTTTGGTGATAAAAAGTTGCATGAGCACCATATCGCAAGTGCTGCACGATTTTTTCAGCATTGTGGTGCCTCTGATGAGCAAATGCGTGAGCTCAAAGAAGCCGCTGCACGATCAATGGAGTCGCTTAACACAAAAGAAATGTCAGCAGATGCGCGGGCTATGGTTTTTGCATTTGCTCGTAAGTTACAAGAACAAAAGACGCCGCCTGAAGACGTTTTGTTATGGCTGACAAAAGAGACTGCCGAAAAGGACCTCAAATGACGCCGTTGCACGAAACTCGAGAGACTAAAAAACCAACGGGGCTCAAAGTTGCCCCGATGAGCTACGCAAATCTAGAAGCAGCTGCAAAAGATCTTAATCCGCTTTTGCCAAGAGAGGCGGGGAAGCCAAACGTTATCAGTGGCTGGAGAGTGCTTGAGCAGACATTGGCACAAGCCGGATATCAAACGCATATCGTAGAAAACGATGATCTTAAAGATTGTGCTGCGTATACAACGCCAAGCCAAGGGCTTATCGTGATGCGGCGTGATATTTATGAAGGTTTACACAGCGGTTCTGTATTTTCACGAAGCACCGTAGTTCATGAGCTGGCGCATATTGTGCTTAGACATGAGGTCACCTTACATAGAGGCGCAACTCCTGGAGCTCATCAGTTCTTTGAAGATTCTGAGTGGCAGGCGAAAGCCATGACAGCTGCGTTAATGATGCCAATGGAGATTTGTCAGCAGTACCCAACACCAATAGCCCTTGCCGAGGCCTGTGGCACCAGTGTTGAAGCTGCTGGCTATCGTATTCAGAGGTTACGCTCTTCTGGTGCGCTGAAATAAAAAAGCCCACAAGTGTTGGCGCACTTGTGGGCTCGTGGTTAGGTGAAGCGGGTTTGACCTACCACACCAGACCGGTCATGAGTTGACGGTTCGTGAGTATACACGAATGGTTTGGTTGAGATAAACAACCCGGTGACTTCAGTATTGGAGAAATCTATGACTGAAAAAACCAAAACTGGCCGTTGGGTTTATGCTCGGTTCATTCGCAAGAATGGCCGCATCATTTACCCAAGCAAAGGCAAAGTCTTTCGGTTCTGGGTTGAAGACTAAGTCTTAGTAAGAAGCGACCCCGGTTATCTGGGGTCGCGGTTTGATGGCCGCAATTGAGCATTTGCATAGCCTGGTTTTACCGTAAGAGGATGTCTAGTGACCTGCCCCAGCGGTTGTTATGCACAAGACGATCACTGTGAAGATTGGCCGAAAGTATTTGCTTTTTAGTCAGCGAAGATAGCTGCTGCCAGTTAGATTGCAGTACGTATGTCGCATTATCAATGTGCGTGCTTTCAAGAATAAATAAGTTCTTAGTTGTAAAACCAAACACAAAGTAACCGTTAAACCCGCCGTTTCCAATTGCGACAAAATCTGGTTTATGTCGCGTGATCCGCTCGATCCTGTGTTCAATTACTGGACGTTCAGACTCTTTAAGTCTTGATGTTGCAGTTTGAATATAAACTTTAGCTTTACTCCAAGGATATTCGCCCGGTGGGAGAATCTGCCAATTAAGTCGATTTAGCTTGATAAGTGGGTGCGCATTGGAATCCAGAAGATGGCACTCCCCAAATATCTCAAGAAACATATTAACCAAGTGCAATATTTCATCTTCTTTGCCCGATGAGTAGGAGAGATCGCGTGAAATCGCAATTAACGCCCCATCTTTTAGAACCAGTGTGATCTCCTCTTCTGGACCGGAAACATGCTCGCGTGGATAAGCCTCATAGTCGCGATACTGAATGCCACTGTGAGTGTTTCCGTGCCAGTCGGTCCAACTTGAATGAATCATCCTGGACCTACGCTCTTTCGGGAGATCTTTCCGAATGACTACTTTGCCTTGAGAATTGAATTCTGTGGTTTTGCCAACACCGCTTGGTAGTACGGACATGCCATCACTTAACTGGGCGGGGAAGCCTATTTCCTGAAGTCGTTGTTCATGGCCTAAGATTGGTTGGCCAACTTTGAATGATTTCCCGTCACCTATTTGCTTTAAGTATTTCTTTAGGCTGCGTATGGCATTACCTTGGATTTGCATGATCTACCCTTGATTGTGAGGTCTGCAAAAAATACATAGATTTTAAAAAAACCATTTTTTGCATTATGCGCCGGATTGCTGGTCCTGTCTCTTAGTTGAAATACTCAAGACGAGCGATCAAGTTTCACCACGTTTGGTGAGATTCGACTGACAAATCACCACATGTGGGGGGGCATCGCGCGCGATGCCCCCCCGCCCCCGCGCTGCGACTTGTTATAAGGCACTTTATGCACCTAAAAAATAGGGGGGAGACCCATATATAGAAGGGTTTTTCGGATTTTTTCGGTTGCAAAACGTGTGCAAATTCATGCGCCAGCTGTATGCACTTCAAGGCTCCCTAAAATTGAGCTCTATAGGAAATCCCTCTTGGCTGTAAGCGAAATTGAAAATCGATGTGTTCAATCGTGTCAAATGTCGTTAAATCCGGCTCATAATTTGCAGTGCTTCCCACAAAGAACCCTGTAAAACATGGACAATGAAAATCTCGTAGTCTCTATAGGGGGTATGGCTGCACTTGCCAAATATGCCCCGGCCGCACATCAAGATTTGCTTGAAGAGATGCACTATCTAGCTCAGTGGGTTAGCAAAACCGATGAGATTGAAGAGCTGAGTGCCGATGGTTATTGGCCACTAGCGATTTTCATTCATCGCCTTGTATCCAAGCAGCTTGCAAATGAGTTGGAAGGTGTCCGGCAAGCCCTAGATAGGCTTGTAGAGTTAGACAGTGCCGAATTGATAGACCATCAATCAGCAATGACCTACACACGTGATTTGCACAAGTTGAGACATAGGAGACTTGAGGAGTTTAGCGTTGTCGTTTCAAACGTTAAGCGTGCGATTAACGAGAAAAAGCTCATTGTTCGATACGGCAAGCCGCCCTATTTCCCTGTTGTTGATGAAAAGCGCTTTTGCCTTGATTCATGGCTTGAAAACAAAAAAGAAGACCCCGATACGACTTGGAAGCGTTATCCAGATGGCCGCCTGGTAGTCAAAATAACGGAAGCAGAGGCGTGGTTAGATAGCATTGGGGTTGCGCAGCAAAAGAGCATGGAGCCAGCAGAGAGGAAAAGCGAAAGGCGCGTAACAGATGGCTTGCGCAGCTATATGGATAAAGTAGTCAGAGCAATGAAAGACCTTGATCTTGACCCAAAAAAATATGGGCATGGCAGAGCAGTAAAGAAGCGCGTAATTGAGCACGTGTTGAAGCAACACAACAAAGACAGGGAAAGCGTGAAGGAATCGATGGTCAAAGTTGCTTGGCACCAATTGAGGAAAGACGGAGAAATAGCCAACTAAAATCCGCATATAGAACATGACGCTCGCAATATGCGAGCGTTTTTTTTGCCCAAATCTAGGACTATCTCTGACTACTCGGATAAAAAAATTATCTGTTTTTGTTGTAACGGCGGTCAAAAGAACACGGATCAGAGTTAGTAGCAGTTAATCCGAGAAATCCTGTGTTCTCATGAATTGTCATACCGATAGCGGTATTGAACAAACAGGAGAAAGCGGATGGTTGAAGAGTTGAAAGCCGCACGTGAACGGCTAATGCGCCGGAAAGAGGTTGAGCACGCAACCGGCTTCGGAAATTTAACGCTACGGCGGCGAGAACAGGCTGGATTGTTTCCGAAGTCTATAAAACTTGATAACGGCGAGCGCCGCTGGTTGCAAAGCGAGGTTGACGCTTGGATTAACAGCACAGTCGAAAACGCGCGCAAAGCGAAGGGAGCTTAATGATGGCCGCAAAAAAAGTGAGAACAATTGCTATTGATCTGGACGGCACGCTAGCAACATCACGAAAAGATGGGCTCATTGGAGACCCGATCAAAAAAACGGCCGACATGGTTAAACGCTTGCACGGCAAAGGCATCAGGGTTGTGATTTTTACAGCCCGTATGGGCGACAAGAGCGATGCGCTATCTCAGATCAAGTATTGGCTTAAAACCAATGGACTGCCTGATCTTATGGTGACGAATAGGAAGACGCCGGATATCGAAGAGTTTTGGGATAACCGCGCGATTCGAGTCGAAGAAAACACGGGGGTTATCTGTGCGTGCTGCGACAAATCACGCGATAACAATAGCCCGTCTATGGAATTCACGACTGACTGCTAACTAAGGGCAACCCAACTCTTACAGACAGAGGAATAAAAAATGGAAAACATTGAAATCTCAATTGAGCAGCTTAGAGTAGCAAAGACTCATTTGAACGAATTGCTGGCTAAGAAAAAGGCTTTCGACACCGAGACAAACCGCCTTGAAGCATTGCTCAAGGCAACACAAGATGATGTTGATTCTTGCATCAAGGACCGCCGATATTTTATTGAGAATGGCGGTGATGTATTCGACCCCCGTGCAAAGAAGTTAAGAAAACAGGAACAGGAAAACTCAGCGCTAATCGATGATTTAGTGTTTGCGATTGAAACAAATCGCAAGGCAGCAGAGTCGATGGATTTGGATTTGTCCACTGCTCACAACAATGTAACCGGTGCAAAGAATATTTATGTTGCATCGGCTGTTTCGCAGTTAGTTGCAGAAGCGCTTGCAAATCCGCCTGTTGATTTATTAAAAGCGTGTCATTTTGCAACGGTAGCTGAGTTTGAAGATCCATTCAGTTTTGACGTTCAGGCTCTGCAAGTATTTGAGAATCCGACTTACAAGAATATGTTCATCAAAAAAATGAACGAACTGTTGCACTCAAAGCTTGCTGTGTTTGCTAGCAAGCAACATAACGATGCGCTCATAAACGACGAAGAAAAAACGCTTCTGTCAGTGCCCGAGCTTAAGGAAAAGCTGAGTCCGGCTCAAGCACACATCATTAGAGCCTCGCGCAATAAAAAACTATCCCCAGGTCCTTTCTATGGAATTCAACCATGGAATACGCTTGAGAATCGTCAAGATAACCTCGTCGAGGCTTGAGGCATCACCAGCTAGGAGAGAAGCCATGCTCATTAAATGCCCCCATTGCAAATCAACTTCACGGATTCGCACAAGCAGAGACCTGTCCGATCTAACGAGAGAGGTTTCTTGCCAGTGCGATAACGTTGAATGTGGCCACACGTTTGTTGCATCGATTGAAGCGGTACGCACGATAAGCCCTAGCGCCATGCCGAATCCGCTGATTGACTTGCAGCTATCGAGGCGAACTTTGCCGCTTAGCAAAGCGCAGGGAAACGAGATCAAGGCTAAAGCCGCTTAACCAAAGATAATGCCCGCTGTGGCAACAGCGGGCACCTAAATCACACCAACACGTACATGGAGTAACGCCATGCTAGCCCACGCTTTGCCTATTGACTCAGAAAAAAAGATTGTTTATCGTGTGTCAGTCAGTGATACAACGCTGATCGGGTTTGGAAGCCCGGAAACAAAAGGCGGAAAAGCCGCCACATCGTTGCGGCTATTTTTTCGTCCGAAGCATGGTATTGCCCTTAATGGGCGGGCCGTGCGGGGCAGCGAAAGCTGCGCCGGTTTCCTTTTGTCCGGTCTTCCAACCTGCACGGTCTCGCCCTCCCGTTTGGAAGCGGGTGGTCGAGGTTTAAGACCTAATCAAAAGGAGGCAATCATGCCTAAAACGATGTATCGCGCACTGCGTGCGCTATTCCCTATCCAGTCTCATCCTATCGCCAGCACGCCCTCTCTGAATGAAGCGCGTTTGTTAGGCGCTCGCCTGGTTAATGCCGGGGCCCGTGTGGTGATCCACCGCGCCAAAGACGGTTTTATCGTGCGGGGGGTGGCATGATGAACAGCGTAACGATAGAGCAAAAGTATTGCACGCACCCCATTCACTCGGATCATGTTGCAGAGGCTTACGGCGCAACGTCCGGGCTTGCCGGGTGCCTGTCAGAGGCGTTTCGCCTGGTGGATATTGCCAGCGTTGGAAATCACGCTTGCGCAGACACCCTCAAAGAGCTGGCTGAAGTACGTGAAAGCCTAAGTGGGCATACCGCGCAGCTGAATCAGGCAATAACTCGTGCTGAGAATGTACTAAACGAAAGTTGCGGTGCGTTGCTCGGTCTCGCCTGCATAGCCGACCAGGCGGGTTTTGAATCACAGGTTTCAGCAGGGCTGGTTGCGCAACTCATCGCCCCCACAATCCGAGATCTGATGATGGTACGCGAAATGTTGCAGGAGGCTGCACGATGAAAAACGCCGACAAAGTGCTGATCGAATGCACGCCAGGTGCTTGTCTGTTCACCATCGTTGATGAGGATGGACTTCCTGTATTCGTCGAAAAATACCTTTCAGATGGTGAAGGGAACCTTAAGCGAACTAGGGAGTTTTCGCCTTCTGGTGCATTTGCAAGCTCTCAGGCTAATGCGCTCAGAAAGTGCATTGAAGTGGCAGCGCCAGGGCTTTTTGCGTTGGCAGAGGTTCTGAATGAAATTGAAGACAAGAGCTTCGGAGGTGGCTTTGTAGAGCTTAGCTAGTTGGGTTGCGGGGGTCGCATTCACCAACTATGGAGAGCAAAGTGAAAAATTCAGAATCTAACCGCGCCACAAAATCGGCCATACGCCAACTAAATTCGGTTGCTTACCGTCAGGGTCAAGCAACTGGTATTCAGTTACTGGAGTGGATTGTGCACCTTCAGAATCGGGTTGAAGACTACTCGACTGAACTGCGCAAAACATACCGGGCAGACCAATCGTTTATCAATGGAGTGCTTGATGTGCTGGAGGGGTGTCTTGAAGATACTTTGTCGAAGCCGCGCAGTAAGGTTGTAGAGGCAATCCGGCAATCAATCATGGATGACTTTTTTGATAACGCTAGAGGGGCGCTCATTCTATTCAGAGGGCGAGCGAAAGAGTCGGGTAATCCGATACCTAGCCCAATCAGGTGAGCGTTATGGCGCGTCTATCGATAGATGCGCTCAGGGCGCAAGTGCGTGGCCAATGGGGCCACGTACTTGCTCGCCTTGGTGTATCGGATGAGTTCTTAACGAAACGCAACGGACCTTGCCCCGCATGTGGTGGCAGGGATCGTTTTTCATTTACCGACAAAAATGGCAGCGGCAGTTTTGTTTGCCGCTCACACCATCGCCAGGGAGGCGATGGGTTTGAGCTTGTCCGGCATTTGCTGGCGTGTGATTTGCCAACAGCGCTCAAGTCTGTGGCAGAGGCTTTTGGGCAGGATACCGGCCAGGCTAACCCCGTGCGGTTTGTGAAGAGGCCGCTGGGAAAGCAAACAGTTGACCGAGGTAAAGCCCTGCAAAAGCTTTGGGATGAATCTAAGCCGTTATCACAAGGCGACCCGGTGACGCTGTACCTGGAAAACAGAGGTGTAGCCCTAGCCGAGTATCCGCAGTGCTTGCGAGTACATTCGGCGCTACCCTACTGGCACGAGATTCACGGGCACCCCTGCAAGCTGGCCAGTTATCCGGCGATGGTGGCCGCTGTTCAGTCGCCTTGTGGTGTTGTCGTGGCCTTGCACCGCACTTACCTGACCGAAGGCGGCGAAAAGGCCAAGCCGATTAACCCGGATACCGGCGAAATACTGCCCGTTAAAAAACTGATGACTCGGGCAGATGGCGTATTGGCAGGCGCTGCAATTCGACTGGCTAAGCCAGACACAAAGCTAGCGATTGCCGAGGGCATAGAAACAGCCCTGGCCGTTCAGTTGATAGCGGGTATCCCCGCCTGGTCGTGTGTCTCGGCTTACGGCGTTGAAACCGTTGCGATACCAGAGACCGTTGAAGAGGTTTTTTTGGCCGCTGATAACGATGCCAGCGGTACCGGGCAGAAAGCAGCGCAAAAGCTCGCTGACAGGCTAATGGCACAGGGCAAGAAAGCAACCGTAATTTATCCAACGTCTGAAGGCTGTGACTGGCTAGACGTGCTGACGATGGCAGACTGACATGACAACAAAACCCAACACCAAGGCCGACAAAAAAACAGCGTCCGAAGACAAGGCAAAGCTTAAAGTCATAACCGGAGGAAGCGATGCCAAGCCATTCAGGGAAATCATTCCACCGGAGCCTCACGTAAAGGTTAGTGACAAGGGGGTTTTTTACATCGGTGTTCGCTATGACCCAACCGCAAAGCGTCATGTTGAAGACGAGCCAATGCGTTTGTGTGATCGATTGGAGATTCTAGGGCGCGGTAAAGATGAATCCGGTGGCCATTACCGAATCGTTCGATGGAATGCGCGAGGAGATCGCCAGGAGCGGACGCACGCTATACCGCTGCGCGAAATTGGTGATCGGCATTCATGGGCGGTATTACGCGAAGGCGGGCTTGCATTGTCTTCAAGCAAAAGGCCAATGGAAAAGCTGGCAGATTGGTTACAGACTGATGGACCGGATGATATGCACTCAGTCAGCCATTGCGGCGGATGGAATCTTGGGGCTTATATTTTGCCGAGCGGTGAGTTGCTTGGAACCCCAACAAAGCCGCTTTTCTACAATGGGGACAGGAGTAACGCTCATGCCTATAGTGCGTCTGGAACAGCCGCTGATTGGCGGGATAGCGTTGCCAGATTATGCCGAGGTAACTCCCGCCCTTTGATTGCTATTGGTGCAGCGCTTGCTGCACCTTTGTTGCATCTCGCAGGCCTTGAGTCTGGCGGTTTCCACATTTACGGCACTTCAGGCTCAGGCAAGACTACTTCGGCGCGCGCCGGGGCTTCCGTTTGGGGCCTTCCTAATGAACAGATCCTCAACTGGGATTCGACCGCATTAGCGCTGGCAAATGCAGCCGCTGCCCGAAACGATGGGCTCATGTTGCTTGATGAAATCAGCCAGGGAGATCCAGGCGCGGTTGCACAAGCCGCTTATCGTCTGTTTAACGGCACCGGGAAGATGCAGGGCGACAGAGAAGGCGGGAATCGCAAGATGTTGCGCTGGCGGGTTTTTGTACTATCGACCGGTGAGGCGGACTTAAATGCCTTTATGCGGACTGGCAACCGCAGAACGATGGCTGGTCAGGAAGTGCGTTTAGCAAGTATCCCTGCTGACGCCGGTGCGGAAATGGGTGCGTTTGAACGATTAAATGGTGAGGATAGCCCTGAATCGCTAGCCAAGGCGATAGAACAGGCCGCTAAGACCCATTTCGGAGCCGTAGGACGCGTTTTTGTTGAATACGTAGCCCAACACCAGGGGGAGATCGCAAAAAGGCTTAGAAAAGCCATAAAAATGACGAATCAAGCCCTTCCAGCCAAAACGAGCGGCCAGGTTCACCGAGTTGCATCACGATTTGCCATAACCGGTGAGGCGCTTGAGATAGCAACAGAAGCGGGCCTTACTGGGTTTGAACCAGGGGAAGCCAGAGCGGTGCTTCATCGGTGTTTGAAACAGTGGGTAGAAACTAACGGGCTAACTAACCGTGAAGAAACGCAACTTGTTGAGCAGGTAGAGCACTGGTTTTCCACGCATGGATCATCACCGAGGTTTATTGACTGGGATTTGGCTAAGAAAAATATCGCAACAAATCCTGACGGCTATTTTGAGCCAATGTCCATCAATTGCGCCGGGTGGCGGCGGCGGTCAAACGGTATTGCTGAGTACTTTGTGTACCCAGGTGTCTTCAAAGACGAAGTGTCCCTCGGCTTTAATCATATTTATGCTGCAAAAGTACTGGGCTCTGCTGGGTTTATTAAGGTCACAGGTAAGGAAGCTACGATGCCTGTTACTTTTCCGACAGGGGAGAAAAAGCGGGCTTACCGCTTTGTGAAAACAGATAGAAGCGAGGGAGGCTAAGTCCTGAATCTTTTGTATCAATACAAAAGGTTTACTGATCTCACTGGCCTGGTTGACCGCTGTAAGACAAATGACGGCGCCAGGCCTATCCTGCAATAGTGAGAAAAGTACAGTCTGCTGAATCGCGGTGTAGCAAGGCCCGTAAACCATCACGGATAGTTTGCAATTACACTTGCTGCAAGTTTCTCGGGTGATAAACTGGCCAAAAAGAAAAGGCCCGCTCGAAAGCGGGCCATTTCAACTTCGTATGTCCGGGGGGGGAGGCTTTCGCCAACAGATCCCTCGGCTAGTTCTGCAAATATAGGGCCTGTTTCCCATGCCGTCAAGCTTAGATTTAGTTAAAAATGCTATATCCCCTAATCGGATCGGCACGTATGAGCAAATTAAGGGGGTTTCTAAGCCTGGATTAGTGAGGCCGTTATCTTTGGAGAAAGCTCTAGAGCTATATGCGTGGAATGCTGAGATATCAGCCTGTTTTATGCATCCATTGCACGTGTGTGAGGTAGTCGTTAGAAACGGTGTTTCCAATGTCTTAGAAACCGTTTATGGGCCCCGATGGCCATGGTCTTCAGGCTTTGAACAAAGTCTCCCAAATCCAAAGAGTGGATATAGCATGCAGAAGGACCTGAGGAGCGCTCGGGCTGCGCACTCGACAACTGGGAAAGTGATACCAGAGCTTAAGTTTGCTTTCTGGCAGAGGTTGTTTACCAGCAGACATGACAAACGACTGTGGGATAGCCATTTGCTATCGGAGTTCCCTAATTTTCCGGCCGGAATGCTGGTGAGTGACTGCCGCAAGTCGATATTTGATTCGCTAGACAAGGCGAGAGCACTCAGAAACAGAATCGCTCACCATGAGCCGATTTTCTCGAGAGATCTTTTCGTTGATTTCGATACGATTCAATCGCTGATAGCCAGACGTTGCTCAGCAACCTCTTCATGGATGGTTGCTCATCAACAGGTTTCTCGGTTGTTGGTATCCTCTCCAATCTGATGCGCGCGCGTGCGCGAGGAAAAATAAGCCGTAGTAACCGTAGTAAACTCATTAAAAAGCACAGTAGTTGTTATTTATCATATGGTTATAGAGTTTTTTACTTCAGGTGTTCCCGTAGTAGAGCCGTAGTAAGGCCGTAGTAGAGCCGTAGTAAACTGAAGTCCGTAGCAATACTACGGCTTTACTACGGGCAGACAGGGCGATTGAATCGCTCTCTATCCCTTGTCATATAAGGCTTTCAGCATTTTTACTACGTTTACTACGGCTACTACGGTATGATTTCCGGTGTGCGTGCGTGCGCGCACACGCGTAGCAAGTCCCATGCCAGAAGTCCTAGCAATATCGGACTGACGGTATATTGACGGTACAAAAACCGTTGCTCTAAACAGAAACCCTTTACGGGAAAGGCTTTGAAGCGTTTGTTTCACTCCCTTTGCCCGCTCCAAAACGCATGACGCCGGCATGGCATAGCGCAGCACAATGTACGAATTGTTAAAGTGTTGCACTAAAATAAACCAATAAAAACAACACCGAAAGCTGACAGGGCTCGGAAAAAATGCGATATTGCATCGCATTAATTATGCTAATTGCCTGAGACTGTCATGCCCGATTCAAGCCGTATCAAAAATGCGCAACTGCGCAGCAAAATCATGTCTGCCGAAGAAGCGGCCAAACTGATTCCCAACCACGCCAACATCGGGATGAGCGGCTTTACCGGTTCAGGTTATCCGAAGCAGGTGCCTGCCGCGCTGGCCAAACGGATTATGGACGCCCACCTGATGGGTGACGACTTCAAGGTCGGCCTCTGGACCGGCGCCTCGACGGCACCCGAGCTGGATGGCGCCCTGGCCATGGTCGATGCGGTGGATCTACGCTTGCCCTATCAGTCGGATCCGATCTCACGTAAGCGGATCAACGCT
>JACCDN010860626.1_pt1 | contig 13362 bp, 13 predicted proteins | sample 7441691 | NCBI WGS metagenome assembly JACCDN01 (sample SAMN15323439, study PRJNA562643) | freshwater metagenome | isolation source: river surface water | place: USA:Blue River Watershed | collected 2017-08-16 | reverse complement strand
AGCGGTTTAGAAAGTAAATGTCATCAGTTTTTGACGACCTTGTCGGTCAAGAGCACATCATCGATATTCTTCAGTCAGCAGCTGCAGTCTCGCGAAACGACACTGAAACCCAGGAAATGACCCATGCCTGGCTATTTACGGGCCCTCCTGGCTCTGGCAGATCTTCAGCTGCGGTTGCCTTCGCTCAAGCACTTATCTGTCCCTATAACGGTTGCGGCACTTGTTCTGATTGCAACGCTGCTAAAACAAACGGACATCCAGATGTTGAAGTTATTAGAACAGAAGGCTTGTCTATCAAGGTTGAAGAAATGCGCGATCTACTAATCCGAGTTGCTTGGGCACCTGCGCTAAGTTCTTGGCGAGTAGTTGTTATGGAAGATGCCGACAGGCTTACAGAATCAGCAGCGAACGCGCTTCTCAAAGCAATAGAAGAACCAAGAACAAGAACTGTCTGGTTACTATGTGCGCCCACATTGCATGATGTCTTACCTACAATTCGTTCACGTTGTCGTCACCTACAGCTTCATACACCCTCAATCGCAGTAGTCACTCAAGTTTTGATTAACCGAGACCAAATTTCACCAGAGATGGCGCAATTCGCTGCCAGAGTTTGTCAAGGACACATCGGCCGCGCACGATTCTTAGCAACAAATGAAACAGCGCGTAGTAATCGCAAAACAATCATGCACCTACCAATGAAGTTGGGTACCATGGCTTCCGCTTTCGAAGCTGCACAAACTCTTGTAGATATTGCGGTCACGGAGGCGAACACAACTTCAGAAACTCGAGATGAACTCGAGATTGAAAAACTACAAGAAGCCTATGGAAAAGGCGCCAGTGGCCGAGGTATGGCAACTGGCGGATCAAAAGCAGTGAAAGAACTTGAGAAAGAACAAAAATCCCGAGCCACTCGAATGATTCGTGATGCAATTGATGATGCGCTCTTAGATTTAGCGACTTATTATCGGGATGTCATGCTGGTCCAATCTGGCTCCGTGGAAGCTCTGATTAATCCTGATATGCGCGAAGTTCTTGAAAGCCACGCGTCAATTCATCCAGCGCGCTCAATAATTTCAAAAGTTAACGCCATACTGGATGCCCGCAAAAATCTAATCCAAAATGCTGCTCCGCTCGTTACATGTGAAGCGTTAATGATTAACCTTGCAATTGAGGCAAATCGAGATTCAAAAACATAGAAAGGTAAATGGCAATGCAACAAGAGAACTACTCAGGAAAGGCCTCCTCAGAATTATCAAGGATTGTCTTGGGTGGTGGGTCATTTCTTGAAATTACCAATAATAATCTCGAGAGAATTTTTGCTTACGCGATAAATAATGGGATTTTCCGAGTCGACACGTCCCCATGTTACGCAGACTCTGAGAAAAAAATAGGACAGGTCTTATCTGGAAGTCCTGAGTTCAAGATAAAGACAAAGATATGTATTGCTGAAAATCAAATACTTACCAAAGACAAAGTAATTTCTTCCGTAGAAAACAGTTTAAACATGCTCAAGGTCAGGAAAATCGAGAGTTTACATCTTCACTCAATTTCGCCTCATCAAGTAGAGGATAAGGCTTTGGAGGAACTTATGAATCTTAAAGATAGTGGAACGATAGAGAGAATAGGAGTCTCAAGTGATAACCTTGATCTCCACGAATTTGCATCACTAAACATTTTTGACTCTTATATGTCAACACTGAATCTCATAGATATGTCGAACTTAGAAATACTAAAAAAACTGGTTGAACTTTCCGAAGTTAAAATTGTTATAAAGCGCGCGCTTGCAAACGGAGTATGGAGGCAGGACGCGCGTTTTCGATTACTCAAGCTATATAGGTTTTTAGCTCATGAAATTGACAGAAAAAATGAGCAGTCTTACTATTTTCGCCATACTGTACTGTCGAAATCAATAGGAATGAAAATGTCAAAAATGATGTACATGAATTTTGCATTTTCATGGGATCAGCGTGTTGAAGTGATTATTGGGACTAGAAACACTAACCATCTAAGAGAGTTCAGAAATCTTGAAAGATTCAAACGTTTAGATGAAATGACGATTGCGCATATAGAGGCAAATTGGAGAAATTACTCCAATTTCATGTGGAAGGCTCAAGTTTGACGATTTTGAGTTTTTTGGCAACACGTAAAACTAATTGTTCTATTAAGTAATAAAGCCAATGAGCTGGAAATATAAGAAGTGTTTTTGCGATGTCATAAAGTTTTCGTGAGTAGTAATCAGAAATAGAGCTAATTCTGTCTATCGCCGACACAAAATGAAATTCAGGCGTTAAAATACCCGTGCAAATCCAAGAATTATTAATTGAATCGGAATTTGACTCTTCGCCTAAACTGTATAAACCAGATCTTAAAAGATTGCAAGAAATCATTTTTTTTGCAACCAAAGCACTCAACACGGACTGATCATGTAAATGTCTGCATTTTTCAAAGTTAAAAATTGGATGAAGAAGTAATCGAGGATTTCTCATGGCCGAGTCCCAAGCCGAAAGAATTCTTTTGGCGCTGGGAGAATTTTTCACGAAAAGGATTCCAGCCGTAACAAGGGTAGATTCCTCCAACTGCCTTCCACTTAAACCAATTATCCGCCTTGCTCGATGACTAATCCAGCCTTCCAGAGTCCTATTTTGAGAGAAAAGGGCAAAGTCAGACCCATTTAGGGCGATTTCCAAGATGTCATTCGGGTTTGCATTGAAAACACAGTCTGCATCTACGTAGATTAAATATTTTGGTTTATAAAGACTCAATGCATGTTGAATAATTATTGGTTTCCAAAACCAAGCCCCAACACCATAACGTGTAAAAAAATAAAAAAACGAACTACTAAAAGTTGGTAGTGCAGACACTAAATCCCTAAGTGTGAATGTAACCAAATCAATGTTATATTTAAGCAGGCTGTTGCGTAATCGATCTTCGGATATTCTGCAGTCTTTATAAAATCGAAACCTATGCGAACCAATAAAGGTAACTACAATTAGATTCGATGTTTGGGTTGCTATATTCATTCTGAGATAAGTCCATATCGGATACTCAGATGGTCCGATAACCTTAGACCAAGACTGATAGCAGTAAAAGTTGGATTACTGTTAGACCCACATGGAAATACAGATGAGTCAGCTATATAAATCTGATCCGTGCCAATAAGTTTAAGATTAGAGTCACATATCGATTGGTCGATTGACAAACCCATTCGTAGAGTCCCCATTGGATGCCAATTATTTCCTTCAAGGAGGCTATCTAATCCAAGCAATATCGAGCGCTTAATTTTTAAGTCACCGATTTTGCCAGCCGAGAACTCTTGCCTCAGAACCTCCAATGCCCTTATAAACTCAAATTTTGCCGCCGAGCTTACGATGTGATTGTACACGGTTTTGGATTTATCATCTGAAAGGAAAATCTTTGAATCAATATTGGGTAAGATTTCAGATTTAACCCAGGCTGAATAAACTGATTTGCCTCTCATTTTCAGAAAAGCATTCTCAACACTTGAGGTTATTTTTTTAACTATTCTCTCTATAAAATATAGCACCTGCCTAATAATTGGGAATTTATGTTTTTTTCTAGGATCAAAATAATAGAACCGTTGCTTTGGGACTACCTCTAGATGCAGATTGATTAGAGACTTTTCTTTACGCAATGCTTCAGATACCTTTATTCCAAGACCTAATCCCAAAGATTTCTTAGTTTCCCTATTTCGATTGAGAACTAACTTTGCAAGAGTATCAGAATGCGATTTTCTATCCCAGTAAATTTCGCCAACAAATCCATCAAAGTGCTCCATTAGGTGGGTTCCAATCAGATGTTTATTGCTCTCAAATTGAATTTGAGGTGATTTCAACAATAAAGTCGGGGATTGCAAAGCTCCGCAACACAAAATAACCAAGTCAAAATTTTTAGTGAGAATTTGACCATGCACCTGAAAATCTAAATCATAACTTTCATTGTTAATTCCTGTTGTGTTTTTCCTTATTTCTACACACTTATGATACAGATTGAGCGTGAATAATGTATTTTGCTGAAGTTTTTTGACTGACATTCTAAAAAAATTCTTGTTGGAATGTCTTATTATCCTTAAATCAAGATTAGTTGGTACATTAATACCTAAACGTTTACATTCCGATTCTACTAATTCCAAATCACCAATTTTATTTTCCGAGAGCATTTCAAATGCTTTTAAATAGAACGGTTTCAGTTCTTCATAACCAACGGGAAAGGACTGCGGCCTAACATTTGAGAGTGGTTCAAAATCCATAGGTAGGTATTCTCCAATTCTTCCAATCCAGTAATTGCTCCCCCCGCCCAACCTGTGTACACCCTCTGGCATGAGAGAACTAGTTAAAAAATTGTAGTGATCTCGCGTGAGCTCTTTCCCTTCAGAATTGTCGCCACCCGCCTCAAATAAATGAACTTCAAAACCTTTTGAAACTAATGAATTACTCAGAGAAATGCCAGTTGGACCACTCCCAATAATCGCAATTCGAGGGAGCTTAAGGACATCCATAAACTCAATGATACGGCCTCACGAATCTTATTATGACGAGTTCTAGGTGAGGTTTAACCGATTATCTCTGTTACAAGTTATATTTCAAAAAACAAGGTTTGCTGATGAACGCAGCTCGAACTGTAATTTCGCGCTGATATAGGAGGCGTCGTCCGAACGTTCAACCACGAATGCAGAGTGAAACTTTCAGGGTTACACTACATGGGTGGAAAAATTTGTACGGCTTATAAAGTCGCAAAGATTGCCGAGAATACTCCCAATCATCTACACCATATTACTTGTTTGCTATCTTTTTTTTGCTCCTTCAAAAGGTACCCACAACACCGACAATTTTGTTGATTGGATAAACGGGTTTATCAATGGAGATTTTTTTGATCTCTATCATGTAATTCCATTTGAAGGAGTGCTCCCAAGTGAAAGCTTAATGGTGCCGTATCCTCCATTCTCACTTTACATTCTTGGAGCTGTCGCTAAAGTCATAACATTATTTGTGCCAGAAACGCGAAGCTCAATATTGATTGCGTCCAACCTGACTGCAATCCTCTTCACCTTTCTCACCGCAGCTGTTCTGGAGTTTAGAAGAAGAATTTATAACTTCAAGTCTCCAATAATTTATCTTCTAACTCCTACTGTTTTTTTAATGTCCCCCCTACTGGGTTATCAAGATTCAATAATGACTTTTTTTATTCTTTGCTCATTTATTCTCGCGCAGAAAAAACTACACTTTTTTAGTGGAGTTTTGGCAGCGATGGCAGTATTTTCAAAACAACTTGCAGTAATGCCAATTTTTGGATTGGGTCTTTTAATTCTTTTAAGTCTAGATTTAAAAGTATGTACAAAATTTGCCGGTGGTTTTATCGCAGCCTTCTTGGTGATTCTCTCACCATTTATATTTACAGGAACGCTTGCTGCTTATTTTCAAGCTCAAGGATTGGCTTCAGTACACACCATGATGTCTGCCCAGAACCCAAATCTTCCATGGTTACTCTCATTAATAATAAGAATCTCAAATTATGGTTTTTTCAGTGAAAACACCTATTCATCTCTGCCATTGAGGATTGAGGAGGACTTAATTCGGCAAATTTTATATTTGGGTTTTGGATTACTCACGGTTTTGTGTATCGTTCTTTGGTTAACTTATTGGAAATGGTATAAGAAAATTTCTTGCATCGAGCCTATGTTTGTTGGTGCAGTTGCAATTTGCGCATATAACTTACTAAGTTTTGGAGTACACGAAAACCATGTTTTTATGGTTTTGCCTATTTTATTTGCCATTACAGGCACCAAGGTGCTGGATAGAGCTTACTTCTTCATGAGCATTGCCCTGGCAGTTAATTTGATTGCCACGGGCGGTCTCGGAAGATCGGTGGCACATTTTCCCCTGATCACCCAAGAGAGCGGTGAACTTTACGTGATTATCTCAGGAGCCTGTTTCATCATGTATTTATTGGCCTTTAGAGACTTAGTTCGAGTCCCACCTGTTCAATCTTTGAGGACTCAGGTGACGAATCGTTAGACTATGGTAATGAGCACCCCATTTCATGGTGCAGAATTCTGCCATGCGTTTAGACCATGTTTCTTATGTAACATCTCACGATCAATTGGCGGACACGGTTCAAAGACTAGGTGCACGTTTGGGATGTACTTTCGTTGATGGCGGAATTCATCCACGCTTTGGCACTCGTAACTTCACCGTGGCCCTTAAAAACGGTCAGTACATTGAAGTTGTATGCCCGGTTGATCATCCTGCAACGGAACAGACACCTTGGGGTAAAGCTGTATCAAGAAAAGCTGATGAAGGTGGTGGTTGGTTTACATGGGTATTTAGTACGAAAGATATCTCGCCTATTGCATCAAAGTTTGGACGTGAAGCTATCGAAGGTCATCGAACGCGCCCGAATGGAACGACTCTAAAATGGAGGCAAATCGGAGTGAAAGAGATTGCCGATACTCGGCAATTCCCATTCTTCATCCAGTGGCTATCCGTAGATCACCCTTCACAAGATGGAACTCCTTTAGCTGAAATTGAAAAAATTGTAGTGGCTGACAAAGATCAATTAGCAGGATCGTGGTTCAAAGAAGAAATCCTTGCATCTCTTGGTGATGTCAATATTGAGTGGATTGATCCATCTAAAAATGATTACCAATCAGGGATTGTTTCTGTGCACCTATCAACACCAAGCGGAGTTGTGATTCTGGATTAGAGTTTAACCAACGGAACTTTTCCCTGCTGAATCCGAATCTCGAAACAAATCCGTTTGTAACAGATAAAAAACCAAATGAATTGGGGTAATTACAGCTAAATTCAAAAGGTCATAGAAAGTTCTAGAATAGTAATCAAGATACAGAAGCAGTTTATTAGTGAAGGCTGAATTGACATTTTTAGGTTCCAACTCTCCGGTATATACCCAGGCATCCTCTATTTGATTTTCAAGGGACTCCTCCCCAATTGAATAAAGCCCTGAACTCATCTTCTTGCAACTCATTTCCCCTTTTGATACCAGGGCACTCAAAACTGCCCGATCATTTCGATGGCGCGTCGAACCATTTCGAAAGGTTGGATGAAGAAGTACTCTTGGATACTTCATCGCCAACGATCAGGCGTTAAGGAAAATTCGGGCGGTGAACGCGTTTTTCAAAATTACAATTCCCGCGGTAAGCAGATCTGCTTTTTGGACATCCTCTTTTCCCAGGCCGAGTATTTCGGCAGCGCGAGGACTTATCCAACCTTGTAGACTAAAATTCTGCCCAAACACAGCAACGTCATGCAGTGTAAGATTATTGGCGATAAACTTTCGTGGGTCCTTGGTAACCACGCAATCAGCATCCAAATATATAAGTGTTGTAGGATTGGATTTAGTCAGCGTATCCAAAATTACAATTGGTTTCCAAAACCAGGAACCCGCATCATATCGAGTAAAAAATAAAAGAAATTTGATTCTGGTAGCCTAACCAACTTTCGCAAATCCGAAAAACTATAGACAACGAGTTGAATTCCAAATTTAGATAAACTTAATGTCAAGCGTTCCCCATTTTAGGAACAATCTTTCTAGAATTTGAGACGTCCGGTACCTACCTCGGTGTTCGCAATTACCTCATGATTCAGAACATGATTAGTGTTATTCATCTTTCACCTTAGAGATGATTACAACAAGTCTATCGTAAGAATTATGTGGCTGTGGATAGTTGTACTGGCCGAATAGAACCTTACAAAAACTTCTTTCTAAAAAACCCAGCCTGCCCTTAAATCTAAATGTAGTTCCATATTGAAGCAATTGAGATTGATAATCGGTTATTGGTTTTTGGCTAGCGCCTATGAATCCATTAACTTGAAAACTCAGTTTTCGGCTAAGTCGTCTCAGCATTCGCTTAGTTAGCGTTACAACAACAAAATCTGCATCACTCAAGCAAATTCTAATGAACTCTTCCCGGGTTGTGGCATGTAGATTCCTGCTATGTAAAATGTTTAGGCAACTTACTGCCCTCAGCCCTTTACCCGGAATCCGGTTGGGGAGAAGCAAGTTTCCTGATTGAACGATATCCTCAATCGACACCCTGCGATAATTCAACTTAGCAAGAGAGAGGAGTCTGATTGAAGTCTCGTCGATATCGTAACCAAGGCTTTCTATACCCAACTTATTACACTCATTTAATAAAGAACCAAAATCACAACCTACGTCGAGCAAGAAATTCACATTCCACCACTGCAGCCATGTAGCAATTTTCTCATCACGCATTTGAATAGCATTCTTTTGGTCAATCACACCCAATGCTTCAAACAAAGTTTTATGCAAAATAGTTGATTTTTCAATTACGCCGGAAGCGGGGTTTATCGAAAGTCCACGATAATTACCAAAGGTTTTAGGCATGAAACTATTTTACTACGAAGTCCGTGGAAAATGATTTGCCTCAACACTAAATATGGATGTCCATTCCCATGTCGCAAGATTTATAGATTTAACATTCAGGTGCGATCACGATTTTAAGTGTAAGCACCCATTGATTCCGAAGCTGAGCTGTTAGATAACCAAAAGTGTCGATAGGTTTGAGAAATTAATGGAAAATTCGATCACTCCTCCTAATGGCTGAATTAAAATAGGTGCTATGTTTATCTGGTCTTTTTATAATCACGAGATTTGAGAGTAATCAATGGCAGGTAGTTATATCGATAAGAGTGAATCGCGACGAGCATTCATGAATTCCAAGTATTTCAGTACTAAACATGCACACTATTTCAAAATTTACGACGAAGTAGTCACAAAAATTAAGCATCGGACATGCCGTACCCCGGTTATTGTTGAAATTGGAATTCTACACGGTGGATCTCTTTTTATGTGGCGTGAACTTTTTGGCCCAGAGGCACGCATTATTGGAATAGACCTAAACCCCGAATCGATTAAATGGAAAAATTACGGATTCGAAATTTTTATTGGAAGTCAATCCAGCCCTGAATTTTGGTTTAATTTTTATGAAAAGGTCGGCCCAGTCGATTTACTGATAGATGACGGGGGTCACACCAATCGTCAGCAAATCATTACAACTTTTTGCGCTCTAAACAACATGAGACCTGGAGGACTTATCTTGATTGAGGACACCAATACTTCATTCTTGAGAGAATTTGGTAATCCATCTAAGTCATCCTTTGTAAATTTTAGTAAGAGAATGATTGATTTGTTGTATATGCAGGATGGGCTCGATGCCGATACGAAGAAAATCAGGAACAATATAGAGAGAATCACCTTTATTAACTCGATAGTTCTTTTTGAATTTGAAGAGGAAATATCTTCCGGTTATGCACAGATAGATAATGGCGGAGTTCGTGACTCAGCCAGTGACTTTAGACATGAAGATCTTGGAATAGTCCCGAGACAACTCAAACTTATAAATCAATCAAGCAGACGGAGAGCAAGTTTGTGTTCAAGCAAAACCAAAGGACATCTGTTGGCAAAAGCAACATTTAATACCTTATGCCAATTATCAGCTTTGGCATTTAAGTTTTATGTCACAATCGGAATAAAAAAGGACAGTTACATGCTAAGAAGATATTGGAGATTCTAGAATTGGCTAAGTTTAAATTTGGGACGATAAATGGAATTATTTGATCATCCTCTAGAATTATCAAACCGTCGACATCATGATCATCGCGGTTTTTTCCAGGAGCGATTTTCAGATTTGGATACCTATGGAATCGGCCATCATAAGATTGTTCAGGAGAATATATCTTTCTCACGTAAAGGGGTATTGAGAGGTTGGCATTGGCAAATACCCCCGGTAGCTCAGGCAAAACTAGTCACTTGTGTAAATGGAGCAATCTTGGATGCTTGCATGGACATTCGTCGCGAGAGTCCAACTTTTGGAGAGATATTTACCTTTGAATTAGATTCGAGCAAATTGAATTCGGTGTGGATTCCTGTTGGCTTCGCACACGCATTTCAATCTTTGGCTGATGAAGTACTTGTCTTGTACAGCACGACTGCTCTATTCAATCCAGGTTTGAGCAGGGCTATCAACCCTTTAGACGACTCGCTGCCCATCATTTGGCCGATTGCTGATCCTATCTTGAGCGAAAAAGACGCTTCTGCCCCGCTATTCATCGAGTTACTTGATGTTGATTTATTTTAGAGGACAGAAATCGAATAGAGTTAGATTATGTTAAACATCGTGACTGGTGGAGCCGGCTTTATTGGTCGAGCTTTGGTCGAGAATCTTTTGGAACAGCGTCAACCAGTGCTCGTAGTAGATGCACTTACGTACGCCTCAAAAAGGGAAAATTTGCCCCCCGATTCTAAATTATTCAGTTTCCTTGAAATAGATATTTGTGACACCACCACACTTCGGAATGCACTTATTAGTCACTTGGAATTGAGCGTAGAAAGTGAGTGCAGAGTATTTCATCTTGCCGCCGAGAGTCACGTAGATCGCTCCATCGAATCGGGGCAACCGTTTATGCGATCGAATGTGCTTGGAACTCAATCCCTTCTCGAGAGCCTTGACGGATTACCATTAGTCAAATTTCTTCATGTGAGCACTGATGAGGTCTATGGGTCGGTACCTGAAGGTGAATCAAGCGAAAGCTCAAAACTCAATCCCTCATCTCCATACGCCGCCAGCAAAGCTGCAAGTGACTTAATTGTGAAAGCTTTTGCACACACACATGGTCTAAACTTCAATATTACCCGCTGTGCGAATAACTATGGAGAGAATCAATTACCGGAGAAGCTTATTCCGCGCTTGGTGCACAAAGCAATTCAGGGGGAGCCTCTACCGATTTATGGAGATGGTAGCCAGGTCAGAGAATGGCTTCATGTGTCTGATCATGTCTCTGCCATTCTGAAAGTGATGGAAAAAGGACAACCATCAGAGATCTACAACATAGGATCGCAAGTAAGGGTAAAGAATATAGAAATCGCGCACTTGATTTTAAGTGCCACGAATAGTTCATCCAAAATTCAATTTGTGTCAGATCGTAAAGGGCATGATTACAGGTACGCGCTGAATTCTAAAAAGATTTCAAGGGCACTTAATTGGGAACCTAATCCAAATAATTCACTTTTTTCTACAATTCAAAAAATGGCAAGAAAGTTGGAGTCTGAGGGTGTGGATCCTCGGTTCAGCTCCTTGGAGGAACTACATGGTAGATAGAGGCATTATTTTGGCAGGAGGACGTGGAACAAGGCTAGCCCCAGTTACTGATGCAGTTAGCAAGCAACTACTTCCACTATATGACAAACCCATGATTTATTACCCTCTGACCACACTGATGAGCGCGGGAGTTAGGGATATTTGTGTAATCGTCAACCCTGACCAAGAGAGTGACTTTAGAAAAGTTCTGCACGATGGGAGTCAATGGGGAATCGAAATCACGTACATACATCAAGATTCACCTGAGGGATTGCCGCAAGCATACACTTTGGCTGAAAGTTTTCTCTCCGGGGAAAATTCACTGCTTATTCTTGGCGATAACTTGTTAGTTGGATCTGGTCTCGGGAGAAATCTCGGCAACCCATCTTCCCCGATAGGTGCCAAAATATTCTTGTATGAGGTCGATGATCCAAGAAAATATGGAAATGTGGAATTGGATAAAGATCAAAGAATTGTGAGAATTGTAGAAAAACCTGAAAATCCGCTGAGCCCATATGCCATCCCGGGACTTTACTTTCTAGATGGTACCGCAAGTGAACGCGCAAAAATGCTCAAAAAATCCAAACGTAACGAGTTCGAAATGGTAGACCTTTTGAAATCATATTTAGCTGAAAACAAACTACAACACGAGATACTTTCTCGCGGCACTGCTTGGCTTGACACCGGATCGTCCGAAGATTTGTACTCTGCATCCGAATTCGTGCGAATTATTCAAAAAAGGCAAGGGCATTTCATTGGTTGCCCAGAAGAGGTTGCGCTACGCAATCATTGGATTTCATCAGAAGAGTTAGGACTGAGCCGCTACTATAATATTAATTCTAATTATGGGAATTACTTGAAAACCCTATCCGAGATGAGTTGGAACTAATTGAATTCTTTTCGCAAAATCGAATACTGGTCTAAATCCATTGTTAGTTGCGTCAGTCAGATGATATGGCCATTTATTCATCGATACTCCGATCTATACGAAATTCCCGGTGCGAGTAATCTAAATAGAAATCTTGCTTATACGGATTCAAGACATGAGCCAAATTTTCAGGAACTTCTGATTAAGTTTAAACTTGAGATTTTAGAGGGCCTGAGAGACAGTTCTTCCAGGACTTACTATAAATTTGGGGATGGAGATTTTTACTTCCTAAATGGAATTGAGAAAGGAAGTGCTGCGCCAGGAAATAGAGCTATTAGTAGACCGCTACAATTTGGCGAACTTCAAGTCTTTAAAAATAATTCAAAAGATGCTGATCGTTATATGTGTGAACTGGCCCCTGAAAATAAGAAAATGTTCAGAGATACATTTGGCAACAAAAAAATCGATTTTCCTGCTGAACTTGTATACGGACTGATAGCAAATCGATGGCTACTCAAAATCCCCAACATTCGAATAGGTCTCATTGGAGCAAGCGAGAAATTAAGTCTCATCGAACACTTACTCGAATTTCCTGAATACAGGAATTATCTGGGTCTCGCAAAATTCTATAATTACGTACATATTCCACAGAAATTTGCATGTGATAATTTGTCGGAGAGACTTGTAGAGCTCAAAGTCGGAATTGAACGACAACACTGCGACCTTTACTTAATGGGAATTGGGCACTTAAAATCAGGGGTAATTTCAGAATTAAGTAATTTCTCAAAATCGATTTTCTTAGATGTTGGATCTGGAATAGATGCCTTAGCCGGAATTATAGATAGAGAAAGACCGTATTTTGGCGATTGGATTAATTTCCGTTCACGAACTTATGATTATAGTAATTTGGACTTGCTTCAATATAGAAAATCTAGAATAAAATATTTGAATTAAGGTTTTGTCCACTTGAACAATCGTTCGTCGTCCGCGTATTTCTCAGCCCACTCAATAGTTAACCCAATTCCTTCTTCTAATGAGGTGGAAGGTATGTAACCAATCAAATCATTTAGTCTCTCCGGATCAGCTAGTGTCCTTTCCAAATCCTGTGTAGATTTAGGACTTTCCACAATCTTGATTTGTTTTCCAGTCGAAGCTTCGATAATTTGGATTAGCTCCGACATTACTCTGTCGTGGCTCCCACCAATGTTTACAACTGAATCTTCGTAACGGCTGTGAGCAAGTAATTTTGTAAGCGACTTCACGATATCGTCTATGTAGGTGAAGTCTCTGCGCTCTGACCCATCACCACTCTGAAAATAAGGTTGACCTGAAATTGAAGCCGATATCATGCGGAGGT
>JACCDN010421101.1_pt1 | contig 13365 bp, 15 predicted proteins | sample 7441691 | NCBI WGS metagenome assembly JACCDN01 (sample SAMN15323439, study PRJNA562643) | freshwater metagenome | isolation source: river surface water | place: USA:Blue River Watershed | collected 2017-08-16 | reverse complement strand
GTGCATATAGCAGTTCTCAGGTGAGATTAGGGCTGGGTATTTATGCAGGAGTTGGAATAGTGGTGACAGGTAGTATGGATATAGAAAAAGTTAAAGATCTATCTGGAGTTTCTATTGGGTTAGGAATTGATTCGCCACTCGTTGGAGTAGCCCCGCAATTTTCAGATCAAAATGGCAGCGTAGGTAAGTCGGTCTCAGTAAGCGTCGGTCCAAGTTTGTTTGGTGATATATATGGTTCTGTTTCTGAAACATTTGTAAGTGAGCCGTATACAATATTTGATGGGGCAGATAAAAAGGAGATACAATGAATTATGATTGGTCAGAATATCGGAAGAGGCGCTCATTATTTATTCTTGTGATGTTTTCATTTATACCCGTTTTGATATTTATTGACTCAATTTCGAAAGAAAATGTAAGCCTTTTCTGTTTTCTAATTTTTATTTGGGTGTTTGTAATTTTTTTTCCAACCTCTTGGTATTTTGGAAAAACACCATGTCCCAGGTGTTCGAAGGCAATTTATTTAAGATCTGGGTTTGGTTTTCTTTTTAGTCCTAAATGCGTTAATTGCGATTTGAAAATTAATAAAGAAAATAATTAAAATGAAAAATCTTTTTAAAAGAATCTGCAAAAGTTATCGCAATTTAATATTGATACCAGTTTTTGGGCTGCTGAGTTTTCAGCTATCACTTTTAGGTTACTATTTCTTGTATTCTAGAAATAATTTAGGGCGTGAAATAAGGTTGGCTGGATCATATTGTTTGCGAATTCCCCCAAATTGTAAATATCTAGAAAAAGAAGGAGTGAATGAAATTATTTGCGCACAACAGGCAGTTGCCACATTGGAGAAAAAAGCTAATGAATATTTATTTTCAGATAAAGATTTGATTGTGCATCGTAAAAAATACGATTTGGCAGTAGGTCAATTTAGAGATGGAAATCATGTTTTTAGCGAGGTGAAGATTTGGAATTCTGAATTGAGTAAAGGTTTTAGTTTAAGATCAAAAGATCAAAAGTTACATGTGTTCAACTGGTTTGTTCGTTGTACTGTTCGTTGGATCTATGAAGAGTAAGTTTTTACAAAGTTTCAATAGAGATAGTATAAGTTCAAAATAATTAAGACGTTAATATTATGAAAAAGTTAACAGAATCATCAAAGCAGATTTTTGATAAGTTGTGGGGAACTGCATACAAGGTGCTCGTCGAGTTCAGTGGTGTAAATTCAGTAGTGCGAGTTGGGGTCGGAGTAGAGCCGTGGAGTTTAAATATGACCAGTGGAAAAGGAGTCAAGATGCTCAATGCAGAAGAGAGATTGAAAGAGGCCGCAGAGTTTGCAGCCTTTGGAATTGCCAGCCATGTTCTGCAAAGTTTTCCAGTGAAAGAGCCAGTTGATATCGCCGTTGGTCAGGTTCACGATATTGTTGGGTGGGGCGTTAGTAATACAAATATTTTATTTGATAAATTTAAAATTGGATATAGTTCAAAATCTATTACTGTAAAATTTGTGGAAAATAGTCATGAAAAATAATAAAAACTCTAAAGGTAAATATATTGAATGGATATTAGTTTTTGCAACGATTGAAGTTGTATGGGAAGGATTAAAGTATATTAAGCCAGATATTGATTTTTACACGTTGAGATTGTATTCCGCACTAATTATTATTTTTGGTGTATTGCCAATATGGAGTTTGATTTCATTACTTTGTGTAAAAAGAGATGCAGATATCGGTGTGAATGATAATTAGTTGAATGTTATATTTGTTTATTGTGGGATAAGATCCTGTTGAAATCGCAGGGACATGTTTGCGATATCGTTGGGTACTTCATCGATTATAGATAAAATTTATACCGAGGTAAAAGTTATGAATGAATCAGATGTGAAGTTGGATTCTTCACTTGAAAATCAATCAGATGATGGGAATTATAATGAATAAAGAATGGTTCAAATGTATGTGCAGAAAAATATTGCCTGTATTTGGAATAATTGGAGTTTTTCTTGGTCTCTATAGCGTGGGATTTTATAATAAGTTATCAATAAAGCCTATAGAGCCTAATCCAATCACGCAAGAAGTTGTACCTTTCGAATTTAAGACAAAAATTGTTTATTTAACCCAAAAAGAATTTGATTTACATCGTAATATCAACATTTCGTCTTGGTTTATTGTTTTAGGAGTCCTGAGTTACTTTATTATATTTGATCGTGAATTTATTCTTAAGAACGTAAAGGGAGATAAGTTTTCAGATTCGTGAAGAATTTTATTACAAACAAATAATTAGAAAATTTGTTTCAAGAAGCTCAATACAGACGTCCACTTGAAAGAGGCCGCAGAGTTCGCAGCCTTTGGAATTGCCAGCCATGTTCTGCAAAGCATTCCAGTGAAAGAGCCAGTTGATATGGCAGTTGGTCAGGTTCATGATATTCTTGGCCAGGGATTCAGAGGTTGGAATTTACTTTTAAAGCTTTCAATTTTTTCATTATAAACATTACCTGTTAGCATTATAACAGCAGTCTAGAGTTAGATATAAAGATACATTGGTCCTACTTGTTTATAATTTTTAACCTAAATTTTGCAGGATTTTTTATGAAAAAAAATATTTCGAGTTTGTTTTTAATACTTTCTTTAAGTTTTACTGCACATGCCATGTCAGTATCTGAGTTGAATTCGACAATTTCTGGCTCTAAAATTCAGTATCAAGGTTTAAGAGATTTTAAACCCGTTTTGGACGGGGTTTTGTATCGTGGTGGTGGTCCTGGTGGTCGGGTTGAACTTCAGGATAAGACGCAGCTGAAAGCACTTTGTGAGCAAGGTTTTGAAAACAGTGTTTATATGTATCCTGATAATTTCTCTCACAATCGCAGTGTTTCTTGTAGCAATGGTCAAATAAATTATTCGTTGTTTGGTTCCTCGATATTAAATAAAAAAAGTATATATACGTTTTTAAAAAACCTACAGCAAACGATTGTTGAAAAACGTGGTCCAACTTTTGTGCATTGCTGGAATGGATGGCATGCCTCTGGTGAGGTTTCAGCTTATGCGTTGATGCAGTTTTGTGGATGGTCAGGTCAAGCTGCTGGTAAATACTGGCAGGCAAATGTTGGTGATCGTAAGCCCTATCCAAGTATCGTCAGTCGTATCTCGCGTTTTCAAAGTTATTCAGATTTAAATATATCTCAGCAAGATCAGTCTAGAATTTGCCCTCAACAATAATATCATTTTTGATGAATTCAAAGATGATCTAGTGGTTTATGATTGCAGGGTGGTTGAATCTACTCTGGTAATCATATAAACATAAGGACGAATTATTTTAACTGAATTAAAAAAGATTTTAGAGTTGGTCTCTCGTATGGAAGTTCCAAATCTAAAGCTGGCAAAATGCTGGTGATCTCTAGATTCCATTTTTTCTCGGTCTGGATTTTGATTAGCATTTTGCGTATATCATCAATATACAAATGATCAAAGCGGGTTGAAAACATCAAATGACCCTGTGGATTTATGCTGGCAAGACAGTGTCCAAGAAGTTTTTCTAAATCATTTTCAATTTTGAAAACTCCTTTTTCTCTTCGGTAAAATGAAGGTACATCGCAAACTATCACATCATATTTAATTTCTTTGCTGCTGCACATTTCAATAAAACTTGCGCTGTCGCGACAATAAAACTTGTGTGCATCTGTTGAAAGCTCATTCAATTGAAAATTGACTCGAGAAATATTTAATAAATTTTTACTTAGATCAACCAAGGTGATTTGTTGTGCTTGTCCCAAGGCTGCAGAGATACTGTAGCCTCCAAATTGCGAAAATAAATTTAAAACGGTTTTGTTTTTCGCATTTTGTTTAAGCCAATCTCGTTGTAAACGTTGATCCGTTGACAATCCGATATAGGAATTGTTTTCGCAGCGGATTTCGTATTTGCTGTCACCTTCAACAGCAATCCATTTTAAAAAATCATTTGATAAATCAGGTTCTTTCAGTTGAGACGAGGGGGATGAAATCTTATCAGATCTGGTCAAATTTGAAGGGTAACAAACTGTAAATCTGTTATTTTTTTCTTTTGAATCTTTCTGCAAGTGAATCACGACGGGCGTTTGCAGCCAATCACAGTAATATTGAAATCTTTTAAGATCATGTTCATTTAAGGTTGTTTTATACCATTGAACCAAAATCTGTGGTCCGAGCTGGTCTATGAAAAAAACATCTTCTTTGTTGCCGTGTACAGTCGCTAAACGAAAACAAGCATTTTTAATTCGAGAAAAGGCAAACAAACGTTGTCTGCGATCGGTTTCAAATAACATTTTTGTTAGAATAATATCTTCAAGTAAGGCTATGTTTTTAAAATACTCTGGCGGGTTTGAAGTGATAGTAATTCCATTTGGAAATTCTATCTTGCAGTTGTGCAGGCAAATAAATGGAAAAGGAGCGCCATCATAAGTGACATCGCCTAGGATCGGAATGCCAGCTTCCTGAGAGTGGATGCGGATCTGATGATTGCGTCCAGTATGTGGTTTGGCTTCCCACAGCTCGTGATTTTTACCTTTTTCAATCAAGGACAGGTCGGTCAAGCTCTCAAGTTCTTTGGCTTTATGGATGATTGTTTTATCAATAGTGAAAGTGTTCTGTGTAGATCTGGATTTTGTAATAAACCAATAAGTTTTATGTACCTGACGATTGAAAAAGAATTCGGCATATTTTTTTGCTGATTCTGGAGATTTGCCAAAGATCATTACGCCGGTGGTTGTTTGATCCAAACGGTGGATGATGTATAGTCTTCGGCCGAATTGTTTTTCATAAATTTCAATCAAACCATCTTGAATATAATCAGAATGTTCTGTTTTTGAATCGTTTGTGTGTGCATTAAAGCCATAGGCTTTGTCGACGGCAATGATGTCATCGTCTTCAAAAAGAACAGAAAGCCATAGATCTGAGAGTCTTAAGAAATTCATCTCTTAAAGAATTATCACAGACGTTATGCTTATTGCAACTGAATGGCTTGTGAGATAGCTATAGACTCAGTTTACAGAGGAGTGATTGTGGATTTAAATGAATTTATGTCTTCCGAAGAGCTTCAATTACAACATTTAGATGATTTGGTTAAGCAGTCTATCAAAGACGAAGAAATATTAACCAGCAAACTAGCAGAACTTGAAGGGGATGGTTACACAAGTCTCAGTCAAAAATGGGCGGACGCTGTTGCCAGTTTTGGTGGCAGCTGGATGTTTATTGGTTCTTTTTTTCTGCTGATTGTTTTCTGGATTTTATTAAATGTTTATGGTTTTGGTCGTTTACAATTTGATCCTTATCCATTTATTTTTCTAAATTTGATTTTGTCATGTATTGCAGCTTTGCAAGCTCCAATCATTATGATGAGTCAAAATCGTCAGGACGAAAAAGACCGCAGACGATCACGAGCCGATTACATGGTAAACTTAAAATCCGAAATGGAAATTCGAAGGTTGCACACTAAAATGGATGTGTTGATTAGCGAAGAAATGAAAACGCTCTTTCAAATACAAAAAAAGCAAATGGAGCTTTTGGTGCAAATTCAAGAGAAACTAATGGTGACCCCACCCTGACTTGAACAGGGATCAATCGTTTAGGAAACGAACGCTCTATCCAGTTGAGCTATGGGGTCCCGTGAGATCTATACGTCTGGTCATATTCTTAATTCATAGAGCCTAAAACCGCAATCTGAATCTAGGCTTAGGTTGTCCATAAATTATACAGATACATTCTACAGGATCTATTCTTCTGTGCAAAAAGCTAACAGCGGTGAGTTTGTCTTTAATCTGTTAATACATTAGCTCAATTCATACCTGTCAAAAATAAATTGGATAACGGGCATGGTCTGTTGTCTAAATCAAAACTAAGGAGTTTCTCTGTGAAAAATAAAACACCAATGTCTTCAATGAAAAAACAAACGCTTGCTCTCAGCTTGTCGTTGGTTATGGGCGTAAATGCAGTTGGCATGTTGTCAGCATCTACGGCGATGGCGACGGATTTAAATGTTGCCACACCTGTGGTTGATTTAGATTTGTTAAATCAAAGTTCTATCGAAGGAGCAAAACAACAACTTGAATCATTGCAAAAAACATTGGCCCAAGTTGACACATTGATCGCAAAATTTGAAGAATACAAAAAAACAGCAATGGCCAGCAGTGATCAGCCAGTTGTGACGTTCATGAGAATGACTATTGGATTGATTGGTTTAACAAGTGGCATGGTTCATATGAAAAATGCACAAGCTGATGCTTCGTTGTCACTTATTACAACTGCAGTGTCTGGTGTTTTATCAACAGCACTTGAGAGTTATGTGAAAAATGGCAGAGTCGATATCGATGTTCTAAGTCAGACTTTGGTTGCTCATCAAGCTGAGTTGTCTAAAGGTCTTGATGCGGCAGTTGCAAGTGGTGATATGTCTGCAACTGATCGCCAATTGGTTGCTCAAGCAGTTGAACAGATCGGTAACATCAATAATGATTTATCTGATACTGCTAGCGAAATTCAAGAAAAAATCAGCGTTGGTCAACAAGAGGCGACATTGGCGGCTGTGGCTTTGATTGGATTTAAATATTTATCTAAATTTTTACCAGCAAGCGTTCGTGATTCTTTAGAAATTAAAATGCCAAAAACAACTTCTGTTGCACAAAAGGCTGGTCAGTCAGGTGTTACCGTTGGTGCGAAAACTTTGGGTACGATGAATTTGGCTCCTTTGTTGTCGTCTCTTGCTGGTTTGACAAGTCCGTCAGCAATGAAACAGATTGATAAAATCTTGGCAAATTTATATACAACTCGCGCAAACATCGTTGCTCAACAAGTTAAATAATATTTTTACATGCGTGTCGCGTGGCTGATACTTTCTTTGTTTTTGTTTTCTCCTTTGGCCTGGTCTCAGTACCAGTGCCATGGGATATATCAGCCACGAACGACGCAAGCTTTGATTGAAACTCTCAATCAAGAATATGCTGGTTTTTTTTATCAAAACAGTCTCAGTGAAAATATCGAGAAATCCTACTGGTTAAAAAAGAAGTGGCAGCTTTTTAAATTACAAAGGATGTTAAAATCTTTTGATAAGACAGTGCAAAAATCAATTGTTAAAACTGCTAAATCAAATTCAAACGATCAATTATCTTATCTTGATGCTCATGAGTTATATTCTTTTGTTTATGATTTAGATCGGTTGCTTTACAGCAAAGAACAAATTGAAAATAAGCAAGAGCACAAAGTGGTCTCAGAATCGCGCCGACGTTTGCTGTTGGATGGTGTTGCCAATTATTTTAGTATTTCATCAGAGAAAGCCGGTTTTTGGCGATACTTCTCTGAGATTTTTTCGCAGAAATATTTGCGGTGGTTAGCTATGCCATCATATATGTCAAAATCTGTTGGTTTAACTCTGCCAATAGATCTAGCCAAACTAGTTGCAATTGATGGCCTAGAGCCACATCGTCAGCAAGTTGAAAAATACATTCCGGCGATTCGAACGCGAGCAGGTTTTAATCAGTTTTCAAGTGTGTATAATCATCTGGTGCTTGTTTCGTTATTCACCGTGGTGCCATATGTTTCAAATCAATTTTATCAAGAGCAAATGAAGCTGGGTGACCAGCAAGCGATTGCGATGTTTGAGCCTGTGGTCCAAACCACTGCAAAAATGGCCCAGGTGGATCATCAACAAGAAAAAATCCAATTAATGATGCAGATTTATCAGAATCACTTTTTACAAAAGTATGGTCGTTTGCCGACAGACGCAGAAATCAGCGCTGTACAGGCTGTTTTGGTGCAAAGGGAAAAGTAAAGACTAAAACGAAAAATAAAATTCTAAATTAAAGTGGCCAATTCTCTAGTTTAGCTTTCTGTATGGTTAAGGTGCAGGCTCGAACAATAAATCGAGAGTCATGATTGCTCTCGTGTTCCCAATGTGAAAAACTGATGATTCTATTTTCTTCTAACACGGCATATATTCTGGTCGCACCAACTCCATTGTTGCCAATCAAGTTTAATTTAACTATAGGTTTTTCATTTTCAAATCCAGAGATATGATAAAGCCTGAGTCCCTGTACAGATCGAGAGGGCGTCCAACCATGTAGGATAGCATTCATGGCGTGAATGGCAGCCTCGTGCAAACCACTGTTTTGTGTGTTGCTGAAAAATTCTTTAATCAAACTTTCAGAGAAACGAATTTGAATCTGTTCTCCAGATAGGGTTTCAATTCTGTATATTCGATGAGGCAATAAAAGGTCAGGTCTTTTTGATTTATATATTTCTAAAAAATCAGTGGATTTAAATCTAGCGACCCAGTGATTTAAAAGCATTTCAAATTTATGTTGTTTGCGCAGGCGTAATTCCAAGGCTTTGCTGAAGCTGTAATTGCTGACGTCGTCGCAATATCGATCAAATAAATCAATAAGTATAGCGTGGTTTTCCTCAAACACTTCTTTTAAATGAGCATATGGTAAAAATTCAAATTTTTGATATTGCGATAAAAAGTTAATATGATTTTGATATTGATCTAATTCGTTTAAAGCCTCTGAGAATTTTATTAGCATTTGATCTTGATAAAGGGCGAATCCCTGATCTGGAATTTTTATATTTTCAGCTGCCATTTCAGATTGCAATTCAATCTTTTCATTTTCAATTAGAGTTTCTTGTTTTTCTGTTTTTTGCTTTTTATTTTTAGCAATTGAATCTTTTTTTTTTACTATATTTATGTTGCTCATTGAAACAGAGGCTGGTGGTTTGACATTTAGACTTGCAAAATCCTCTTTCGAGAGCAAAAATCTTCCGGTGTCGACAAGTTTTTGTCGCAATCGTAAATCTGAAAAACTGCTTAGAAATAAAATATAGTTATTTGGTTTGTTTTCAATTTTAAGATTACGTTTGAGGAGTATAGACAGCTCGCTAACTGTTTTATTTTTATAATGCTCCTCTAGCTTTTTCATTTGTGGATTGGTTGATACCTCATCTGGTTGATTTACTTTAATTCCTTGAAAGTTTTGATTGCGATTTTTGTTAGCCTTTTTCTCGGCCATTTTTTGTTTCAATGACTTAGGTTCGGCTGTCTTAGTCTGTGAGTTTGATAAGCTCGTCTTTGAGGTTTGCAGGAAGATGTTTTCACAGGTGTTTTGCGAATCGGCATACGCGCTGACAAATATAAGAAAGAATGCAATAAATGAAGATAGGGATAACATTCGCATAATCTAGAGATGTGCCATTCTTGTGCCAGCAGAATGCTATTATAATGAAAATAAAGAAGTTTAGGCTGTATAAAAATTTGACAGCTTAGTCAAAAAACAGCCAAAACGAAACTTTCCACAAAAATGTCATAATTTAGAGTGTTTTCTAATGCGCTCTCAGTATCTCAGGAAGAGTTTTTACTCAAATAACAATGGAACCACCGCAGTTGTTTTGCCCTTTGATTTTGCAAATTTTAAACTTTTGTAAATTGCTAAAATTTCTTTTTTCAATTGCACTGACTTTTGTCCGCGATCATCAATGGCGTTGAAAGTTAGAAACTGCGTTTTAGTGCAATCCCCATTGGCATTGATTTGTAACTCAAGGCTTAGCGCCCCTTGGATCATCTCTGAGTAGTGAGTGAGGGCTTCTTGTAATAGCTGAAAACCCGTATTCAAAACATTTTCAGTATGTTGATGTTTGCTCTTGCTGACTGCAAGGCTGCCTTCGATATATGTTTTTGGTAAGGTGAACCAGCCGTGTATTACCAAACGGCCTTCGCGTGGATCTTTGCTGCCATGGACTTCTTGAACGCCATGAGGGTATCTGGGATCAAAAACCACCAGGCGATTCATTTTTGGTTCAATCAAATCTAAAATTCCGTCAGCTTCACGATCGTTCATTCGCGAAAAATTTTGCCAGTAATTCAAAATTTCTGGTTTTAAAATCATGGTGTTGCCACCGGTGAATTTTCGTTTGCTTGGATCCGTTTCCCACGGAGAAAGAGAAAGAACAAAAGCCCAAGGTCCATGGGGTACGTCAGAGTGAAAATTCTGACTGCAGCCATCAATGTAGCAGCTCATCCATGGAGGTGAAATGTCCCAGCAACCTAAATTTCTACGTCCCCAATGGACCAACTCGTGATGAATCTTCATATAAAGCTCTTCAGGGAAATAATGGTAAGCAGGGGTGCGGAGTAGGCTGTATTGACCTGGAACATGCCAATAATCCCAAACGAATCTTTTGTTGTGGGTTTCTTTTGGGTCTGCAAACTGTTCATCAAAATATTGGCGTAAGTTCTTGCTGTGTTTAGAGAATTGATCGACGGTGATCAAGTGCGATTGATTCACAGGTTTGCTTTTGGCCTTGGATTTAGCTTTAGTTTTAGCAGCAGTTTTTTTCATAACAGTGTTTTGCTGGCAAATGGTGTTTTGGTCAAGACTTTGTGAATTCTGACTGTGGCAACATAGGGAATAATAAAAAATCTTGCAAACATCGTTAAATAAATATGCAATACCCGCATGGCACAAGCAGCAAATCACCATTTACAAGATTTTTTCTTATCATTATCTGACCTCTCTGAGCTGACTCAAAAGTCGATGGATCAGCTTGTATCTGAACTGAGTCAGTTTTCTGAATTGCCTTCGGTATCTCGCAATAATAAAAGCGGGGTGCCACCCAAGATAGTCCGTCAATATCTGAGCTCATTAGGTTATCGTTATCCACATCAAGTTGTATCTTTTCAAATGCTTAAAGGTGGAGTTTCAAAAACCACTTCGGCATTAAATTTTGGTTTGCGCGCAGCTCAGTACGGAGCCAGGGTATTGTTTATTGATTTAGATCAACAAGCTAATTTGTCATTTTGTTTAGGTGTAGAAGATGAGAATCTCCCGGTATGGGTCGATATTGTTGAAAAAAAGGTTAGCTGTGAGCAAGCCGCCATTCAAATTGAAGACGGTGTGGATTTAATTCCTTCAAGTTTAAATAATTCCGTTTTAGATAGAGTATTATTGAATTCTCAACGTAATTTTGCCCAAGCTGTGGCTCAGCCCTTAAAATCTATAAAATCTTTTTATGATCTGATCGTGATTGATACGGCTCCAAGCTTGTCGGTGATTAATACAGCTGTGACCTGTGCATCGGCTGTCGTTGTTTTGCCAATCAATCCCGATAAGTTTTCGTTATTAGGGTTGGTTAAAAATATGCAAGATCTTGAGGAGCTTAAGTCCGAGTTCAATTTGGATTTTGCGAAAAAAATTCTGTTCACAAAATTTGATGGCCGAGAAACGGCAAGCCGTGAAATTCTCTCACATTGTATTGAAAAATTTGAAAGTTCATTATTAAAAAGCTATATTCGTACCTCGAGCGAGATTAAAAATAGTATTCGCGAAGGTCGACATATATTTAGCACAAAAACCTCAGCCAAAATAGACTATGACTTGGTCACTTGTGAGTTGTTGGGTTTCAGGAGGGATCATGCCATCGATCAATGATTTTCCAGGTTCTAAAAAGAGCCAGAAAAAAACGAATGACACTGCGGCGGCTAGCAGCCCGAATGTCAAAGGTGCGCAGAACAAACGTCGTCCAGGTCGTGAAAAGCATCTAAGTAAAGCTCGTCCACCAAACGAAGCCGTTGGCAATAGTGACGTACATGTAGTTGATGTAGAAACAGGAGAATATATAGTGAACACGCAAGAAAATTCGCATAATAAAAATTCTGATCATGAACAAAAAAACGAACAGACTCATGCATCAAAGATCTCAGCACAGTCTGCAGAACAAAATCGTTATGATGAAATTGAAAAAGAAAAAGCGCATCATGGTGATTCTTCTCATACTGGACAAACTCAGTCAGATAAATTTGAAATCAAATTTTCCGGCAGCGAAATTTTGCGTGCTAAATTTCCAAAACCATTTGCAGTTGCTGAGAGCATTGCGACGGATTGGTTGAAAGATGGGAATTTTGATGAATTGCCTGTGGATCACCCATTGGCAAAATACTTTGCAGCCAAGGGCTTACGCAAAGCCAAAGAAATTGAGAAAAAAGTTTTAGAGAGCCCCGTTACAGAGAAAGTTGCAATGCAGGCATTGCAAGCGGGAATGAAAGCTCAAGAAATCGTTAATCAAGTCCGCAATAAAATTAAAAAATAATCGGGAATATTTTGTGAAGACAAGTGTTGAAGAGTCGATGCGTTCTAAAATTCAAAATAGTTTGCAGCCTATTTATTTTGAACTTGAGAATGAAAGTCATCTGCATGCCCACCATCATGCCATGTTAACGGTGGCTGATAAGGCTGAAACACATTTTAATGTGTTGATTGTCGCAAAAGCATTTGAAGGACTCGGTCGAGTGGATCGTCAACGAATGGTTTCAGCTTTGTTTGAAGCGGAGCGATTGCTTGGATTGCATGCTTTGTCGATGAAAACCATGACTGAGTCTGAATGGCAAAAATCTAAGTCTCAAAATCTTTGAGTTGGTTCTTAAGTTCTTTTAACAGTGTTTGGACTTCGATAAGCATTTGTTCGTCTGCAGATGGGCCTTGGCAGGTTTGTGTGAGAGTGTCCCAGCTTTGTAAAGCTTTGCGAAGCTCTTTGCCTGTCTCTAGCATTTTTTGTTTGTTTTGATTGCCGACAGTTTGCGCAGGTATAGTTTCATTACCGGCAGATTTTGCATCTGAAGTATGAAATTTATTTGTCGCTTTTTGTTTTTTTAGTTTGCTTTCATCCATGTTGCTTTGAGAAGTGTAAGATCAAAGTTCGTCGATTGACAAGTTAAACACGAATATGAAACATTATTGCCTCTAAATCGGTCAAAAAAGATTTTAAAAGATTTATTTAAAGAGTTTTATTTATAGAATTAAAGAATTGAATTAAAAAATTATTGAATTAAAGGTTTATAACCCCGTTCAATTGGTTACAGATACAAAAGGAGTTTTTAGCATATGTCTCAAGATATTATTTATACAATGAAGGGTGTGAGCAAAATCTATCCACCACAGAAATATGTTTTGAAGAACATTTATCTTTCATATTTTTACGGAGCCAAAATTGGTGTTTTAGGTTTGAATGGTTCTGGAAAATCTAGCTTGTTAAAAATCATGGCTGGAATCGATAAGGATTTTATCGGCGAAGCCTTCCCAGCTCGTGCATTCAAAGTTGGATATTTACAACAAGAGCCTGAACTTGATGAAAGCAAAACTGTAAAAGAAAATATTTTTTCTGGAATGGGTGAGCTGCCAGAGCTTATGGCTGAATTCAATCGTATCAACGATAAATTCAATGACCCTGATATGAATCCAGATGATATGGACAAGTTGATTGAAAAACAGGGACGAGTGCAAGAGAAAATCGAAGCCTTGAATGGTTGGGAGATCGATCAAGTCATAGAAAAAGCGATGGATGCTCTTCGTTGTCCAGATGGTGATTC
>JACCDN011118963.1_pt1 | contig 13367 bp, 16 predicted proteins | sample 7441691 | NCBI WGS metagenome assembly JACCDN01 (sample SAMN15323439, study PRJNA562643) | freshwater metagenome | isolation source: river surface water | place: USA:Blue River Watershed | collected 2017-08-16 | reverse complement strand
CCACCGGCATCGACAACTGGACCATGCGCCAACCCCTCGGCGTGGTGGCGGGCGTGACGCCCTTCAACTTCCCCGTCATGGTGCCCGCCTGGATGTTCCCCGTGGCCATCGCCGCTGGCAACACCTTTGTGCTCAAGCCCAGCCCGATTGACCCATCGCCTTCGTTGTTCATCGCCGAGTTGCTGAAACTTGCGGGCTTGCCCGATGGCGTGTTCAACGTGGTGCAAGGCGACAAAGAAGCAGTCGATGCTTTGTTGGTTCACCCCGATGTGAAAGCCGTGAGCTTTGTGGGCTCCACGCCCATCGCCAACTACATCTACGAAACAGGCGCACACCACGGCAAGCGCGTGCAAGCCTTGGGCGGCGCGAAAAATCACATGGTGGTCATGCCCGATGCCGACATCGACCAAGCAGTTGACGCTCTGATTGGTGCAGCCTACGGCTCAGCCGGTGAGCGCTGCATGGCCATCAGCGTGGCCGTGTTGGTGGGTGATGTGGCCGACCGTTTGATGCCCAAACTGATTGAACGCACCAAAGCTTTGAAAGTGCTCAACGGCGAAAACCTCGCCGCCGAAATGGGCCCCATCGTGACCAACATCGCGCACAAGCGCATCACCGGCTACATCGAGCAAGGCGTGAAAGAAGGCGCACGCTTGTTGGTCGACGGTCGCAACTTTGACGGCGCCGCTGCTGGCGATGGTTGCAAAAACGGTTTCTGGATGGGCGGCACCTTGTTTGACAACGTCACACCAGACATGCGCATCTACAAAGAAGAAATCTTCGGCCCCGTGCTGAGCTGCCTGCGCGTCGCTGGCTTGGCACAAGCCGTGGACCTCATCAACGCGCACGAGTTCGGCAACGGCGTGAGCTGCTTCACCCGTGATGGCAACGTGGCCCGCGAGTTTGCGCGCCACATCCAAGTGGGCATGGTCGGCATCAACGTGCCAATCCCAGTGCCCATGGCGTGGCACGGCTTTGGTGGCTGGAAGAAAAGTTTGTTTGGCGACATGCACGCCTACGGTGAAGAAGGTGTGCGTTTCTACACGAAGCAAAAGAGCGTCATGCAACGTTGGCCTGAGAGCATTGGCAAGGGCGCTGCCCATCTACGACAACTTTGTTATTCACGATACGAATATTGATGCCTTCGATATCACCCAACAGTGATTGCATTTCACGGACAACGGCATCCAGTTTGGATTTGCGGACTTCGATGTGATATTCGGCAACAATCTTACCGGTTTTTAATTCTTTCAAAGTAAACGTACATAAACCTTCGCGACGCGGAGTGAAACGTAAAGAGTTGATTTCTTCAGAGTATGAAACCTCTGCAATATTATGCGTCTTACAATCACCACCAGATTTAAATGGTTTTGGAATTGGTGGAAGCTTTTGATCTTGCTCTAGACCAAGTGTTAAACTCAACGTGCGATTGGGACGATTGGGAGCCTTGGGCGAACTGTCTTCTTCTTCTTCAGTCGCAAAACCACGCAGACCTAATGATAGAATAAAGACAACAAGACTGAATTTTATTTTGTTGTTTATCATCAGATCCCCCTTTTTTCTCGTATCAAAAACACTTTTAAAACTGATTCCTAAAATTCAAATTACAAATTTTTAAACTTATCATGTTTCACTGGCGTCGGCTGCGGTCTTGGTGCCATCACTGGCTGCGCCGGCGGCATGATAACTGTTGGTGGCGCCACAGATGCCGGACCAACTGCTGGCGTTGATTCAACACTGACTCTTCCCATTATTGTATCAGATGAACTGCTGCCAATTCGTGGTGGCACAGTTCGATCGTTTGGATTTCGTAGAGTAAAGAAAATATTTGAAGGCGAAGAAGAGACTATATAAATTAAATCTTGCGCTTCTTTTGGTGTTGCTTCGATGGTGATCGAATTGTATTTGGTGTCCCCGGATAAATTAGTTAACACCATATTTTTTCCATTACTATCAGACTCTATTGTGCGTGGTAAATTGTTAACCACGTTAATACCTGTTGCCAACACAACCACATCTTGCATGATCATGCTGACCTCACGCTTGGTCTGCATACCTTTACCAGAATCAATCGCGGCATAAATATCAATACGATCTCCAGGGCGAATCAATCTTGCAACGCCGCGAATTTCATCCACAGGCAAGGTCACCGCTCGTTTACTCGGAGCCACTTGTAATGAAATTCCAGTGTCAGGACCTGGCAATAATAATTTACTATCCAAAACCTGTTCGTTCTTTTTAATTGGTTTACCAGCAACTTGACCAACTGCAATTTCAGGATCTTGAATGGCGCCTGGCTCGATAAAATCAGCAGGTCTTTGCACGACCTCAAGCATGGTACCATCGATGGTGCGCATCTGTTCAATATCAACTTTGGCGACAACTACGTTTTTCATAGTGCCGTATGTTTTATCGTACTCGGCCTTTTTTTCTTGCGAGTATGAATACAATAAAAAAGCTGCCAGGATACCAGCAACCAAAGATATGACTAGAGATCGAGATTCGTTATTCATATTCTACTGCCCACACTTTGCTGTTAAACACATGCCATACATTGTTCGCACCCACGCAGGGCTTACACCCTGCTCTGCTCCAGTTTCTGAAGCTCTTGCACCTTCTGCAATTTTTTTCAAACTGGTGTGCTCTGCCGGATTCGCCAATTCATCTTTAACTTGTTGAACATCAGTAAACTGAATGGGTCTTCTGGTTGCATAAAAATTATTACCTGAACCACCCGTTGGTACTGATTCATTAATCACCGAATGAAATCGCAATTGTGATTTTGCATAAGTAAACACTGTCTCACTGCCAGTTGTATCTCGAAGATATTGCAAGCTGCTGCGATTACGAAATGTTTCAAAAGCATAATTTCTGGCGCCAATCGAGTTTAAAATTCCCGAATGAATCAAACCAAAAAAACCCAAAGAAAAATTCACTATCAAAATAAAAATGGTCAGTATTGGAATGATTTCAATCATGGCATTTCCACGATCATTGCCAGTTATTTTTTTAGATTTTTTAATGAGAGGATATTTTAACATCCGTTGTCCTCCCATGGAATATTAGCATTTGCTGAGGTTTTAAATTTACCAAAACCACTGTTGGTATTCCAAACAGCTGCTGCACGCTGGCCCATGTAATCCTGGCATTCTTTTAATGAAGGTTCGCGAATCATAACGGCAGACAAATTTGCTTTGAAGCCATCGTCATCTGGTGTAATGTCACCAATCATAGGCAAACGCATTTGTAATATTTTGGCCGTGATAAAACCACGCACACCTTGCATGTTGTGTCTGCTGTCGCCAGTTGATGTTGAATATTCTCTCTCGAAATTCACACCATCTCCGGAACGAATTTCGATCTGTTCAGGTTTGGCAATTTCAAACCAACCATTGTTAAACAAGGGGCTTAAAACTTTAGATGTTACCAAACTTGTGTATTTCAATCGCGCTTGTTTTTGTTGTGATTCTTTATCGTAATTAGCCGCTGAATGTGCGCGCGCCGCTGAAAACAAAACATATTGAGTGACCTCAACAGTAGACAACGTAAAGGTGAATGCAAAAGTCAAAATCGTCATGCCGAATGCGATAACCACCGCAAACATAAATTCAGCTGTGACAAAACCACTTTGACTTTTGATCATCAAGGCACCGGTTTGTAGGAAAGGTTTCTATTCATGGTGCTTGGATGTTTTCCTGAGCCACATCCAGTCCACACTCCACATTCGATCATTCCAGACAATGTCGTCCACGGTTTAGCTACTAGCTTTTGCGCAAACTGACTGTCTTTTAAATATTTGGTAACCATCAAAGACACAGATACGGTCAAAGCCATCAACAAAATTGCTTCCACCAACAATTGTCCTTGTTGGTTTTTCAAGCGATTTGTTACTGATGTTTGCTTAGCTGTATCTGTTCTCATCATTCCCACTTGAGCGGCGAGACGCCTGAACCTGAACTGTCACCAAAGCCATCACCAGTGATCAAATGTTTTTCAACACGCGCGCCAAGCTTGGGCCCCATCTCCTTGAACGAAGTATGTGGACCAGTGATCAACGCACTCATCACCATGGTTGCAAACAATGATAACAACAGGATGTATTCGACAGTCATCGCCGTGATCCTTTAGTTATTGAAAGCTTTGAATATCACCAGTAACTGCATCTGCTTTTTTTTGTATTGCTTCTTTCAATTTTGGTCCAAAAAGCACCAACGCACCAACGACAAGCGCCAATAACAAAACGTACTCGGCAGTGCCTTGTCCTTTTTGATTTTTCATCATGTGATGAAACGCCTGTGATTTATGAGAAATAGCTTTTTTTAGAGCAAAGAATTTTTTGCGCATGAATCCCCCTTTGGATATAAAATGAAGAACCTAATCCTTCATATTCCATATCGGTCCAGTTCGAGATTTTCCTGAGGTATTTTTGCAATTCGCTTGTTTTTACCTGATTTTAGTCCAGCTCCAGACAAAAGCCGTTTCATAATGAGACAGCATTATAAAAAACTTTGAAAAAAACTGTTCAATCCCGGGGCGAATATCCTCCGCAGAAAGCCAATTTATACATTTTCCTACTACTACTAGGATATTTCATTGAAATTTCCTAGTAGTAGTAGGAAAATGTAAATATGAAATACTCTCGAGTTTATACAAAACCACAACAATCCATTCTACTGATAGGACCTAGGGGTACTGGAAAAAGTACTTTTATAAAAGAAATCGCCAAACCAGATCTAACAATAGATCTTTTAAAAAGTTCTGACTTAAAATTGTTACAAAAAGACCCCTCTGAGATCGAATCCATGGTTGCTCACCTCAAGCCTGGCCAATTTGTATTTATTGATGAAATTCAAAAAATCCCAGATTTATTGAACGAAACACATCGTTTGATCGAAAATAAAAAATTGAATTTTATTTTGTCTGGCTCCAGTGCTCGTAAATTAAAAAAAGAAGGTGTGAATTTGTTAGCTGGACGAGCTCGCCTACGCCACATGTATCCCCTAACCTTAAAAGAATTGAATAACCATCATGATATACAGAAAGTAATAAACTTCGGAACTCTTCCAGAGGCAATCAACTGCGCCGATTTATCATCAGCCAATGATTATCTTTTTTCTTATGTCGATACCTATCTTAAAGAAGAAATCTTTCAAGAGGGACTGACCAGAAATTTGAATATTTTCAGTAAGTTTATTGAGGTGGCGGGACAATATCACGGACAGATATTAAATTATGAAAACATCTCACGTCAGGTTGAGAAATCTGGAGACAGCATCAAAGCTTGGTTCCAAATTTTGCAAGACACTCTTGTTGGTTTTTTTCTTGAACCTTATCCCCTGCATTTAAAACCAAGGGAATCAAAACATCCTAAATTTTATTTTTTTGATCCTGGCATCGCCCGCGCAGCGGAAGGCATTCAAAATCTAAAAGAATTTCCAGAAAAAGTTGGATTTTACCTTGAATCCATAATTATCAATGAACTTAAAACTTATTTCGAAGTCCACGGCCTTAAACATAAAATTTATTATTATAATGTTCCCTCGTTTGGCGATATTGATTTGATCGTAGAGATCAAGAAGAAATCAATTTCATCACCTTCCCAGTTGATAACTATCGAAATCAAAAACAGTAAAAAATGGGAAACTGGTTTTGAAAAGCTAAGCCTATTTGTAAAAGAAGAGATGAAAAAGCAAATCATCAAACAACTAGCTATTTACAATGGAAATCACCGTTTAAATAAGAATGGAATCGATGTTTTTCCAATTCAAGTTTTCATCGAAAGCCTGTGGCAAGATGAGATTTTTTAGAACTGTCTGAAAATTTATTTATTTATTTTCAATGAAAAAATAATGATCTTATTAAGGAGGCTATAATTGCGTCCTCAAGAGCAAAATCTAGCTAACAAAAACGTTAACTAGAAAAAAGATAACAACTGAACAGACAAACAAGACAACCAATTGACGAGGTATCATTTAAATCTCCCTAGTTTTTCATGACATAAATGTCAGGGAAATTTCGACCGAATTCTTCGCTGTCCATTCCGTAACCAACGACATAACGATCCTCAATAGTACGTCCAATATAATCAGCACGAATCGGCAATTCACGACGTGCTGGTTTATCTAATAAGGTCACAATTTTCAAAGACGCTGGCGAAGACGCCAACAAACGATTGCGCAAAAAACTAAGTGTGCGACCGGTGTCGATAATCTCTTCGACGATCAACACATGTTTTCCTGCGATATTGACACTGATGTCCTTGATGATTTTGATTGCTCCACCTTTTTCAACGGCTTGCAATTGTACAAAATCTACCTGAACCGGCATATGCAATTCACGGCCAAGATCTGCAGTCATATGCACAGATCCACGCAATGGACAGATTAAAATGATCTCACGGTTGTCGTAATCAGCCTCAATTTGTCTCGCCAAAGATTGAACCATCTTTGTGATTTCTTCCTTGGTAATGAATGGCTGCATGTCATCTTGGACTCTCATAAAAACCCACCTAGTAATTCAAAGTTGTAATACCCGCAACATTGGCCATTTTTAAATATTTCAATGCCTCAGAATGTTTCGGGTCTCTTAGCAAAACATTCTCCCACTGCTCAGTCGCTTCCGCCAAATTGTTTTGATTGTAATATATAATCCCCAACTTTAATCGAGCTGGAACCAATTGAGGAAATTCACGTAATAAATTCTTAAGCTCACGAATCGCACGATCCGAATCACCTGACTGCACATGACATTCTGAAATTCTTAAAACAATTTCTGCTTTACGAGTCGATAATTTCAAAGCCTTGTACAATTGTTCAAGCGCTTCATTGAATCTTTTGTATTGAAAATAAATGTCAGCGATTTCTTCATGTTTTGAAGCCAGCTTCTCTTCGACATAAGAATCCATTTTGCCGGATTTACGATCCAACAATCTCTGCGCCTCTTCGAATACAGTTTTACCCTCGTCATAACGACCAAGATCATTCAATATAATCGACAAACCAACACTGGCATCAGTGTAGGTTGGATCAATTTCAAGAGCTCTTTTAAAAGTCCGGATCGCCTTGTTAAACTGACCCTTGTCATAAAAGATGGTCGCTAACATTTGGAAAACTTCGGGATTGCGACTGTTTTGCAAAATGATTTGATTCAAAATAGGCTCAGCCACCTTATAGTTTCCAGATATAAAGTGTTCTTTAGCTTCTGATAACATTTCATCAAACAAAACATCTGCCACTTACTGCACCCCTTGTTTTGCATTGTCTTTTGCGTATTTGTATTCTTCAGAGTTCGGGAATTTTTCGCGCAATTCATTAAAATAATTTTTAGCTTTGTCTAATTCACCAGTTTTTGCAGCAGCCACACTTGCTCGCGAAAGAGCTTTGGCATCAAAACCCAATCCAGGATATTTTTTTAACAAACCTTCATAACGAGTCAGCGCACTGTCGTATTTTTCGCGAATGAAATAGAATTCGGCAACGTAATCTTCTTTGCCAGCTAACATTTTAAGAATGTCTTGTTTTTTCTGTTTAGCTTCTTTGGCATAATCAGAATTCGGATACTGAGCAACAGTCTCATCAAAATACAAAATGGCGTTCGAAGACAGGGTCAAATCACGATCAATAGTATCTGGCAATTGTTTGAAAAAACTCATCGCCAATCGATAGGTCACATAATCAATTTGCGCGTGTTTTGGATGTAGATCTTTAAACGACTGATAAGCCACTTGCGCTTCAGCAAAGGATTCTTGTTTGAAATAACAGTCTGCAATTGCAAGTTCTGACATCGCTGCAAATTTAGAGTACGGGTATTTATTTTTAACTTCTTGATAACGACGAATGGCCTCTTCGTAACGTTCGTCTTTGTCATATTCTTGCGCGACCTTATAACCTGCGTCGGCAGTATCTGTTTTTTTATCGTTGGAAGAACAACCCACGATAAAAGAAAAAGCAGACGCCAACATCATTGACGACAAAAAATTGAGAATAATATTTTGAAACGTATTTCTATTTTTAACTCGACGCATCTTCCACCCAAGCCGATGTTAGAACGCTCACCTGCTTGAGTCAACCACAGAAGCCACAGGATTAGCTGTTGCCCGTAGCATGATCGTAAACAGCAGATAATGAAACCTTCATAATGCTAACAAATGGAATTGAAATCATCATACCGATCACTCCCATAAATTGTGCGCCAAGAATAATCGCCAACACCACAGTCACTGGATGCAAATTAACAACCTTGGCAACCACAAACGGCACAATCAAAACCATATCTAAGATTTGCGAGAGTGCGTAAATAATAACCAAAGCCAACCAAGGCGCCTGCGGACCACCTGCTGCGGGCGACATTTGCACAAACGCAATCATAAATGCCGGAGCGGCGCCAATCAATGGGCCCAAATATGGAACGACATTCAACAAACCACCAAAAATCGCCAACAACAATGCATAGGGAAATTGTATGATCGACAAACCAATCCAAATCACCAAACCAACCAAAATGGTTTCAATCGATCGGGCGCGGATAAAACCACCGACCTGATTGCTAATTTGATAATGCAAATGCAATGACAACTCGAACAAATTATTTGGCACTAACGAAAACAACATGCGTGAGAAATCTCGGCCATCTTGCAACATAAAATAAGCTAAAAAAGGTGTGAGCAAAAAAACCGTCAAAGATTGCGACAGCAAATCAGGCAAAGCCTTTAAAAAATTTTCTGTCATCGCTGCTATTTGCGGCGTCACTGTTTCACGAATGTCCATGGGATAAACCCGTGCCAGCCAAGCACTGACCTGAATCTCTAATTTATGGCTGAAGGTCGACACCGAAGTCGCATACTGCGGAAAAGAATGTTTCAATGACTGCGCCTGATCAGCCATCATCGGAATAATCAATTGCAAACCGACAACGACAAAAATCGCTAGGCCAACAAAGGGCACAGCTGTTGCCAACGAACGGGAAAAACCTTTTCTTTCCAACCAATCAACAATCGGCGCTAACAAATAATAAGTCACTGAAGCGAAAATAAAGGACAAGAATAAATTGCGATTTAATAACACAACCATAAACAACATCAGTAGAGTCGCAATAAAGAAAAATAATTTAATCCGGCGCTGTCTGCCGAGTTCTTTTTCTAAAACATTCATATTATGACTCTATTTCGCTAAATTTTTCTTTTTTCAGCTCGCTAATTTTGGCTGTTGTTTGATGTAAACGAGTTCCTAAAACTTCTGCCAAACGCATTAAAATTTTGACACCTGCAGTTGGATTGCGATCTATTATTTCAATTAAATCTGGTTTGAAAAAACCAATTAACACGGCGTTCTCATGAGCAATTGCCGTCGCCGACCTGAGGCCTTCACGCTCAACCAATGCCAATTCACCAAAAAAATCTTTGGCTTTTAACAAAGTCACCGGATTAAAGTGCGATTTCCCTGTGGTAGCCTCAATTTCTTGCGTGATAATATCAACAGAGCCAGACAAAATAATATACATACCAACACCGGCTTCGCCCTGTTTAAAAATAGGCTCACCAGCGCGATAGCTTCTGACGTTGACAATTCTTTGCAACAAACGCAGCTCTAATGGATTTAAATCTTGAAAAAGAATGTTTTGACGTAAGCTTTCACGTAAACCCTTGCGCTCACCCGCATCGCGAAACAAGTTGTCCCAAATGAAATTCATTCGAAAATCCTTCCTGACGTTTGCAAAATATTATCTTGCTGAATCCAGCCCGTCGCAGCCCCCGGATAGGTGATTTGCAACCAAACTTTATCTTGTTCTTTTTTATAATTTTCCATTTGCACTTCGGAACCACCAGATAACTCATACAACTGCACGCTATCAACTGCCGGTGCCGAATAAACCACAGCTTTTTCCACAGTCACCGTGCCACGCGCAGTACTCTGGTCCAACCATTTGCAAATCAATAAACATGTTGAGGCTAAAAACAAAACAGCAAACAAAACATTCATCGCATTCACTGCGGGAAAGTCTCCGTCACCAGCTTTTGCGCGTTTTCTTTTGCCCAAATAAACAAGAAAAAACCAAGCAAAACCCACCAACGTTAAGATATGAATAAAGATAAATCGCGATAGCGTAAATTGACTGAAAACATTGTCATGCATATTCTGCCATAACGAAATTCGATGAGGAATCTCACGCACCTCGATATGTTTTGTCAGATATTGCAAACCTTGATCGGCAGCAGAAAAATATGGATCCAGCGAGTAGGCCTTGCGCATCAAAGCCAGCGCTTCGAATTTGTTGCCAATTTGAAACTGGACCAATGACAAGTTCACTAACGCCTGAACATTGGTCGAGTCTTGCTGCACAGCAAACCGAAATGCAGGCAACGCGATATCATATTTTTTTTCCTGATAAGCCAAAACACCCTCTTGAAATGCTTTTTCAAAATTGGGCCAGACTTTGGTCGCGGTTGGCGTCGTCGAATTTGACTCGTTGTGCTCTTGCGCATGAGCCAAGTTAGAGTCATTGAAAAATAACACGGATAATAAAATAAATGTTTTTATCAAATTCATGGTTTGAAAATTCTAATCTTCTTCATTCTCAGTGTCTACGGTGTTAAAATGTTATTCTCAACTTTAACGCGAAGGATGATTTTATGTCAGATGCCAATTCTCTTATCGGCCATCAAATTGATGATTCAAAACAGGTCAACCAACTGATCAATGATCTGGTCAATGAAGTAAGCAAAATAAACTCTCAAATTTCCGGCACCGGCCCTGCGAAATCAACTCATGCTGAAACTGGGAAAATGGTTATCGATAAAGCCGGCAAAGTTCGCGGCCGACCATTGCATTACAACTATGTTGGTACAGGCGCTGGACGCGGCGTTTATGTCGAGTTGGAAGATGGCAGTATAAAAATGGATTTAATCAATGGTATTGGAATTCACTTGATGGGTCATGCCAATCCACGCGTGATGAAAGCAACTGTTCGCGGTGCACTTTCTGATATTGTGAATCAGGGAAATCTTCAACCCAACCGAGAGTACATTCGTTTTCTAGATAAAATCACAACCTTGGCTGCAAAAAACAGCCGTTTGAAATATGGCTGGCTTGCAACCTGCGGCACTATGGCCAATGAAAACGCCTTGAAACTGACTCGACAAAAACTTTCTCCAGCTCGCATGACTCTCAGTTTTAAAAATGCTTTTGCGGGCCGCTCAACAATGATGGCAGAGTTGACTGACAACCCGGCTTATAAAGTTGGATTGCCTGAATACAATGAAATGTTGCGCATTCCATTTTATGATAAAAAAGACCCACAATCGATCGATAAAACTTTGCGAGCGATGAAAGAACACATTGCTCAACATGAAAAAAACATTTCTTGTTTTTCATTTGAACCCATGTTGGGTGAAGGCGGATACCAAGCCGCCCCTCGCGAATTTTTTATTCCATTGTTAGAACTTTGCAAACAACACAAAATTGCAATTTGGGCTGACGAAGTTCAAACTTTCTCTCGCACTGGCGAATTGTTTGCTTTTGAAACTTTGGAAATCGGCAATTACATCGACATTTGCACGATCGCGAAAACGGCTCAGGTCGGCTGCACTCTTTACACTGAAGAATTCAATCCTCAACCCGGATTGATCGCTGGTACATTCTCGGGCTCAACGCCTGCGCTGAGTGCTGGTTGTGAAATTTTAGATATGTTGCAAGAAGGTTATTTAGGTCGCGAAGGCCGCATCAATGACATTCACAATCGTTTTATTAAAATGTTGAATGATCTAAACCAAACCACCTGCAGCAATTTATTAAATGATGCTGGCGGCATGGGCTTGATGGTGGCGGTGACCCCTTATGATGGAAAAAAAGAACAAGTCGATCAATTGCTGAAAAGAATGTTTAATAATGGCTTGATTGCTTTTAACTGCGGAAAAGATCCAATGCGTGTGCGTTTTTTAATTCCTGCAACAATTGAAAACAAAGACATCGATCGCGCAAAAGAACTTATCGAAAAAAGTATGCTTGAAGGAGTCTAATTGCAATTCGTAGAACTGTGCCGAAAAATGATTGCTTTCGATAGCTCGCCATCACATGGCACCAAAGATTTGGTGTTGTGGTTGGCAAAGCTTGCTCAAAGTAAAAATTTATCTGTTGAAATTCAAGAGGAAAGCTTGCACGGTTTGCCGCAGGCAAATATTTTGATTCGACCACAGGCCGAAAGAGCCTCTTTAGAATTTTTATTACAAACACATTTAGACACTCCTGATCCTGGACCTTTTGGTTTATGGACCGAAACTGGTCACAATCCTTTTGACGCTCATATTATTGATCAGAAAATTCATGGCGTAGGAACTGCCGATGTAAAATTGGATTTTCTCTGCAAGCTCGAGGCTCTTTCACAAGCGCAGAGCTTACAAAAACCATGGCGTCTGCCGCCTGTATTGGTGGGAACATTTGGTGAAGAGCTTGGCATGATGGGTTCTTTGCGTTTAATTCGAAAAAATAAATTGTCTGCAAAAATGGCCCTGATCGGCGAGCCCAGTAATTTGCAATTAATCACCGCCGGCAAAGGCATGGCCGCTGTTGAAATTCGCATACCCTACAGTGAAGATGAAAAAAAATACCGCATTGAACACAATTTATCTGAAAGCACATCCAGCCAAAGCCGAATTTTTCATGGTAAAGCCGCACATTCTTCAACGCCTCATCTTGGTGACAGTGCCATAAAAAAAATGTTTGAACATTTGCTACAACTGCCAAGTGGAATCGTTATTATGGAAATTGAGGGCGGCGTAAATTTTAATACAGTCTCAGCCAATGCCTTTTTGGATGTAGACCCAATTTCTCGCTTTACAGACCCGATGGCAAAAAAGTTAACCACTATTTATCAGGCCATTTTGCAGCTTGAGAAAAAATTCTTAGATTACACAGACAATGATTTTACCCCGCCAAATCCGACCTTAAATATTGGTCGCATTGAAACTTTTGAAGATTATATTTTCATTGGTGGAAATTGTCGTATTGGCCCATCCGTTTCTAATGAAGTTTATGAACAATGGATGCGTGATTTAACCGAAGTTTGCCAACAAGTTGGCGCTGATTTCAAAGTCGCCGATTATAAACGTCCCTATCGCACCGATGAAAATAGTATGCTGGTTCGAGGTTGTTTGGCAGAAATGAAAAATTTAGGTTTATCCACAAGCTTAACCACACAATCTTCATCCAATGAGGCCAGCTTGTGGTCGCGCATTGGCGTTGAGTGCGTTTCATTTGGTCCCGGCCTTCGTGAAGGTAATATCCATACACCAAATGAAAATGTCGCGACTGAGGATTTAAAAAAAGCGATTTTATTTTATCGTTCTATAATTGAAAGGTTTTGTTTATGAGTTT
>JACCDN010286006.1_pt1 | contig 13368 bp, 13 predicted proteins | sample 7441691 | NCBI WGS metagenome assembly JACCDN01 (sample SAMN15323439, study PRJNA562643) | freshwater metagenome | isolation source: river surface water | place: USA:Blue River Watershed | collected 2017-08-16 | reverse complement strand
CATTGGGATGATGCGAAAAAAGACTTTACTGACCTTTGGAAATATACGGTAGAAGATGCCGCTGTCATGGGTCAAGAATTAGTCATTAGTCCGCCTTGGAATCTATAGCCAAGCTGTTGCGCCCAGGGCTCTTTTCCCAGAAAATAACTTAACGTCTCACGGGAAACGAAATTCACGTGGGTGGGGTCTTGAAAAACAGCTTCTGATGGATAGGCCGGAGTTACAGCTACAAATACTCCTCCAGCTTTTAAACATCGGGCTATTTCATTCATAAGCGAAATGAATGGGAACTGTATTTCGCCCTCTCTTGTTCTCTCCCACCTCGGAATATGTTCTAGTAAATCGTACGCTGAGAAACTTGAAATTTCTTGATCATCAAAAGGTAATTGAGATGTCAAATCTACTTGTAGAAATCTAACGCCACTAGAATTTGTAAAATCACTGTGGAAATCTGTTGCGACAAGAGTGGAAGCTTTGAAAGGATTTCGCGGCGAATTTCCAGCCCCTAAATCAACATGAATAGAACCAAATTCTGTGTGGAAAAATGGAATCGACTCTTGCCAGCTTTGCCCATGCATCCAACGATTGAAACTTGAAGAAATTTTCATCGGAGGTCATCTTCACCTAGAGTGCAATCCAATTTCATGATTAAACCTTAGCCCCTACGCTGGCATACGTCATTCAATGACTCATGAAATTTCGAGGCGCCACCAGTAAAACCTGTAATAAATATCTACAAAATCCAAAGAAGCTTCTTAGACTCTTTATTGGTCGTTCCGATAAGTACCGAGCAAATTCTGCCCTTTGGTGTATCGCAATTTGAATAGGTCTTAAGATCCAAGGGGATCGGTAAATGTCCGATAATTCACCAAAACGTTGCCCGACCAATTCCGGATCTGAAAGGGACTTAATTCGATGTTGAATTGATAATCGAAATGGCTGAAAGTCAGTTAAATCATTACGCGCCAGTCTCTTAGCCTGAATCTGATTTCCGTACAAGAATTTGCTAATTGCCACATCATCGGGAAATTCCGTCCAGTCTAAGTAGTCCATTTGAAGCAGGATTTTGCAAGATTCTCGAGAAAGAACTATGAAATTTCCGGCGACAAATCGGGATCCCAAGTATTCTCCAAATTCCCCAGAAAAGAATTTCGGGTCAGTCTTAGTGGACAGATAAGACCGAAGTCTGGAATCTTCAAAATAGGTAGAGGTGTTTGTCCGGATTAGGAAATCAAATTGCTTATTTTCTAAAGCCCACGCCACAGAAAGAAGAGTTTTGTGCAATATATTTTCAAAATACTCTTGCGTCGGAAGTAATAAGAGATTCCTGTTTCGTACCTGCGGTAAATCTACGGTTTCACTGCCTAGCATCCAGTATATTTCCGATTGCTCTGAAAGTTTAATTGATTTCTCTTGAGCAATTCGATGACTAACATACTTCTCATTATCATTAGTAAGTGAAAGATATAGGATTTTCAATTCATATTCCTAAAATTTGGTGTGGGTAACAGCTTTTGCCTTGCTTTGATTAAGTCTACAGTTACAATTGAGGAATGAGGCTGATGGGTAGAAATGTCAGGAAAATAATTCCTCACTTGATTGTTAAGTGGAGAAAATTTAGAAACGCAAACAAAACTAATTCGCCCTTCCTTTCTGGGGACTCAATCTCTGAAATTTGTGAGTTTACCTACCGAGGTCAAGAGTTAACACCTATTGAGATAAAGAGAATCAGATCAGCAAAATCAATCTTTGTTTTCAGCGACTTCCTAGAGGATCTTCTTGAACTGCTTTCAGGCGACTCTAAGGTAAGGGTCTTGATTTCGGGAAACGGGGATAGGAATTTTGAATTGCAGCCCGACTTACCTGACTCTGTAAGACTTTTTCTTTGTCAGAATTATGCGGGGCCAATAAACCCTAGGGTAAGGACTCTGCCTATCGGCCTTGAGAATCAACGGTTAGGACGATCTGGTTTTCCTCGGTTACACCAATTTGATTCTTCCTCCAAAATCTCAAATCGAGTGCTCGTGCCACCCATGGCGCCTACAAATGTCCAACGTAAAGATTTTCTGGCATTCCCAAAGGGAGTAGACAGTGTCTTTGATGTTGCAACTGACTATTTAGGAACGAAAAAGTATTTCATGCTCACTAGGTGCTACAAGTTTATTCTTGTTCTTGAGGGCAATGGTTTTGATACGCATCGATTGTGGGAAGTCTTGTACCAAGGATCTTTTCCTGTAGTGCTGCGCACTCCTTGGTCTGAATCACTCGAATACTTAGGTCTACCGATTTGCTACGTCGAAAATTTCTCAGCACTGGACGAGGATTTCCTGGAAAATTTTCTTCAAAGTAATTTGGAATTCAATCCGAAACTTCGCCCTGAGCTTTGGACAAACTATTGGAAAGATTTGGTTGACGAATTAACATAGATTTAGTTGACAATTTTCTTGAAATAATCAATCGTCATTCTCAACCCATCTTCTCTAGTTATTTTAGGTTCCCAATCCAAAAGCAGTTTTGCTTTGGTGATATCGGGTTCTCTTATCAAGGGATCGTCACTAGGAAGTACTTCATGCTCAATTTTGCTCTTCGAGCCTGTGAGCTGGATTATTTCATTTGCAAGTTCAGTCATAGTTACGGGCGATGGATTCCCTAGATTTATTGGCTCTGGGTTAATACTTGAGAAAAATAGTTTTATTAGCCCGTCTACTAAATCGTCTACATAACATAGTGACCGAGTTTGAGTGCCTTTTCCATAGACTGTTAGAGGATTCCCCGACAACGCTTGAACAATGAAGTTGCTTACGACTCTTCCATCATTTACCGCCATTCGAGGGCCATATGTATTAAAAATTCGCGCTACTCGAATTTTGGTCCCATATTGTCGATGGTAATCAAAAAATAGAGTCTCGGCAGCTCGCTTACCCTCGTCATAGCAAGATCGAATTCCAATTGGATTTACGTTTCCCCAATACTCTTCGGGTTGAGGTGAGACATTTGGATTTCCGTAAACCTCCGATGTACTAGCTTGTAAAACAGGAATATCAAGTTCTGTAGCCAGTTTAAGAACGTTAATAGCCCCTTGAACATTTGTTTGCAAGGTCTGGACTGGATTTTTTTGATACATAACTGGAGATGCAGGGCAAGCTAGATTGAAGATTCCATCAACTTCCATTGAGAATGGGGAAATGACATCCTGCCTAATTGCCTCAAAATTTGGGTCAGTTCTAAATCCGTCGAAGTTGGACTTGCTTCCAGTGAAATAATTATCAAGTGAAATAACTTCGTAATTTGACTTAAGAAGTTTCGAGATTAGGTGCGAACCCACAAACCCAGCTCCACCGGTTACAAGTATTTTCATTAGCGCCCTAACAAGTATTTTTGATTTTATAAATCATTCTTTGCCCGATCAAGTCGCTATGCTACATCTATGAAGTTAGGAATTCGGCAAATCGCGAGCAGCGTTTGGCCATTTTCTCGTATGAGACGGGATGAGATTAACTTTCGTCATCATTGGTCAAGCGAAATTTATGGCCAAGGTAAGGCATTTAGGAATATCTTTAGGTTTCCACGATGGATGCCACTTTTATTCACCTCGGATCACGGGGCGGCTCTTGCATCAGACTTTGATCCTTCGATGTTTGAATTTCCAAAACTATTAAAATTTCATATAACTTGGTCAGAACCTGTTGCCGACAATATTCGAAGGCGTTCAGAAATCAAAGGTCGAGTAATGCTCGCACCGCACCCATGGTTGGTTTACCGAAAAATGTCGCATATAGAATTATTGCCAAATCGAGTGGGGACAATATTCTTCGCATTTCATTCTTCACCACAAACTAGAACCCCAAACCTGAACGACGATAAAACCATTGAATACCTGAAACAGTTACCCGATAATCAGAAGCCAGTGACAGTTTGTTTTTACCATCCCGACTTGCAAACCGCGCGAGCAAAAATTTATGAAGCTGCCGGCTTTTATGTCACGAGCGCGGGAGACACCAGGGCGTACGATTTTGTTGATAACTTTTATAAATTAGTTTCGAATTATGCCTTTGCGATTTCTCAGGGACTTGGTTCTCAAGTTGTTTTTTGTACTGAGATTGGTATACCTACGCAAATTATCAACTCAAACATAAAGGTGATTACTTCTAGTAGCTCTTCAATTTTTCAGAGTCAACTAGACCCTATTCTTGAGGACAAGTCGCGAGAGGCAAGGGAACTCTTTGGCGCTCGATACAATCAGGTCACGCCAGATCAGCTTGCATTTGCTAGGCATGCGCTGGGTTATACGTATTTAGCCAAAATCGGTAGACTAAGACTCTACGTATATTTTGTTACTGCTCTAAATTTCTTACCTTGGTTGATCATGAAAACTACGCAGTTGGCACGGATGCTCAATCGGGGCAATGAAAGAGATTTTGAGCAAACTTTCACCAATCCAGATTAGTGTTTGATTCATCTTGCGTGCCGTATTTTGCTTCCATGGCAAAGCCCTTTATGCTTTGAAAATGTCTAAGGGTGACTCATATTGCTACTTTCTTCTCGGCCACTCCTCCAAAAATCCGGTTCATAAAGTGTTCTTGAAATGAAATACTGTTTAAAATGCCTACAGCCTGATACTCGGCCGGGCACCTTTTTTGTTGAGGGGATCTGCCCCGCGTGTAATTTCAAATTAACTTCTACTCGAGAAGATTGGCGGAATCGCACACGAATATTGAAAGAAATACTGGAAACTCGAAAATCCCATAATCATAGCTCGGGTCATGATTCAGTCCTAGGTGTGAGTGGAGGTAAAGACAGTACTAGGCTTGCGCTATACGCGAGAGACGGTTTGGGATTGAATCCCCTCTTGGTCACCGTGTCTTACCCTCCAGCCCAAATGACCAAAATCGGCGCGATGAACATCGACAACTTGGTGCGACTTGGTTTTAATGTTTATCAGACTGCGCCATCGCCAACAGTTTGGAAGAAGTTAATGAGGGCAACCTTTTTAGAATCTGCAAATTGGGCGAAAAGTACAGAATTAGCTCTATTTTCAGGAGTTCCGCAAATAGCTATCGAAAACAACATTTCTCTTATCCTCTGGGGCGAGAACCCGGGACTCCAACTTGGTGCACTTGAAACTCTTGGAACCGAAGGCTGGGACGGGAATGCGCTAAGAAATATGAACACTCTCAGTGGTATGAATGAAGATTGGTTAAGAAAACAGAAACTAGAAATGAATCATTTATTGCCTTACTTGTATCCAAGTCTGAATGAATTTGAAAAGAATGATTTGCAAATTGTTTTTCTTGGGTGGTCTATGAGTAACTGGGGGCTACTTGAGAATGGATTGAGTGCCGGTTTTTCTGGACTCAAAAGTCGAGTTGATATCCCAATAAACACTTCAGATTTAATTAATGTCAGTTCCCTAGATGAGGACTGGGTAATCTTGAATCAAATGATCAAATACTACAAGTACGGGTTTGGGCGAGCTACTGACTATGTAAATGAATGGATTCGATCTGGGCGAATTACTAGGGACCAAGGAATTCCGATTGTTCGAAAATACGATGGAGTATGCCACGATGGCTACATTGAATCATTTGTAGACTTTATTGGAATATCCGCTTCTGAATTCTGGGAAACTGTTAAGAAATTTACCAATCGAGAACTTTTTGATGTTCCTCTTGGTGGCCGACCAATGCCTCGCTTTGAGGTCGGTCAATAATGAAGAATTCTGTGGTGGTTGATTACGGGGTCGGAAATATTGCATCAATCTCGAATTTCCTTACCCAATTTGGCATCAACGTTGAATACACAAATGATTCCCAGAAAATTGTCGATGCGGATTTGGTTGTTCTCCCCGGCGTAGGTTCTTTTGGCCCGGCCAAAAAACAACTGGACCGTAGTGGCGCCACTAGCGGAATACTTGAAAGAAGTCGCCTGGATCTGCCAATTTTAGGGATTTGTCTTGGTTTTCAATTACTCACCATGGGTTCTGAGGAATCTCATGATCAAGTTGGCTTGGGATTAATTAATGCCTACACCCGAAAACTAGCTAATGGGCCGAGAATTGGATGGCAAGAAATTTCCAGGTCTGGCAAAATTCAAACCAATACCCCGTCTTATTATTTCAATCATTCTTATGCTGTGACTGGTTCTCCGGATGTTGAAGACTTTTCGTACGTTGACCGAGAGAACTATTATGCAATGCTTCGAAATCGAAGCATTGTTGGCGTCCAGTATCACCCCGAAAAGAGTCAGCGGGCGGGAATTGATTTTTTTGCAAGCTTGCTTTCAGAATTCTGGCGGCAGTAACATGAAGAAACTGGGTGCTACAGTCTTAGTTAAGAATCAACTGGTAGTGAATTCCACTGGTTTTAGTTCCTACAGACCGATTTCTAGATTGAGCCACACAATTCTGCGGCTTCAGGAATGGGAAATAGATGAAATAACAGTCTTAAACTTGTCTCACTCTGAAAGTCCCTTGAAGGATTTCAATAGCTTGTTTGATGAAGAATTACTTGCAGCTATTAACACACCTCTTGCATATGGTGGAGGTATCAAATCGAGAACTGAGGCAGAGACGATAATCTCTGCCGGCTGTGAAAGAGTTGTCCTCTCTGGAAAAAAATGGCGGCCAAGCGATACTCATGAAATTTCTAAAAACCTTGGCGAACAATCAATCTTAATTCATCTTCCGCTTCGCTTAAGTGAAATTTCCCAATATCAGGTTCATGGTACGGAATCATCACTGCGGGAATATTTGAAGGAATTACCTTCGAGATGGGGAGGAGAGGTGTACATTAAAGATTACGACATGGATGGTAGAACTTTTAGAGCTGACTTCTTTCAAGGGTTAGTCAGCATTGTCAATGAGGCAAATTTTCCGATTCTTCTTGGCGGAGGGGTAAGGAATTTAAATGATGTCCAACAATTAATAGATTTGGATTTTTCTAAAGGGGTAATGATCGGAAATTGGCTCAATAGTCAAGAATTGTTAATCCCAAGAATTAAATCCGACCCCTTGCTGTCGGCAAATTTACGGAAATTGAATGGATTCAAATAATGCTAACTAGATGCGCAAAATGCCTTTATTGGTCTAATCATCCGCTCGGAATTACATTTGACTCAAGTGGGGTTTGTTCAGGATGTCTTGTTCACGAAGAAAAGAACCAACTTGACTGGGTTCAAAGAAAAATCGAGCTCAAGAAAATATTTGAAAGTCGAAGTGGTCAATCCAACTATGACTGTGTAATCCCTGTTAGTGGTGGCCAAGATTCCTTTTTTACGGTCCATTATGCGATAAATGAGCTCGGACTAAATCCGCTGTTAGTTAATTTCAATCGGAATTTCAATAGCAAGGAAGGAATCAGAAATTTATCAATTTTGAGATCGGTCTTCGATGCTGATTATCGTCAATTCACAATTGGTTTGACGTTAGCCAAATCCATTATTAGTTGTACGCTTTCGAATCTGGGCTCACTGAATTGGCTGTGGATTGCTGGTCAAACTTCTTTGCCGGTAAGAATAGCAATCGATTTGGAAATTCCGTTTGTTCTCTGGGGTGCTCATCAAGGTCTCGAACAAGTTGGAATGTACTCGCATTTAGAGAACGTAGAAATGTCTCGCAGATATCGTCAGGAACACGATTTGATGGGGTTTGATGAAGAAAGAATTTTGGACTTTAACCCGAATTTCACAAATGATGACCTTTCGCCAATTAGATATCCGAGTGACCTTGAATTGCACCGTTCGGAAGTGAGGGGAATTTATTTAGGTAATTTCGTTCGGTGGGATCCCACATTTCAGCACGAACAAATGAATCGACTATACGGTTATGGCAGTCGAAATAATGTGCGGGCATTTTGGCCTTACGACAATCCTGACTGTCCAGTGTATTTTGGATTAAATGATATTTTAAAGCAGGCAAAATACGGCTACTCCAAAGCCACAGATCAACTCACGCGAGAGATTAGGCATGGTCGTATCTCAAGAACTGTGGCATTAAAGCTTGAAAAGAAATTTCTTAGCCAAAGGCCTGAAGGTATTTCTGAATTTGCTAGATGGATGGGAGTCTCCGAAAAAACTATCAACTTATTGCTTTTGCAGCATGCTGGGGATTTCTCTTCATCCGTCCTTGCGGGAGACTGGATAGATAGACCATTCCAAGATGCTCTTCGAAATCGATTTAGGGGACTATTCTCGAATTCGACTTTCCTTGATAGCGATTACCAAAATATTGGTAAGGGAATTTAGCCTTTGCAATTGAAAGGTTTTCTTAGCTTTTGGCCTAGTGAATTCAGAAAACACTCAAGGAAATCCCGATCTATTGCTATTTTGGCAGTGTTTCCTGAATCAACCTAAATCAGTGTTTCATTGATTAATTCTTTCACGAATTTGAGAATAAATGTAACAAGGTGTGAAACTTTCTTGCTTGTACTATGTGTTGGTGAAAGTTCATCTGATTGGCCTTGGCAACATAGGGATAGGCTATGACTTAGAAGGTGACATGCTTATTAGTCGCCAAACAAAATCTCATGCAAAAGCAATCTTGGAGTCACCCGATTTCGAATTAGCAGGAATTTCAGATAAATCCATCAAGAGGTTTAATACCGCCCAAAAGATTCTTGGCACCAGAAATTTCCAGAGTAAATCCATGCTAACGGAAAACTCTACTTCGGATTTGGTTGTAGTAGCAGTGAATACGATTCAGCATGCCACCGTGGTTGAATCTCTTACTACGCCACCAAAGGTGTTAATCATCGAAAAGCCTGCTGGCTCAAATTCTACGGAGTGTCTAAGGATTTCCTCCTGGGCGGAACAAAACAGCGTACAAGTTTTCGTAAATTACTTTAGGCGATATCTTACATGCAGCATAAATTCACGTCTTTACCTGAGTGAATTAGAAACTGGCGTCTTGCTCTCCGCGGAAATATATGGGTATGGATCTCTACTTAATATTCATTCTCATTTTATTGATTTGGGATTCTATCTAACTGGTAAATCTATTTTTTGTAGTTGCACAAAGAAATTCGGAAATCGACTGGCAGATTCGCTAGTTGTATTTTGTGAGAAGTGTAAGGTTTCTTACATATTTGGAGGCGTAGATGGGTTGAAGGATGAAATTACAATGTCGCTGAAATTCGAGTATGTTCATGTATTAATTACAAAAGATGGAAAAAGAATTGAAATCTTGGACAGAGTTAAACAAATATCAGCAGTGTTTGAGTCCCATTCAATAGAATATGAAAACTACCAGAAAGTCGTTTATGAGAAAATAGGTTCAATGCTCAAACTAGGCATAGTAGAAAAACATTACCTTGGTCTTGAGCAAGCAAACATGGTCCATCTCTTCCTCGAAAGTATAGAATTAAATAATGAAACATAATGAGTTGGCAATACTCGGAGGATCACCTGTAATTGATCACGAACTAGTTAATTATTCATCAATAGATACTTCGGATATTGCTGTGGCGACGCGAGTATTGGAGTCTGGCAATTTATCTCGGTTCATCGGAGCCAGTGGGGATTATTTTCTGGGGGGCAAAACCATTTTAGACATGGAGTCCGCATGGAGCAAATTTTTTGATACTAAGTATGCGGTCTCATGTAATTCCTGGACTTCAGGGTTGTGGCTTGCAATTGGTTCGTTGGGATTAGAACCAGGTTCTGAAGTTATTTTGAGTTCTTGGACCATGGCGGCTACAGCCACAACACTCCTCCACTGGAATTTAGTTCCTGTCTTTGCTGACATCGATTCAAATACATTCAATATTGATCCTCAGGATGTAATTCAAAAAATTAACTCAAGGACAAGGGCAATCGTTGCGCCGGATATTTTTGGACAGTCAGCAGATATTGAGAAGCTTCGTGAAATCTGTAATAAGTATGATCTCTATCTAGTTAGTGATTCAGCCCAATCGCCTGGCGCAAAACGAAATGGATATCTAGCTGGTACAAAGTCTGATATTGGAGGATTTAGTCTCAATTACCATAAACACATACATTCGGGCGAAGGTGGTGTTGTTGTAACAGACTCAAGCGAGCTCGCGAATCGAGTGCAATTATTAAGAAACCATGGAGAAGTGGTGGTTGGTCAGAAATTTGCTCAAGATCCATTTCTTGGAATAATGGGTATGAACATGCGCATGGGCGAGATCGAGGCCGCTATTGCTGAAAATCAATTAACGAAACTTGAGGCAGCCGTGCACTCTAGGCAAACAGCTGCAGTTCAATTTGCAAGTTACCTATCAGGCTTGCCCGGTTTAAGTACACCCGCTGTAGCGCCCGGAAATACCCATGTTTACTATGTGTATGGGATGAAAGTGGACACGGAATACCTAAAGATTGATAGACAAATGTTAATTGAGGCGTTACAAGCTGAAGGCGTGCCTGCAATTTTAACTGGGTATCAGAATATTCATTCTCTACCTCTTTTCAAAAAGCAACTCACTTATCCCAAGAATGCTCTTCCCTATTCCTTGCTTTCTAAACGTAGAAGGCAACAGTTGGCGAATTTATCCCTTCCTGTTTCAGAGAAACTGCATACTCGGGATTTCTTTGGAATCAATTGGTGTACAAAGCAATTCAATCAACTGGACGTTTCCCTCGTTGGGGAAGCTTTCCAAAAAGTCTGGAGAAATATTGATGCTTTGCGGAGAGTGTGACTTAGAGTTTTGTAAGTTTGAGGTCATCTTCATCACCCCTGAACATGTTTCAGATGAGTATATCGATTCTTTAAATGACAAAAATCATTTGATTCACAGTAGGAATGTGACAAATACACATACTCATGCATCTCAGGTTTCTTACATCCGGAGCTTTGATTTCGTAAATAAATTTATTTTAGGGTTAATGTGTTCGAAATCAAAAAAGGTTCTTTCCACCGCAACTTTGATCTTAAATGAGACAAATCAGTCAATCAATTTAGGAATTCTGATTTTCAAGAACTTTGCCAACAGGGGCTATGGCCACTCTATTCTTTCGATGTTTTCCAATTTTTGTTTTGAGATTTTTCCAAGATTTTCACAAGAAGTTGGCACAAGGTTCGAGAATTATGCTATGCGTAAAATTGCGCTGAAGTCGGGATTTATTTGCTCCAGAGAAGACGAAGAAAAAGGTTTTGTTTACTTTGTACGAAAAACTGAATCGCAAAAAAATTTGAAATTCTTGGAAAAACCACCAGGTCTGATTATTGCAAATGACGCTGGCGGCGCTGCGCATCTGGCCGCATTAATGCAGGCTTACAAGTTGTCGCCTCCCGCAAAACTCACTGGGCCTGCGATAGAAATTTTCAAACGCTTTGGAATCCAATCAAACAAGAGTGCTTTTCTAGGTGAACTTGATTCTACTGCCTACGTACTTTTGGGAAGTTCTCTTTTTGGTGGCCCTGAATCTCGGGCTCTTTCCGAACCTGCCTTGTTAAAGACATCAAAAGTTGCACTGCTGGATCACTGGGTGAATTTTCCAGAAAGATTTCATCCTTCAGGCAAAATACTTCCTGATATCTTTTTGGTGACAAATCGGCTTGCATATTTGAGAGCCAGAGAGGATTTCCCCAACTCGGATGTTCGTGAAATACCCGATTTTCAGCTTGCGTACATGAAGCGCTCTTTCATGAGAAGGGATAAGGGTGCGCGATACGCCCTAATATTGCTAGAACCGGCTTCCCAAACTTCCTTCAATAATCGATTTCCCCAAATAAGCATAAATCGATTAGTGAGAGATGTTCAAAGCATCGCGCGAGACAGAAACATAGATAGAATTATTCTTCGGCCACATCCTGCCCACACTCAATCATTTATCAAGGAACTGTCGGAATTGTTTCTACCCTCGGAAGAAGTAACGGTCTCTGATAATATCGATCTTCTTGATGATCTAATTAGGACTGATTTTGTAGTTGGTTTTCATACCTACGCCTTGTATCTTGCAGCTGAATTAGAAATTCGAACTTTTGGTTATTATGCTGGAGATACTGAACACTGGACAAATGGTTTTCCAAAGATATCTCCGATTAATATCTGAATACTTGTGCGTTAAATTGCATTATTTGCCGATTCGACTTTCCAGTATTTCTGCAACTTTTTCTAAGTCTGACAAGTTATCTATGTCAACAAATTCACTATCGTCGACTTTCATGACTCTTGATGCAGCACTGAAAATTGGTTTTCGATTTGCCCAGGCTTCGGTTTTTCCCCAGTAAAATTGACCTACATCATGGTAGGTAGGTTGTAAGTCCTGAGTCCGCGTTGAAAAATGTTCAGGGAAAAGCATCTGTAAACCATTGTCTTCCCGGAGCTTAAACCCTCTTTCAACACTCTGTGAGAAAGGCGCAGCAGGGAATACATAATCTGCAGCTTCGTCTTGGATAATTCTAAAAGATTCGATTAAATGGGCAGCATTAAGCAATGGTGTAGTTGCATAAATGCAACAAACGTATTCAGGTATTGATTCACCTAACCATGAAGGACTCACCGCATCAGCTAAAACGTCGTTTGTGGTTGCATAGTCATTAGATAATTCTGAAGATCGATATCGCGGAATCTCTGCGCCAAATGATTTTGCAATAGTAGATATCTCAACATCATCGGTTGATACTATGATTTTTTCAAACAACCCAGACTCTTGGGCGGCCAAAATTGCGTAGCCAATCATTGGAATCCCCTTTATGGGGATCACATTTTTTCGTGGAATCCGCTTACTCCCGCCTCGCGCCGGAATGATAGCGACAGATGTCAATTTGCGGCCTCCAAACTCATTGGGGTTCCTTTAGAGAAATCATGAATGAACTTCCGTCCTAGCATTTCCTCTAAATGCATCGGTGCAGCTCCACCACCGGGACGAATTGCTCTGACATTTTGATCTGTAACTAGATCTCCGGCCTTAACATCTTCGACAATATACAAAGATCTTCTTAACCTTCGGGATTCTTTCTCGGACTTTTGAATCTCCCACTTTGAGCTACCAAGTGATTGAGCAGCCATATTGCCTTGTACTACTAGTTCTGCGAACTCAAGTGGTTCCATCGAAAACGCACCGTCAGCACCTCCATCGGAACGCTTTAGAGTAAGATGCTTCTCGATTACAGTTGCTCCGAGGGCAATAGCGGCTACGCTGACACCGATTCCCAGCGTATGATCGGAAAGACCTACATCGCAACCAAATTCTTCTCTAAGGGTCTTTATCCGATTTAGATTCGATTCCAGGGGATTCGCTGGATAAGAGCTTGTGCACAAAAGCAGGGTTAGATTCTTATTTCCCGTTAAGTAAACAACCTTTACTAATTGTTGAATCTCTTCCCACTCTGTAGCACCAGTTGAAACGATTATGGGTTTTCCTGTAGCCGCCGCAGCACGAATCAGTGCATGATCTCCCGTTTCCATT
>JACCDN010732762.1_pt1 | contig 13372 bp, 6 predicted proteins | sample 7441691 | NCBI WGS metagenome assembly JACCDN01 (sample SAMN15323439, study PRJNA562643) | freshwater metagenome | isolation source: river surface water | place: USA:Blue River Watershed | collected 2017-08-16 | reverse complement strand
AGTCTACAGCAGCGTTCAGACGCAGAAGCGCTCATGGCGCCTTATGTCCCAGAGTTGGCCGTGCGCAGTTTTTTGCTAAAGAATTTAGTTAAAGAAGCTGATGGCTTCCGCTGGCGCATGAACCTGCCGGTAATCGCGCGGGATTATCCTTTCTTAATTGTCGGTAATCGTGCCGGTATCTATACCGGTCCAGTATTATTTGTGAAAGGCGGCAATTCCGATTACGTGACGACCGCACACAAAGGCGAAATAATTAGCCGCTTTCCCGCTGCGCAATTAAAAATTGTCCCTGATACCGGACATTGGTTGCACGCAGAAAAACCCGATTTAGTTAGCGGATTAACCCTGCGTTTTCTGCGTGGTGAGCAGGCCTTACCTGATTGAAACTGCTTGGAAACCCGCAATGAATACACATCATTTCAGGCGCGCCGTGAATAGGGTCACTATAGGCTTGTCAAAAAATTGCCTGTTTATGACAGTCTGAAATGCTGTGTATTTAATATTGCCGGACAGCCAGTAAGCGCCATTAGTTAATTTAACTATTAGCTAGCGTATTTTTTGAATGCCGGAGCAAGTATCACTGTGTTACAAAAAAGGGCTATTTGCAATCTAGGGTTGGAAAATTGAAATTTTCATACAACTTTAACGCCCTATTAAACTTTTAAGTTGGTTGGATTGGTCCAATATTTTGTTTCCTAAGAAATCTAAGGCTGGTTGGGAATGACTTTAAATCGTAATTTAATAGAACTACTCTAAAAGCTCTGCCATTCGATTTTGATAGTAAATGGGGTACTTAGAAATAGAGGCTTTTAGCAAGTCTTTTTTTGCATTCAGTTCTCCGATTAAGGTATTTTTTCGCACAGACGTTAAATTTAAAGATTGCTCAAGATCTTGAGAGATAACTCGGTCCGAAAAGCCAAGTTCATAAATGGCAATGCTGGTTTCGGTGGGTAAACCATATTTCAGGCGCTTTTGGAAAAGCTGAAGATGATTTATCAGGCCATCTGTTTCTTCGCGATCCATCACTTCTACAACCTCACACAATGCACCCACAAGAAGAGCCCCATCATAGGCAATACCACCCTCGCAGAGGTCAATGATATTTTCGATTGTGACTTTTCTAGGTCTCACTCCTTTACCGAGCCTGCAATTATTTTTGTCGGCAATTCGGAAGAGCTCATGAAATGTGGTCCCTGAAATCCACTTCTTCGTTATTTCTTTCAGGACGTCTTTCTTGTCGAACTTATTGAAAGCTTTGTTGTGTACATGCCTCACTATTAACGGCCATACGAGGTCAATAATTTCGTCTCCATTTTGAGCGGCAATAAGTTCATCAGCGTTATCTTGTGCCCACCCCTCAATCGCTTTAGCATCGTTGACACCATATAATGTTTTGCCGAATGCTTTCCGTCGGTTAACGTCAATTATATTTTCTGATATGTTTTCAGCCAGAAGTTTGAACAACTCTTGAATCTGCTCCCTTTTCTCATTATCAGCTAAGAAATACGCCAATGTCTGTTCCGCGAGATTTTCAATGTCTGCCTCAGTCAGTCCGTGATCTACAGCATCCCAATTGTAGAGAAGGAAGCTCTCGATGGAGGAGAGAGTTAGACTGAAAAATTCGAATTGCGGCCTCACAGCATCGACCGTAAAACCGTTTCCACCATGTTCTTTATTGATCTCGCCAATAATTTTATTCAAGGAATCCCATCCAGCTATATGAGCTTTGGCAAAAGACAGGACGTCCCACGTCAGCGAACGATTCTTTTTGTCTATCGACTTGGTTCGGTCATTTCGAATAACCAGAGGAATAAGCTTAAAGAGACTGCTTGCACATTCCTCTGATTTGGTTGGATCAAGCAACTCTTTGACTATATCCCATCGCCAGCCGTCTTTTTGATGACGTCGCTTGTCATACACAATCGGGTCTGCAAACAGGATGCTGCCTTCCGTATGCATCCCAGCGCGACCCGCTCGGCCAATGAGATTATGAAAATCCCGAACCTTTATACGTTCCATGCCCTGGTAGACACTGGTAACAATGAGGTATCTGATTGGAAGATTTACGCCTTGTGCCAGCGTGGATGTGCAAATAACGAAGCGCACGAGATTTTCACGCATGGCGTGTTCCACTGAAAGGCGGATGCCATGTGGTGTATTACCATGATGAGAAAATATGCCATGCTCGGCACTCATTGAAGCAGATGCTTCAGTGCCAATATTTGCAACATGGAGGTAATGGAGCCGTTCAACCTCCCTTCGGTCTGAGAATTCCAGTGGGAGCGGAAGCGGAATACCACGATCAATGAATTCCACCGCTTTTTCACAGATGCTTGCCGCTGTTGATTTTTTGCCACAGAAGATGGCGATACTTCCATTAGGGGTCAGTTTTATCCCGAGATAGAGTGCAATAGCTTGGCCATCGTCTTTTACTGGAAAGTGGCGATCATTCTGCTCCCTGCCTCTGCTCCCGAGATTGAAACTTTCAATCACCCTTGGAACGAAAAACTCATTTTGTTCTGCGTCTCTGCTGTCGACGTACTCGATTCTGCCCAACTTATCGAGCCAGCTCGCGAATCCGACTGATCTGAAAGTTGGAATTAGTGTTGTTCCTTCAACGACATTAGGCTTGCCGTTCAGCCATTCTCCGATAGAGTCTGCGTTGCTGATAACCGCCGAGATCAACACCTTCTGAGTTCTTGCGGGAATCATTGAACGCAGCGATGTTAGGAGTAACTCATATGTAATGCCTCGGATGCCACTGTCAAACTGGTGACCTTCATCAAAAACCAGTAAGCCAATGTGGTCTGCCAGATCAGGAGTGTGCCTGAGAACGTAGAGAAGCTTCTCGGGGGTTACGACCAGTATCTGTTGATGTCCCAAGAGTTTGGAAAGCTCGAAGTCGGCCTGTAGGGCATCAGATAATTCATCTACATTGGTGGGTTCATTATGGAATGCCTCAACAAGACTGTTCTTGATCTCATGGCACAGCGCTCTGAAAGGCGCGATGATGATTGCCAGTGACACTCGCTCGGCCAGAAACGCGCTTCGAAGGATCAATTCTGTTGCCTTCGTTTTGCCAGCGCTAGTGGGCATTTGAACGATAGCAGAGTCGCCTTTGAGAACATCAGCCTTGCCCAAACGGTGTTGCGCAGGCCAGAGTTCCTTGATGAATGAATCCTTTTGCAGTACATGGTGCCATTTGTCGCGGGACAGCCCAGAATATGATGGCAAAGTCTTCCAAGCTGAATTTTCGAGCTTTTTCCTCAAAACTGCCGCAATTACATCACCAAACAAAAGCTGCCTAGGGGTACCGAATTCATATGTAGCCTGTCTCAATTCGTTGGCTAGCTCTAGAAGATCATTTTCTACCATCCCTTCCTTGAAAAACTCTTGGGTTAACCTTGAGATAAAAACTATATATTCACAGTACTTACCTTGCGCTCCTATCACGGATGTCTTCAAGTCAAATTGCAATATCCAAAGCAACAAATCTTCTAAGCCCTCACCTTCAAGATTTGGACAATACGCACCAACTCGCCTTGCTAATACCGATGCGCTTCCGGGAAGATCGCACAGATAATAAGAGGCGGACCCAAGAAGCACGAGGTATGGGTCAAGTGTCTTGTTCAGCTTTGACTGGAGATAGGAGTCGAAAAAGCGGGCGGCGAATAGCAGATTGGTTTTCAGCCCCGAGAGGGAGTCGGGATCTGTCTCCCCCCTATTGATGGCGGCGGCGAGGTCACCCAGCAGACCAATCGAGATGGTGAACAGCTTCGCCGGATCTTGGGTAATTTTGATGTGATGCTCTTCCGGTACGCTGTACTCGAGCATCTTTGCTTTTGACCGTGTGACGCCTAGCAGGAGTTGGGATTTCTGTTCAGGCCTCATCCGCAGCCCTCCTGTAGAGCTCGTGGACGAGAGCCATCATCTGTTCTCCTGTAATGACCACTAACGTAAGGTCGCCTGAATGCGGATGAGAAGATGTATCGGTCGAGGATGTCAGGTGGCAGTCAAAAAGCGGATTTTCAAAGAGTGCGACAGCCCCATACACTTCCTCGTATGGGTGATCCACTTCGTCTTGAAACCGCTCAATTTTTTCGGCATCATCGAGCTCATTCCGGCCGTGCAGCCTTTGCTTGATCGCATTCAAAGACTCCGCCTTCCGTGCGATGTCTTTTGCTGAGTCATCTACAGCATCTTGAAGTCTCGCCTTCGCCTTTTTTCCTGAGAATTGCGCCTTCGCTTCAAAGATCGCCAGCCTATCCTTCGAAGAGGCTTGGCCATCCTTGACAATATGAAAGCCGATAATGTCACTGCCTTTTGTTGACTCGTTCCGGATGGTTTTGTCACCATATCGAGTGCGTGGAACCCAGTATCCAAGCAGGTATTCAAGAAAATCGGCAACCAGTACTTCTCCAAAGTCACCAGCGCGGATACTGGGTCCTGGCGCATTTTTTTGGTCCGGGAACTTTATGGTGTTGAGATACTCCCCGCGAGAGTACTTGTAACCTCTGCGCCAATAATCGATTTCACTGTCAAAGCAGTAGTGATTCCGGAAGTGTTTCGCCCATGCGGAGAGCACTGCCTCGTCTTTCTCATGACGGAACTCCCAGACTTCGACCTCCTTACCGTCGGTTGTCTTCAGGCTCTCGCCAGCTTTAATTAGCCACTTTGTATGACTTGCAGAGAAGAACATATATTAAACCTTAATCCAGCTCACCACTTTCCGCTTGCTTCAACAGTGTCGGAATGTGAGGTCCATACTCCACCCTGCCGTGCCCTGCCCGAATTCCACTCCCTACCTTTCGAGCCTCCTTCGAATAAAGTGTTTTTGCGCGAATAATGTCGTAGCTATAGCCTCTACCCAGGCGGTTCGACATCTTGATTAAGCCATTTAGCCCTTCGGTATAGGCGTTGGTGATCGGGAATGGCGCATCCCAGTAGGCAAAGATGTCGTCATAGTGGTTATGGACGGTTTTCGCCAGATTTTTAAATGCATCTAACCCTTCATTTGGTAAGCTATTTCCCCAAGCCTCAAAGGCGTTCTTAGCGCTCTGCTTGTCGGGTTCGTCGTAGATGCAGAAGAAGGCTTCCTTTAAGTCATAGGCCACGGCAAGTTCGGGGATCGCCTGCTTTACAACCTCCAGCGCCTTTTGCTCTGCGGGCGTCAGGTTGCTGGGCCGCTTCAGGGTGAGCCAGCGAATGGACTTTTTGACGTAAATCCGATCTTCTTTGCTTAACTGTGCCTGATAGTTTTTGCGCTCCGCTTCCAAGGCTTCAGAGGCCATCTTGACGACATGGAACTTGTCGATCACTAGTTTGGCGTTGGGCAGATGCTTAGCAAAGGAACGCTTAAAAGGGCGCCACATATCCGTGCAGACCCATTCCACTTTGTCAGCATCCGGCAAATCCTTGAAGAAGGGCTCTAGGCGCTCTTGAGTGCGATGCTCCAACATATCAAAGACGTTGTTGGTTGCCAGGTTTGTGATTACACAGCGATACCCGCCGGCCAGGTTCACTTCGTCGATGCCCATAATGACTGGGGTTTCGTAACGAACGGTTTGGGAGAGCTCCTCAATGAGATCGTGAGCGATGTTCTTGACAGTGTTCACCGCCACACCGGTTTGCTCGGCTAAAGCATGGAAAGTGGTTCCCAAGCACTGTTGCCTAATAACATCGACCAGCCGTTTGGTGGCTCGGCGTTTGTCATCCAGAAAACTCAACTCCGGCATAGACATTTTGCCGCATGACTCACAGCGAAAGCGCGGACGCTGAACTTCAAGGCGGACGGGCTCCATGTACAACGGCGTGTCCATAAACTTGTTTTTGCGCGTGCCGTGTTTGTGCATAGGGGTGTTGCAGTCCCCACATAACGGGACTTCGACCGTTACCGCCTCAGCAACTATCACAAGGCATTTGCTTTCGTGGCGCATATCGACCGGCTTGATGCCAGGCAGATTCAGCAGGTCAAGCATCGGCTTAATCCATATCCAATTCGATGTCTTTGCCTTCGCGCAGCATGTCATACACCATATCAACCAATGCGGTCATGCCCTGACGGTCAGACTTGAGCACCTGAGTTGCCAGTTTTTGATGACTGGACAAAGCACGAACAACCGCGTGCTGAACAGCACCCGGGAGGTTGCCTTTCATGGCCTGCTCACGAGTGTTGCTTTCCACTTGAGCCATGACGACATCGCTTTCACCGGTAATCGCTGAAATCTGATTAACGAATGCCACCTGATCCTGGATCGGCGTTGCCTCACCAAACAGGCTGTTCAGCCTCTCGATAATTTCTTTGACGAATTTCGGCTTGTCGCCTGCCACACCACCACCGCCAGCACCGATTGGTTGCAGTACTGGGGTTTCACCTTCGTCTTCCGCATTATCTGAACGAGTATTGATGTCAAAGCCGGTGAGCACTAAGCCGGTCAAGTCCACAGCTTCAGGTGCTTCGTGCAATAGACGCTTTTGCAGCAGCTTGGCAAACGCGGCGAAGTTCTCCAGCTCAGGGTCGCCAAAATCAATCAATTGGGCGATATAAGAGTAGGCACGACAAAAGCGCCCCAAATCCGACTTGAAGCCAATCAGCGCCTTGATTTGCTCGGCGTATTCATCCTGATGGTGATCGGCAGACTTCATACCTGCCTCATCAGCCTTGGCGCGGGCTTTCTCAAAAGCTGCTTCCCAGGTCGCCATGCCGTCACGCAGCATTTTCATCTTGTTGTTATACAACGCCGTCGCTCCAGCAGTTGCGGCATACAGCGCCTTGTGCTGTGGCGATTTAGTATGGATGATGTCGCGGATAGTCTTGAAGCGAGCCTCCTTGAACTCGGCCAAGTCCTTATCGTCGTACAGGCAGTGCTCGTCTAGGCGCTCCTTAATCTCGTAGACCACATTGAGGTCTTGCACTTCGTCGATGTGAGCCCCCTTGTCATAGGTGGTGAAGGCCTGACGCACGTTCTTCGGGTCGTTCACAAAGTCGATGATAAAGACTTCATCCTTACCAGGTGCCGTCCGGTTGAGGCGGGCGAAGGTTTGCACAATCTCCACATGGTTGGCGATTTTCTTGTCTACATACATGGCAACCAGTTTGGGCTGGTCAAAGCCAGTCTGGAATTTGTCTGCTACCAGCATCACCCGGTATTCAGGGCGGTCAAAGGCAAAGCGCAAATCCTGCCCTTGGACATCCGGGTTCATGCTCTGCTCGGTGAACTCCTCGCTCTCATCGACGATAAACACATCGTCCTTAAACTCACCGTCATCTTGGTGCATCACCTGCTTGCCAGTCATCTTGCCGGAGAAGGCCACCAGTGAATGAATAAAGCTGTACTCAATGTGCTGCTCGATATAGCGGTCAAACGCCTTCTTGTAGCGAATGGCAGCGGCACGGGAACTGGTCACGACCATCGCCTTGGCCTTGCCATCCAGCCGATGGGCGACGTTTTTGGTAAAGTGCTCAACGATAAACTGCACCTTCTGGGTCACATTGGTGGGGTGCAATGACATCCACTGCGCAAGGGCGCGTTTGGCGGCCTTGCCGCTCACCCGCTTGCTGTCTTCAAGCTGCTTGGAAAGGTTGAAGGCCGTTTTGTAAGGCACATAGCCTTTAAGCACATCAAGAATGAACTTCTCCTCGATGGCCTGGCGCATGGTGTATTTATGAAAGGCGTCCGGCGGGTTGTCGTCCGAAGCCGGTTGGCTCGGGTCAGCTGGGCGACCGAACAGCATCAAAGTGGAGTGTTTCGGCGTACCGGTAAAGGCGAAATAGCTGATATTGTCCGGGCGGGCCCGGGACTTTTGCAGTTGTTCCAGCAATTCATCCACCGTCATGGTGGACATCTTGCCTTGTCCGCTCATCCCCAGCGCGGCTTGCAGCTTAGCGGCGGTAGAGCCGGTCTGCGAGTTATGTGCCTCATCAATGATTACCGCAAAGTTTTTCCCTTTCAGGGCTTTGTCAGTGATGATGGCTTCCATCGCGTAGGGGAAGGTCTGGATCGTGACCACCACAATCGGCGTGCCAGACAACAAGGCCTCCGAGAGCTGCTTGCTCTTGGACTTGGATGACTTCTGCCGGTCAATGGCGGCGATCACCCCAAACTGATGGTCAATCTGTTTCACCGCGTCCTGAAGCTGGCCGTCTAGCACATTACGGTCGGTTACAATGATCACGCTGTTAAATACCGAGTCGCCGTTATCTTCGCGCAGTTTCACCAAGTCATGGGCCGTCCAGGAAATGGTGCTGGTCTTGCCGGAACCGGCGCTGTGGTCACACAGGTAGGTCATGCCTGCGCCGTTTTCGCGGGCATCGGCCAGCATCTGGTTCACTGCCGTCCATTGGTGAAAGCGCGGGAAAATCAGGGTTTCTTTCTTCGACCAGTTACCCTGAATATCCACCACGTCCTTTTTCTCGACGTAGACAAAGCTATGGAAAATCCGCAGCCAGGCATCCGGCTGGCAGACCGCCTCCCAGAAGTAGGCTACCGGGTATTCCTGGGTACCATCGGCCTTAATCTCACCTGGCGGGTTACCCGCATGTACCGTGCCACTTTCGTCCTTGCGCCCCTTATTGAACGGCAGGAAAAAGGTGTTTTCTCCATCCAGCTTGGTCGCCATCATGATTTCAGAGTCGGACATGGCGAAATGTACCACCGCCCCACGCTTGAAGGTCAGCAATGGCTCTCGGCGTTTGGTCTGGGCGTCATACGGCAGGCGATCATTGCGGTACTGATCCATGGCCGCTTCGCAGGACTGGGTGAAGTCGGTCTTCAGTTCGACGGTTGCCACAGGCAGACCGTTGATAAACAGCACCAGATCAATGGCAAATTCACGGGCCGGGTGATACTTCAGCTCCGGCACCACGCGCAGGATATTGGCCTGGTAGCGCTCAATGACTGCTGCATTGCGCTTGTCTTCCGGTGCGGCCTCGGTCATCTCGATCAGGCCGCAACCGGCAATGGAAAAGCCCTGGCGCAACACCTGCATGGTGCCTTGTTTCTCCAGTGCTTTATCCAAGCGATCCATCAGCACTTCAAGGGTTTTGGCCCCGTTGAGCCGTTCCAGCTTGTCCCATTTTTCCTGCTGGCCGCTGGTTTTGACCCAGCTTTTCAGGTCTTCGGGGTACACCGCCCGCTCGGTGTCGTAGAACTTGGAATCACCCAGCTTCCAGCCCTGATCTACCAACCGGTCGATGATGTATTGCTGGAAGTGTTTTTCCTGATGTGCTGCTGATTGCATTTATTGTTTTCCTCGCAAATCAATCTGGCCGGTGACAGCGGCGGTGATAAAGGCCGAGCGGCGCTCTTTGAGTAGGGTAATACTTTGCTCTGCCTTGCCAATCAACGCATCAATGCGGGCGGTTTCGCGGTCGAGGGTGGCCGCGATGGTGGCTTGTTCGTCAGTGTCGGGAAGCCCGATAGTGAATGACTCAAACAGATCCGTTGGAACTCGCTTTAAGCCTCCAGTGCCTCTCATCTCAGATTTGGCAATTGTTCTGAACTGCTCTTCTTGCAGACGGTAGTAAAGAAACCGGTTATGTCCCTTTCCATTTACCCGAAGAACATTGATTTCTGTAGAGCCAAACCCAATGCCGTTAACCAGACCATTGGCTACCGCTATGTTTCCATTCTCGAAGCAAGGCGTTACCTTGGCGATCAGAATATCGCCATCGCAGAAATAGCTATATCCACCATACACTTCATGAATAGGACGAGTTTCATCAAGTGTTACAGCATTGGTTCTCAGCTTTTCCATAGGGAGAAATGTGCAAAGAGAATCCTTTTCCTCGCTTAAGGTCGATTTCCTGGGATTCAAGGCGGAAATACGCTTAATCTGCGCAATCTTCCAATGCTCCGGCACCTGCCCAATCCACTCAATGCCGGAGTCCTTCATCTTGGCGTTGCGGTCTAGTCCCTTGGTGACAGCATGGGTAATCAGCGCCTGGCGCTTTTCCTTCAGTAGCTCGATAAAGCGGGTTTTCTTCTCGATAAGCGCATCAATGCGGGCGGTTTCGCGGTCGAGGGAGGTTAGTATTTTCGCTTGCTCAGGCTGATCTGGGTATACAACTTCAATTGAACCGATATGCCCCCAATCTGCACGAGGCATTTTCGCTCCCTCGCATCCTGACTCTATTTGATGCGTTACATCAGGAGTTAAAAGCCATTCTTGCAGCCATCTGGGTTCTGTTTTTTCAGCCCTCAGAACCAAAAATTCTGTTGAGCAGCACCCTGCCATCTCTGAAATAATGGCTTTTCGCAAATATGGACGCAGCTTACCGTACAGGACATCCCCTTCATAAAAGATGCCTACAGTTGAATCTTCTGATTGACGGGAGCTTCCATTCGTTGGCTTGTACTGCCCTGATCCTGCTTCTACATCCTCAAGTCCGATATAAATGGTATCAGTAGATACATCATTTCGTCGTTCATTGCGCAATGACGCCAGTCGCTTGACTCTCGCTACCTTCCAATGCTCAGGCACCTGCCCAATCCACTCAACGCCGGAATCCTTATACGCGGGATATGCTCTGTACTGGCTCATTCGCTGGCCACCTCCGCCAGTAGCGCGGCAATCTCGGCTTCTACTTGCTTCAGGTCTTCATCAATATCTTGCAGCTTGCGCGGCGGCTGGTACTGGTAGAAGAAGCGGTTGAAGTTGATCTCATAGCCAACGCGGCCCAATTGACCATCCCTTGCATCGGTAAAGCTCTCATCCAGCCAGGCATCCGGCACATGAGGAAGCACTTCGCGGGCAAAGTAGTCGTCGATGTCCTCCAGATAAGGGACGTTTTCGTAATCAGTTAAATCTGTGTCTGGCACCAGCTCGCCGTTGGAATCCGTGACTGGCTCGGCTTTCGGGTCTTTGTGACCAAAGGCGTTGATTAGCGCGGTGATCAATGTCTTGTTGGATTTGACCTTGAGCTGCTTGGCTTCATCGGACTTGATCGAGTTGCTAACAAAGGTTTCTGCCCAGCTATAGGGCTGCGTTTGCCCGATCAGCGGCTTGAGGGCTTCGCGCCAGAATGTCTGATGCGCGTCAGAGAGCTTTTCCCAGGCAGCTTCGGCTTCCAGCCGCTCCATGCCCACCTTATCAAGCTCCAGGGTCATGCGCAGCGGACGCAAGACCTTGATACGGCGGTAGCCAAAGGTACGGTAGTCCAGCATCCGGGAAAGCGCACCGGTTTCGCCTGCTGCGTAGATGTCCAGAATCTGGCGGCGCTGCTCATCGCTGACAATACGGCGCTTGTTACCCTCGTTTCGGATTGAAGTCCACAGGTCGGTGGCGTTGATCAACTGCACCTTGCCTTTGCGCTCCTGCGGCTTCTTGTTGGACAGAATCCACAGGTAGGTGGCGATATTGGTGCGGAAGAACAGATCCGTTGGCAGAGCCACAATGGCTTCAATCAGGTCGTCTTCCAGCAACCAACGGCGGATTTCCGATTCGCCAGACCCGGCACCACCGTTAAACAGCGGCGAACCCGACAGCACGATAGCGGCACGGCCACCGCCGTTGATCGGCAGTTCTAGCTTGCTCGCCAGGTGCATCAAAAACAGCATGGAGCCATCGCTAATTTTCGGCAGGCCCGGCCCAAACCGGCCTAGCTCGCCTTTCTTGTGCTCCGTTTCGACGGCGGTTTTGTCCTTCTCCCATTTCTTGCCAAAAGGCGGATTGGACAGGCAGTAGTGGAAACGCTCACCGGCAAACTTGTCGTTGGACAGCGTACTGCCCTGACGAATGTTCTTCGAGAGATCGCGGCCAGGGTCGGACTCCAAACGGCGGATCAGCATACCGGCCACACAAACAGCATGGGTTTCCGGCTCCAACTCCTGCCCGTGCGGCACCAGCACTGGCGGGATCTTGTCGCGGTTACCATAGTCGCCCACATGGTTCATGGCATCGGTGAGGAAGCCACCCGTGCCACAAGTCGGGTCATACAGGGTACGAATCAAACCGGGATTGGACTCAAACAGGGCGTCATCCGGGTCAAGCAAAAGCGCGGTCGCCAAGTGGACGATGTCACGCGGCGTCATGAAGTCCTCGGCCCCTTCGTTGACCTCGGCACCAAAGCGGCGAATCAGGTGTTCGTAGATGTTACTCATCACCCGATCCGGTACCACGTCTGGGTGCAGGTCGATCTTGGCGAAGTTCTGGCAAATCTTGTACAGCAAGCCCGCTTTCTCCAACCGAGTCACCGTATTACCAAACTCAAACTCTATGAAGATAGCGCGGGCGTTATCCGAAAACAGAGCAATGTAGTCTTCCAGATTGCGGCGCGTCTTGGTACTACCTAGGGTGCCAAGGGAGTATTCAGAGGTGTTGTAGAAGGGGTATTCAGCGGTTGAGCGCAGAATGGTATCCAGCTCAACATCAGCATCCTTGAAAGCGTCATGCGCTTCTCTCACCGCCTCACGGGTCGGCTCCAGCGCACACTCTAGGCGGCGTAACAAGGTAAACGGCAAAATGATCTTGCCAAAGTCCGTATGCTTGAAGTCCCCCCACAGGTCTTCCGCGTTCTTCCAAATAAAGTCAGCCTGCGAAGCTGCCGATCCTGTAAATTCGTTCATTCTGGACTCCAACCACATTTTGCACGAAACAGTACTATAGCCCAAACATGATTTCAACCATGTTTTGCACAAAAGAGGTTGAATTCCATTTTCAGGTTAAATCTGTGATCCTACCTTAGAATGCAAATAGCCCAAAAAAGTTTGGCCGTCGCAGGTAACAGCCAGTTAAATTATCCGCAGGCAATGCTTACAAATGTAATACTTTTAGCAGATTTAAGCTGAGATATCATCTAAGATAAAGGCTAATTCCCTGCAGTCAGGAGACATACTTTGACAAATTCTAGCGTTAAGACTCCACAGGTAGAACCGGATCTTGAAGCGGGCGCGGTACCTACTATTTCCATCGATTGCGTCGTTTTTGGCTTTCATCAAGGCCAGCTGAATGTCTTACTGGTTAAATACGCCGAGGGTTTCCGAGCCGGCGGTTGGGGTTTGCCTGGCGACTGGATCTTGCAGCACGAATCCTTGGATGCTGCTGCCATGCGTGTTCTAAGCAGCTTAACCGGTGTTACCAACATCTACCTTGAGCAGTTGAGGGCGTTTGGTAGTGTTGATCGCTATCCGGGCAGTCGGGTGGTGACCATTGCATTTACCGCGCTGGTGCGCCAGGAAGATTACGTATTAATTGCCGGGGCAGCTGCCAGTGCCGTGCATTGGCGGCCGGTAAGTGATTGCCCTGATTTGGCGCTGGATCACAGTGAGATTTTTGCTGAGGGCCTGCGCTCTCTGCGGCATAAGCTGCGCTATGAACCCATAGGGTTTAATTTGCTGCCGCAGAAATTCACTCTATTGCAACTGCAGGAATT
>JACCDN010323483.1_pt1 | contig 13384 bp, 17 predicted proteins | sample 7441691 | NCBI WGS metagenome assembly JACCDN01 (sample SAMN15323439, study PRJNA562643) | freshwater metagenome | isolation source: river surface water | place: USA:Blue River Watershed | collected 2017-08-16 | reverse complement strand
GACCATGCGCTCACGCTCGCGCGCCACCCAAGTGAAACGGACGAACGCATGATGGTGCGCTTGGTCGCGCTGTCACTGCAAGCGCATCAACTGCAACACATGTGCGGTGGTGATGGTGTGTTGGCTTTTGGCGCAGGTCTGTCGGACCCCGATGAACCCGATGTGATGTTGACCGATTTCACAGGCCGCAAACGCTTGTGGATTGAGGTGGGTCAGCCCGAAGAAAAGCCCTTGCTCAAAGCCTGCAGCAAGGCAGACCAAGTGGTGTTGTATGTGTTCTCGAGCTCAGGCGACGTCTGGTGGAAGAACATGCAAAACAAACTCATCAAGCCCACGTCGCTGCAAATTTGGCGTATCCCAAGCAGCGCCTCACAAGACTTGGCGAAGCTCGCTGAACGCAGCATGCAACTGCAAGCCACGGTTCAAGAAGGTGTAGTGATGATGAGCAACGGCAGCACCACCGTGGACATCGAATGCGAGCGCTGGAAGTAAGGGCTATTCAGCCAACGCGCGTTCGGCGTATTTGTTGAAGCGCCAAGAGGTGCCAATCATGTTGATGCGCCGCCAGGTGCTGCGCTTCTCACCCGGTGACATCTCAGGCCAGAACTGCACCTCTTCAAACGTGCGGCCACAGCCTTTGCACTCTTCGTCACCTTGGCTGGTGGAGCAAATGGCAATGCACGGTGCATCGGGCGTTGTGCGGTACCAACCCAGCCACGCTTCGTAGGCCTTGGGAGGGAATCCTTTTTCCGCCGCTTCGTCGTGGTGGTAATAAATCATCAAGGCATAGACCTCAGCCAACGCACGAATTTCGGGCGCGAGCGTGACACCGTCGGGAGACGGCTTTTGTTCGCGCCAATAGTTGATGGCCGCTTCTATGTCGGTGATGTGAATGCCAGCCATCGCGTTAGAGTGTGAGACCTAAAAAGCAAGGGGAAAGTCGGGGGATGGATGATACCGGCAATGCTATGCTGACACTGCAATGAAACTACTTTTAACTTGGGTACTCCATGCCACCGCCTTGATGGCGTTGGCGCATCTTTACAGCGGCGTTGAAGTGAACGACTTTGGTGCCGCAATGGCCGCTGCGTTGGTGATGGGCATTTTCAACCTCATCGTGCGCCCCGCCTTGGTGGTGCTGACCTTGCCCGTGACGTTTTTCACACTCGGCCTGTTCTTGTTTGTCATCAACGCCTTCATGTTCTGGGCCGCTGCTGGCTTGCTCGATGGCTTTTGGGTGCGCGGCTTTGGTTCAGCTTTGCTAGGCTCGCTGATTTACTCAGCGTTTGGCGTGTTAATTGATGCCGCGCTCGAGCGCTTGTTCCCGCCGCAGCCGCTCTAACTCGCGCAAACGGGCATCGATGATGGATGCCTCCATGTGACCCGCGCGGTCCAACTTTCCCTCGCTTGCCATTTGGTGCGCCAGCATTTGGGCGGCCTTGAAACGGTCGACGGCGGCGCCATAGTCCAGCTCCATCGCGCGGGCCTCTGCTTGGGCGCGGATGGCTCGCAAGCCATCACCCTGCAGCTCATAGGCTGAGGCTTGCACCAGCCAAGCGGTGGCGTCTCGTGGATGCTGGCTCAGCCACAGCGACAAGTCACCGGCGGCCACTTTGCCTTGCGCTGGTTTGCGCGTGGCCACACGACTTTGCGCGAGCTGAATGCATGTGGCGCGATCGTGGGTGGCCACGACCGAGACTTTGGATTCCAACAAGCTCACCGCTTGCGCCGGATCACCCGACGCCAGCGCCAGCTCAGCCGCCAATAAACGCACCACACGCTGAGCGTTCGCGTCGAATCCGCCCAAGGCTTGCAAACGTGTCGCATGCTGCCGCGCTTCCGCGAAGTTGCGTTGCTTCATTTCGGCCAGCGTGGCGCCATACAAAACGCCTGCTTGTTTCGCTTTGCTAGCCGCCGCCAGCGTGCTCGTGTGGGCCTGCATGGCGATGGTTCGCAACACATCGATGCCAGGATTTGCCAACACCTGTGCGCGCGCAGACATCATGGCGTGCATCGCCGTGGTTGGCGCTGCACTGCGCTTTGGCAAAAGCTGTTGCCTCGCTTGTGCATCCGAAATACGCTCGGTCGTCATGGGGTGGCTGCGCAAGTACGGGAATGAGCCGTTGTCATTCAAGCGCGAGGCCTGCTGCAGCTTTTCAAACATCGTGACAAAGCCTTGCGGCTCGTAGCCCGCTTCGGTCATCACACCGTAGCCCACGCGATCGGCCTCTCGCTCCATGTCACGCGAAAAATTCAACTGGCTTTGAATCGCCGCCGCTTGGCCGCCCACCATCACCGCGTTTGCCGCACTCATGCCACTGGCGCTCGGCGTGCGACTTGCGGCCAACATGCCCAAAATCATGGCGCCCATCACCATCGGTCCTTGACGGCCTTGCTGCGCAATCATGCGGGCAATGTGTCGTTGGGTCACGTGGCTCAATTCATGCGCCAGCACCGAGGCCAATTCATCGCCACTGCTGACCGCAGAGATCAGCCCCAAGTGCACACCCAAGTAGCCACCAGGCAAAGCAAACGCATTGATGCTTCGTTCGCGAATGAGCGCAACATCCCACGCAAACTGCTGCTCTAACTCGGGCGTCAATTCACCGCGTTGACGGGCAGCGGCCAGCAACGGTTGCCAGATGGACTGCAAGTAGTCGCCCAACACGGGATCATCTAAATAATCTGGGTCGCGATAAATTTCACGCGCAATGCTCTCGCCTAAACGACGCTCAACCCCCAATGGCACCTCTGCGCCATCGCCTAAATTTGGCAAACGACTTGAGTTGAGCTGCGCTTGCACAGGCGCCACAGGCATCAGCAAGGACACGCACACGCCCCACACACCCAAGCGGTGGAAAAAACGCGACGCGAACAAGGGGATGTGGTGTTTCATGGGCCGTATGATGCAACTTTGATGTTAACCCGTTGTCAATTTCAACATGTCCACACTCACACACTTTGATGCACAAGGTCAAGCCCACATGGTCGATGTGGCCGACAAAGCGCACACCAAGCGCGTAGGCGTTGCCACGGGGCGCATTGCCATGCTGCCCACCACGCTGGCCTTGATTCAAAGCGGCACCGCCAAGAAAGGCGATGTGTTGGGCATTGCACGCATTGCCGGCATTCAAGCCGCCAAAAAAACAAGTGACTTGATTCCTTTGTGCCACCCACTCGCACTCACACGCGTGGCCGTGGAGTTTGTCATTGACGAAGCATCACACAGCGTGCACTGCACAGCCACTGTCGAAACCGTGGGTCAAACCGGTGTAGAGATGGAAGCCCTCACCGCGGTGCAAGTGGCCCTGCTCACCATCTATGACATGTGCAAAGCAGTCGATAGAGGCATGACGATGACCGATGTGCGTTTGCTGGAGAAGCACGGTGGCAAATCGGGCAGCTACGTGGCGGGTTAAGAGCTACTAACGTCGGCTTCGCCGACTGCTCATCAAAAGAGTTGTTTGTCCAACTCCTGTCCAACCGAGGAACAGGAAATGGCTTCTTTTCGCCAACGCAACAACAAATGGCAAGCTCGCATCAAACGGGATGGCTACCCCGATCAAGTAAAAACTTTTGGAGCGCGGTCAGATGCCGAACGCTGGGCACGCTCTGTCGAGTCCGAGATGGACAAAGGGCAATTCGTTGATACGCAGGAAGCACAGCGCACCACGCTAAGAGAGCTCATTCTGCGATACGTGCGCGAAGTGACGCCGACGATGAAGTCTGTGACAGAAGACACCATCCGTTTAAAAGCAATGGCCCGTAAACCCATTGCGAATTGGAGCTTGGCAAACCTTAGTGCGGTTCGAATTGCTGCATACCGTGATGAACGTCTCAAGCAGGTGAGCAACGGAACTGTCATTCGTGAACTCGCATACCTGTCCTCCATCATCAATCACGCACGTCGAGAGTGGGGCATCAACACACCAAACCCCGTTCAACATGTTCGCAAACCTCCCTCACCTGCAGGTCGATCAAGAAAGCTGTCAGCTGATGAAAGGGTCAAACTTCTTGCCGCGGTAGAGCCTAGAGATAGACAAAATAATTGGACAAAGCCCGTTGTCGTCCTTGCACTAGAAACGGCGATGCGACGAAGTGAGCTGCTGGCCTTACGGTGGGAACACATCAACCTTGCCAGTCAAACCGCACTGCTTCCCGACACTAAAAATGGTACGCCTCGGACAGTGCCACTATCAACAACAGCGGTGGAACTTCTAAGGTCACTCCCAAGAAACATATCCGGCGTAGTGTTCCCAATTAAGTACTTCACACTTGATGCCGCATTCAAACGCGCTGTCAAAAGAGCTGGGCTTGTGGACTTCCATTTTCACGACCTACGACACACTGCCATCACCGCGATGGCCGAAAAGCTGCCCAACTTGATCGAGCTTTCAGCGGTGACTGGACACAAAAGCCTTGCGATGTTGAAGCGCTACTACCACCCAAATGTTGAAGATTTAGCGCGAAAACTTGGATAAATTTCTCCAAAAGATCTTTGCAACAATTATTTGAAAAATAGGCGTTTTTTGCTGATACATTCCAGCTTCTGCTGAAAGGCAGTGCGTGACCTCAGTCAACGGGATGGCTCCCGACGTTATGGAATAAGCCAGTATTCGTCCAGTGCGCTACGCCAACGGACCGGTGCAAAAAGACAGGTTTCCAACCAATCGTTGGGGATTCAAAACTTTTTGCGATCTCCAACATCTTTAACGATCTTGGAGATCAATTTGAAAAAACCTTTTAAAAAATCGTATGAAGAACTTCAAGCTGCTTTGCCAGCTAAGAAGAACTTCCCCTCATCTGAGCAAGATTGGCGTCGGCTGCAAAAAGCAGCCGTCAATTTCAATGCCCAAATATTTATTAAGTCCGGCCTATCGAAGGCCCACTCTAAAGAACTAGCCCAAAAAATTCATGGCGGCCCAATCGGTCGCATCGTCTTAACCTACATCTTAGATAACAGATAAATCATGATTGAACCAATTAATCAGATTCCAAACACTTGGCGAATCGTCGAGTCAAGCTACAACAGCATCATTGAAATGCGCGCAATTTCAACAAGCGGCTTACAACCACGCAATATTACAAAGCACTTTCGCGGGACAGACTTCGACAACGTGGAAGCGATGCGTTCCTCGTTCGAGCATGAAGCCTTGCGCCTCAACGCAATTGGCTACAACATTTACGTCGTGATGAACCCCATAAGGCCGGACTTTAAAGGGTTAGCAGCGAAGGACTGCGACATTTCACATCGCAACGTCATACTCATTGACATCGACAGAGCCCACGACACCAAAAATCCAGCCACGGATGAGGAGGTAGAAAAAGCACGGCGCGTTGGAGACGACATTGTCGAATTCTTGTCAGGGTGCAGCTTCGCCGATCCAATACGTGTTATGAGTGGCAACGGTCACCACCTCTACTATCCGCTAAAAAATGTAGCAAACAGCGAAGAAGCAAAAGATGTTATTAAAACCACGTTGACATGCTTAAACGAGATGTTTGGCGATGATGAAATCAAGATAGACACAAACGTATTCAACGCATCCCGCATAACCAAAGTTTTGGGCACAGTGGCACGCAAAGGAATCGCCTCTGCCGATCGCCCCTACAGAATGGCGGTGATGGAATGAACGCCGCACCGACACTATCAATGCTGCGCGTGCTAAACACGCAAATGCAGCGTCATCTCAACTTGAGTGCACCAGTCTTCCCTGCACAGCACAACCCATCGATTGCGTTGCCTTCGACATTGCCGGTTTTATCAACAACTGAAACAGCCAGTGAGCGCAACAAATTGGTCGATGCATTAAAGCGTTTATCGCCTGATGTTGGTCGTGGGAATGGCACATTTTTTGACAGCAGCGGTACCCCGCAAGCTGACTACTGGTTGGCTGCAATATGGGCTATTCGAAGTCTAGGTTGGCCATCTGGCAAGGCAACGGCTAAATCTTGGTCTCAGCAATGCATCGAGCGCTACGATGAACTCGGATTTGAACAAGCGTGGAATTCCTATGACGCAAGTCACCCTAATCCCCTGCGTGTCGGGTCTTTGTATAAGTACGTGATGCAACAGGGCACGCAACCACCAAGTACGGTGATGCAATCCAGCACCACATCACCTTCGCGCTACCAGTTACTTGGACGATCTGCGCTCCAAGGTCTGCCACCTGTGATTTGGCGAATCAAAGGAATTTTCCCTGCTGAAGGTATAGGGGCAATTTTTGGTCCCAGCGGGGCTGGCAAATCGTTTCTGGCATTCGACATGGCGACGGCTATTGCAGGTGGAACAACGTGGTTTAACCATAGAACGCAAGCTACTGCCGTAATCTACGTCGCCCTTGAAGGCGAATCTGGGTATAAAAATCGTGTCACGGCATGGGAAAAAGAGAAACTTCAACCATTGCCATCAAACATGCACTTGGTAATGCAACCATTCAACCTTACCGATTCCAAAGATGTACGTGATTTGGCAGCTGTCATTCCCACGGGGGCTGTCGTCTTCATCGATACATTAAATCGTTCTGCATCAAATGTTGATGAAAACTCAAGTAAAGACATGGGTTCAATTCTCGAAGGTGCTAAAACCCTGCAAAGCACCATATCTGGTCTGGTTATTTTGATTCATCACACTGGCAAAGATGCAAGCAAGGGGGCTCGCGGCCATAGTTCGCTTACGGCCGCTCTGGATGGGGCGATAGAGGTTGAAAAATCAACAAGCGGTAGAGCTTGGAATGTGGCAAAAGCCAAAGACGGTGAGGATGGGAATAAAACCCCGTTTAAATTAAAGATTCAAACTCTGGGCAACGACCAAGACGGAGACACCATCTCCAGCTGCACGGTAGAGCCTGATTTAAACGTGGTCTTTAAACCTGCGGAGCCAAAAGGCTTTCAACAAAAGGCCGCGCTAAAAGCTATTCGTAATTGCATCGCGCAGAGTCAAATCAAGGGGAAAGCAGGCTGTGGCACCAACACGCCTTGCGTGCCCCATGAGAAAGCCGTCATCGAGGTTTCAGCAGCAATACCTACCGTTGATAAGCACAAGCGATCTAACCGTGCAAAGAAACTGATAACTAGCCTCATTGCCGGTGGGTTGCTATTGGCAGCCTTGACGGGGATGACAGCTGGTTGTGGTCTCCTTAGAAATTTTCGGTGTCCAATGTCCACACCCCATAGGGTGTGTGGACAGCGTGGACTTTAGGGCCGCTACTCAAAAAATCAACAGCAACACAAGTGGACATTTTGGACATCACTTACGGTTCATGGGGTTGTGAGGTTAATTGCGATGCAAAGACCTGACAAGATAGACAACACGCTAATCACAGCTGGTGGACGCATTCGTTGCAAACAATGCGAAGCCACATCAAAACGCACAAAACAGCAGTGCAAGGCACCAGCCATCAAAAACCGCACTAAATGCAGATTTCATGGTGGGAAGCCAACTGGCCCGAAGACAGAACAGGGTCGGCAACAGTGCGCCAAAGCTAAGACCATTCACGGCAGGGAGACGCGTATAGCGCGGACTGAACGGGCACTAGCTGCAAAGCATCTGCGTGAACTCGAAGCTCTTGGCAGGTTAATTGGCCTGCTGTACGGCGCCAAAACGGTGGGGAGAAAACCGAAGTAGCGTCAGTGGCCTGCTGACATCAACAGCTTCGACGGCTTAACACCTAGCGCTTCCGAAATCTTGACGAGATCATAGCGGTGACGTTGTGCTCACCTCGCTCTATGCCGCCCATGTACGAACGGTCAAGGCCAGCGTCAACAGCCAAGGCCTCTTGCGACAACCCCATTGAGAGTCTGGCACTCCTAATAGCCACGCCCAAGTCAACTAAGACTTGTTCTCCTGCGTGCTTTGGGGATGGTTTTGCCATGCCCCGCATCTTCAAATATGAACGGAGAAAGTACCACGGGATATGATACCCAACCGTTATTGAAAGGATCAGATATGGATCTGCTATTGATTGTGCTGGCGGTTGGATTTATTTTGTACGGCATAGGCCTTCTCTTCTCGCCAGCAAAAGGGGCGTTCATTGCAGCTGTGGCTTGCATTGGGTGTGGAGTCATCGCGTATGACTCGCACTCTTTCCTTTCCATATTTGTCGGCTTCGGCTTGCTGTGGTTTATGCAACACAACGGAACTGGGGTGCAAATCGATACAAAACAAAGCACTGATGCGTCTATCGCATTTTTAAGCTCTCTCCCCTCAGACCAACGAGCGGCATCGATAGACGGAATACTCAAATTCCTAGTATCAGTCAACAGAGGCGAAATCAAGGAAGCTGATGCATTTGAATTGGCGCAGAAAATGAAACAAAAACGCATGTTCGACGCAAAGTTGAAAGATAACCGTGACATGCAGTTTGCTTCTTACCAGCTAATTGAAGACGCATACTTGACCTTAAATACACACGACAAATTGGCTTCTGGAAAATACAGCGCCCAAGAATTTGTGAGATTTCTCAAAAAAAATGCAGCCCTTGACCAAGGGCCTGAGGTGCTAATGCAAATCAGCGTCAGTCGATTCAGAGATTTTTAAACTTCGCAACACGTCAGAAATATGACAAGCGTTAGTGGCTACAACATTCACAAGTGCCCGAGCTGTAAAGGTGAGCTATCGACACCCAACTACAGCTCCTACAACGTAAAAATTTCAGGTCCACTTCCCACATGGGTCCAGTGTGCCCATTGCAGTCACACATATGAGTTGAGCAAGCTCACTTTGGTCGGTTACCTGCCTCCGCTACCAGCGATACCTATAGGGCATGGTGGCTTTGACTTGGTTGGTGAAACGTTTGAAGAGAAGATCCTAGACCTCCACCGTCAAACCAAGGCATATCACGCATCAAATGGCTCGAACGTTAATCGTCCGCCGTTGGCCGTCTTTCTTACCCCCTCCACGGCCGACTAATGGGCACCATCTATCAATGCCACTGCAACGCATGCCGTCATAACTTCACTACCTACGATGGTGACGGGATGCGCTCACTCGGCTTGATCTGCAACACCTGCGGTCAGCGCGCCAGCATCCCACGACAAGCACCACGCCCACCAAGAGAAGGTCGTGACGTACCTAGCTTCCTGCAAACCTCGCGTTTCTTTTCGCTGCCACCGATACCTGACGCAGAAATCAAGCGTTTCACAGACGAAGAGTTCGCCAATATTGATGAGCTATGCAAAGCAGCTGGGGTTGAGAACACTGACCGCTGGGATGATTTCGAAATCGCTGCACTCATCGAGCAGAAAAACCCGTGCCAATGCGGTAGCAGGTTCGACCTAGCTACAAAGACCGCCGGAACTGGTGCCCCTAACGCCATGACACGCTGCCCAGCCTGCCGATCAGATCAGATCACCGCCACAAGCACAGGCATGTGGGATTGAAAAAAGTAGCTGATCGTTCGTCTGAAATACAGTTCACGCCTTACCGCGGGGGACCCAAATCTATTCGTGGGGGTGGGGGTACGGTGGGGTCACCAATAGTGAAATGCTGAAGGGGGGGTACCCATCCAGCATGCGGATGACCCGCACTTTATTTCGCGTGACAATTCACTTAGACTTGCGTTGACGGGCTTTAGTGTCTGTCCAAATTTTGTCCAACTAACCCTTCAGGATGTTGTTCAAAAAACTTTTTTGAAATGCACCGCCACTGTCGAAACGGTGGGTCAGACCGGCGTAGAGATGGAAGCCCTCACCGCGGTGCAAGTGGCCTTGCTGACCATCTATGACATGTGCAAAGCGGTGGACCGTGGCATGACGATGACCGATGTGCATTTGCTGGAAAAGCATGGCGGTAAGTCTGGCAGCTACGTGGCTACGCCGTAAATTAGCAAGCGTTTTATTTCTCAGCCAACGCTTCGGCTTGCGCCATTTGCCACAATTTCAAATACTTGTAGTAGCTGGTCTCGGCATTTGAGATAGACAACGCCAAGCCGTGCCCGCCATCTAAAAAACCTCGGCGAATGACGTAGGTGCGGAAAAAGGCCCACGCACCATGCCCCAAAGCACCCGCTACCGACGAACGCTTGCCGCGCGCATAGGCTTGCTTTGCTGAGGCGGTGGAATACGCATCCACCTTCGAGAGCACTTGTGAGAAGTTGAGGTAGCTGTAATGCAACAAATGGTTTTGCAATGCACGCACGGGCAACTCTGTGACAACACGTTCGTGCACGAGGTCGTCTGAAAACTTAGCCGTCCCACGTTTGAACAGACGCAGCACGTGGTCAGGCTGCCAACCGGCATGGTGAATGAACTTGCCGCAGTACGACGACAAGCGTGGCAGTTTGTAAGCCACCTTGGCATCACCTGCTTGTAATGTCTGTTTGATTTCTGCTGCCAGTTCAGGCGTGAGGCGCTCATCTGCGTCAATGGAAAACACCCAATCACACGTTGCCAAATCGAGTGCACGGTTTTTTTGTGGCCCAAAACCCGGCCAGTCCGCAGGTTGCGACACTTTCGCACCATGTTGCTGGGCAATCGTTACGGTGGCGTCGGTGCTTTGACTGTCCACCACAATGATTTCATCCACCAACCCTTGCATGGACTGCAAACAGTCGTGCAGGTTGTGTGCCTCGTTGCGCGTGATGACGATGGCTGAGAGGGTTGGGCGTGTCTGGGTCATATGGGCAGCGAGTTTAGCGTGGCGTGTTTTGCTTCACATCCTCTAGACGCTCGGTCAACATTTGTGCTTGTACATCGTGACCAAGCAACTTACCACTGTCAATCACACGCTGCACCACACGCGCCTCGGGCGAGTAATGCATCAATCGCAGGCCTTGGGCATGCACATCCGCGGCGTTGTCAGCCGTGACGGCTTGCGTGGTGAGCTCGGCGAAATCAGCTTGGTTTTTGAACAGCCACGATTGCTTGGCATGGTGCAACGGGTTGTCCTGATAGGCGGCATCACGCGAGGCCGCTTGCCGGTAAATTTGGCCCACGCGATTGAAGTCCCATGCGGCATACAAACAGCCCATGAACAACAGCGCAGCAACCAACATCGGGCCCTCTTGGCGTTCTTCTTTTGCTTGTGCTGTTGGTGATGCCCACAGCAAACCCACAGACAGCCCCAAGGTCATTTGAAACGGGCCGTACCAAAGCGGGTACTCCAACATGCTGTGCAAGCTCAACACCACCATCAAACACCACGCCATCACACGCCATGCGTTGTGTTCACGCCAAGGGGCGCGGCGCAGCACCCACACACCCATCAGCGCCATCACAGCAACTGCAAATGGCACGCCAAACTCAAGCGCCAAGTGCAACGGAAAGTCATGGGCGTTGTCGAGCATGTCGCAAAAGCGCGGGGTGCTATAGCCCGTCATGAAGTGCGCGTAGTCTGTCTCGCCCCAACCCCAGCCCAGCCACGGATGCTGCGCAATCAGCGCCAGCACATTGGTCCACAGCACACGGCGGCCCCCACATGCAGCGTAGTCTTGGGCCTGTCCGGTGACGCGCAAGATCATGCTGGCCCCCCACTCGCCGGTGGTTTGCAAAGCCAGCCAAGGCATCAGCACAGACCACACTGCCACCCACAACGGCGCTGCGATGGCGAGCCACACCAAGCCTTTGCCAAAACCCGCGTCATGCTTGGCAGATCGCAGACCCCATGCGGCCATCAGCACGCCAACCAACACCCATTGCATGGCTCCTGTGCGCGACACCGAGCACGCCACACCCGCAGCCCAACCGCTCAGCAACACAACGGTGATCGACCAGCCAGCTGTTGTCATGCGTTGTGTCTTGCACTGCGCAGCCACCCACCCCAGCAGCGCCACCAAGCCCAAACTGGTGAGCGATGCAAATTGGTTGCGCTGACGCAGGTTGGCAAACGCATCACCTTTCAACGGCTGGTTCACCCACGGCGACAACTCTCGCGCCAAACCCAAGTACTGCAAGACACCCAGCACCGCACTGATCACCGCCGCCGCCAACAAGCCCACCACCAGCCATCGCAACAAGGCGTCATCCACCGCCGCACGTCGACCCACGGCAGCCATCAACCATACGCACATGAGCGAGGCTACCAAGCCCGCGGTCAGCGCACGGTCCACCACTTGTGGCACCCACAACAACGAGGCCAGCAGCCAGAGCAACAAGGCCCCACACACCAAGCGCTCCGTCAATGTCCATCGCGTCTTCGCCCAAGGCAACTCGACCACCGCCAACAACGCGCAAGCGGCCATCATCCAGCTCACCAACAAAGGAATCACTGCAGTCGATGGGCTGCTTGCAAATGGGTTGAGCCACGGCAAGGCCACACACAACACCAAGATGATGTTGCGCACCCAAAGACTTTGGTCTGTCGACGAATTCATGCAGCGATTTTCCACCACCGCGGCCTCGCAAAAACAAAGGCGCCCGCAGGCGCCTTGTTCAAGGGTTGTCGCAGCTTATTTGCAGTCGCTGGGCACGTACTTTTTGTCCAACGCATCGGTGGGCACGGGCACGCCCACAAATGCATCCGCACCTTTGGCCAAGCACTTCCATTGCACAGCGCCCTCTACGGTGACGCTGGTTGCTGAGGGTGCGGGCAAGGCTGAGTCGCTTGTGCCGCTCTTGGTGTAGGGCACCAACAACAAGCTGCCGCCTCCCGCCGCTGGCGTTGTGGTGATGGTGATCGCGCCGGTGTTGGCTGCAATATCAATGCTGGCGATATTTTTAGTAGCACCCCCAAAGGTGTAGCCCGTTTTATAGCCGTTGGTGGCTATGGCAATGGTGCCGCTGTTGACCACATCCAGCACATTGGTTTTAGCGGCAGAAGCGAGTCCAAGACCCTCGCTCACACGCGCACGGATCATGTAGTCTTGGTAAGCAGGCAAGGCCACGGAGGCGAGCACGCCAATGATGGCCACCACAATCATGAGTTCGATCAAGGTGAAGCCGCGTTGCAGGGTGTGTTTCATCGCAAGTCCTTTGGTAGTTGGGCACGAATTCTAGGCAGCACTTGTCTTTGAATTGACGATGCGCAAGTTCAAAAAAAAAGCGAGCGGTGAAACACCGCTCGCTTTCATCTGTGTAATTCCCGAAGGAGATTACTTCAACTGAGCCTTGAGCAATTTGCCCAATTCAGATGGGTTACGTGTGATGGTGAAACCACACTCTTCCATGATGGCGAGCTTGGCATCAGCCGTGTCAGCACCGCCAGAAATCAAGGCGCCTGCGTGGCCCATGCGCTTGCCGGGAGGGGCAGTCACACCAGCGATGAAGCCAACGATGGGCTTCTTCATGTTGGCCTTGCACCACTGTGCAGCTTCAGCTTCGTCTGGACCACCGATTTCACCGATCATGATGACGGCGTCTGTGTCTGGATCGTCGTTGAAAGCCTTCATCACGTCGATGTGCTTCAAACCGTTGATGGGGTCACCACCGATACCGACGGCGCTGGATT
>JACCDN010661640.1_pt1 | contig 13387 bp, 14 predicted proteins | sample 7441691 | NCBI WGS metagenome assembly JACCDN01 (sample SAMN15323439, study PRJNA562643) | freshwater metagenome | isolation source: river surface water | place: USA:Blue River Watershed | collected 2017-08-16 | reverse complement strand
GTCGCCCTCGATTTGGTGGGCAGCGAGCGTGTGACATTGAACGGCCCCGCACTCACGGGCAGCGAAGACTTTGCTTTCATGCTTGAAAAAATTCCCGGCAGCTATTTGCTCATCGGCAATGGCGATGGCGACTCTGCGGGCGCATGCATGGTGCATAACCCCGGCTACGACTTCAATGACGACAACATCGCCACAGGTGCCGCGTATTGGGTGGCGCTTGTAGAGAGGTATTTGTCCACCTAGAATGATTTGACATTCATTCGACTTTGAGTCGACGTGTGCACCGGGAGAGACTGCCAGCGCTTTCGAGCGTGTGGGCAGCGCCGAAGGAGCAACCGCCCCGGAAACTCTCAGGCAAAGGGACCGGTCACACGCACTATCTCTGAAGAGCTATTGGCGCTTACGTCCGCCAGTGCACCGAAGGAGCAAGCGAACCGCGCGAGTGGTTTGTGAATCTCTCAGGTCAAGATACAGAGGGGGCGCATTAGGCACGCGGCTTGCGTGCTTAGCGTACAACCCCTTGACGTCTTGAAAGCTCTCAATCATGAAATCAATCGCAATCATTGGTGGTGGCATCACGGGCGTGACCACCGCCTACGCTTTGGTCAAACGCGGTTTTGACGTCACCTTGTTTGAACGTCACCGCTACGCCGCCATGGAAACGTCGTTTGCCAACGGCGGTCAACTCTCGGCGTCCAACGCAGAGGTGTGGACGCACTGGAGCACCATCGTCAAAGGTTTGAAGTGGATGCTCAAAAGCGATGCACCGTTGTTGGTCAACCCCGCACCGACTTGGCACAAGCTGTCGTGGTTTGCCGAGTTCATCGCGGCCATGCCCCATTACGAACGCAACACCATCGAAACCGCACGCATGGCGGTGGCTGCGCGTCAACACCTGTTCAGCTGGGCAGCAGAAGAGGGTATTGACTTTGACCACAAACGCGAAGGCATCTTGCACATCTACCGCGACAAAAAAGGCTTTGACCACGCGGGCAACGTGTCAAAGTTGTTGGCCAAAGGTGGCTTGCCCCGCCACGCCGTGACCCCCGAGGAAATGAAAGCCATTGAACCCACATTGGCGGGCACCTACTACGGTGGCTACTTCACCGAAAGCGATTCAACCGGCGACATTCACAAATTCACCAATGGCCTAGCCGCTGCGGCTGCTCGCTTGGGTGTGCGCACCTTGTACGGTCAAGATGTGACCTCGGTACAAAGCAATGGGCAACAAGCCGTGATCACCGTGGCGCAAGAAGACGCAGCGCCCAGCGTGCACACCTTTGACGGTGTGGTGGTGTGTGCAGGTGTGGCCAGCCGCGACTTTGCTGCCCAGTTGGGCGACCGCGTGAACATCTATCCCGTCAAAGGCTATTCCATCACCGTCAACTTGAATGACGAACAAAGCCAACTGGGCGCCCCCAATGTGAGCTTGTTGGATGACGAAACTAAGTTGGTTACCAGCCGCTTAGGCGTCGACCGTTTCCGTGTCGCGGGTACCGCTGAGTTCAACGGCATTGACCGTGACATTCGCGCCGACCGCATTCGCCCCCTCATCGCATGGGTGGAGCAATGCTTTCCTCGCATCAACACCCGCTCGGTCGTGCCATGGGCCGGTTTGCGTCCCATGATGCCCAACATGATGCCGCGCGTGGGCAAGGGCCATGCCGCCAATGTGTTTTACAACACAGGTCATGGGCACTTGGGGTGGACCTTGTCGGCGGTGACGGCCGATATGTTGGGTCACGTGGTCAGTGGCACGGCGCGTGGTGTGCAAGTGCCCAGCACATTGCAGACCGTTTGACCTTATCAGCCCAAGGTGTTTGGTGTCAGCATCTTGGGCTGTTTTAAAATTTAAGCGGGTGTCTATTCCATTTGGATTAGGCAGGTGTTGCGTAGGTCGGGCCGCCACGCAGTACTTTGCTATCTAGATATGCCTGATTTTTCTATTGAGTGGTTCTCGGCTTTTATTTTCTTTTTGGCTTTGGTCCACACGTTCGCAGCCAAGCAGTTTGAAAAGCTTGCACACATTTATCCTAAGCACGCAGGTCTACTGCATCTCTTGGGTGAGGTGGAAATTGTGTTCGGTTTTTGGGCCATTGTGTTGGTGTGCGCCATGGCCCTGTCGCAGGGCTCGACGCAAGCCTTGGACTATGCCGAATCACGCCAGTACACCGAACCTATGTTTGTGTTTGTGGTCATGATCGTGGCTGCATCTAAGCCCGTCATGGATTTGGTGAGTCGCGCCATTGATGCAATTGCTGCAGTGTTGCCCATGCGCTCATCTGTGGCTAGAGTCTGGCTGGGTTTAGCTGCGGTGCCTTTGCTTGGCTCACTGATCACTGAGCCCGCTGCCATGACGATTGCGGCACTCATGCTGGCGCCGCAGGTGTTTCATGCAGGCGTTCCCGAAAAGCTGAAGTATTTGGCCTTGGGGGGATTGTTTGTCAATGTGTCCATTGGTGGCACGCTCACTTCGTATGCTGCGCCGCCAGTGCTCATGGTGGCCTCGGTGTGGCAATGGGACTCGACCTTCATGCTTCAGCAGTTCGGTTGGAAAGCGGCCATTGCGGTACTCATCAACGCCAGTTTGGTTGCATACATGTTGCGCCGTCACCTGAGTGTGCCCAATGTGTCAGATGTTGACGCGCCACAAGTGCATGTGCCGTGGACTGTTTCATTCGTTCATGTGGCGTTGCTGGCTGGCGTCGTGGTGCTGGCGCATCACCCTGTGGCATTTATCGGTTTGTTTTTGTTGTTCATGGGTTTCACTCACGCCTACGAGCGCTATCAAACACCGCTCATCATGAAAGAGGCACTCTTGGTCAGTTTTTTTCTAGCGGGCTTGGTAGTCTTAGGCGGTATGCAGCAGTGGTGGTTGCAGCCTTTGGTCTCAGACATGAGTCCTAGTACTTTGTTTGTTGGTTCTGCTGCGCTCACTGCTTTCACAGACAATGCCGCACTCACTTATCTCGGCTCGCTGATTGTGGGCATTTCCGACGAGGCCAAATACAGCTTGGTGGCCGGCGCTGTCGCTGGTGGTGGCTTGACAGTGATCGCCAATGCGCCCAACCCTGCAGGTGTGGCGTTGCTGCGTAGCGGTTTTTCCGATGGTGCGGTGGGTGCTGGCGGCTTATTTATGGGAGCTTTGGTGCCGACCCTGGTAGCCATGGTGGCTTTTTTGCTCTGACAAACCCTAGGTACTGTCGCTGGCGACAAAATTTGTATACACTTTGTGTCACCTGTCGCAGCGGAGCAGGTCTTGGGTGCCAAGGCCTTGTTCGCGACCCTCGTGTCATTCACAGCGCCCGCAGTGGTGAATGGCAAATTGCATCAAGTGACTGAGGTCTCGACATGGACGCATATTTCTTAGACTGGGCCAACCTGCTGCTGCGTTGGGTGCACGTCATCACCGCCATCGCTTGGATTGGCTCCTCGTTTTACTTTGTCTTCTTAGACAACAACCTCATCAAACCCAACTCACCCGACTTGCTAGAAAAAGGCGTCGATGGTGCGATGTGGGCCGTGCACGGCGGTGGTTTTTACAACCCGCAAAAGTACATGGTGGCCCCTAAGAAGATCCACACCAAGTTGCATTGGTTCTATTGGGAAAGCTATTCCACTTGGCTCACCGGCTTTGGTTTGTTCACGGTGTTGTACCTGTGGAATGCAGGCACGTTCTTGATCGACAAGTCACTCATGGACTGGTCGCCCGCTGCGGCCATCACCGCGGCACTGAGTTTCTTGGTCGCGTTTTGGTTGATCTATGACACCGTGTGCCGCGTGTTTGGCTTCCGCGAAAACGGCGAGCGCATTGTGGCCCTCAGCATGATTGTGGTGGTGGCGTTTGCGTCTTGGTTGTCGTGCCAATTGTTCGCAGGCCGTGCGGCCTTCTTGTTGGTGGGCGCGATGATTGCCACCGCCATGAGTGCCAACGTGTTCTTCTGGATCATCCCTGGCCAGCGCAAAGTGGTGGCCGCCATGACGTCTGGCGTGGCCATGGACCCCAAAGAGCTGGCCACGCACGGCAAGCGCGGCAAGCAGCGCAGCGTGCACAACACGTACTTCACGCTGCCCGTCATTTTTGCGATGCTGAGCAACCACTACAGCTTCTTGTACACGCACGAAAACCACTGGGTCATCTTGGTGATGATGATGTTGGCGGGCGCTTTGATTCGCCAGTTCTTTGTGCAACGCCATGGCTATCACTTGGGCCGTGCAAAGAACCCGCTGCCGTTTGCCATTGCAGGCGTGGTGATTTTGCTCAGTGTGATTGTGTGGATGCGTCCTGCACCTTCGGCCAACGCACCCGTGGCCAGCAACGCGCCGGTGAGCTTTGCTGAAGTGAATGCCATTTTTGTGCAACGCTGCCAAAGCTGCCATGGCGAACAGGTGCAAATGAAAAACGTGCGCTTTGACACGCCCGAAGGTGTGAAGCAACACGCTTTGGGCATTTACCAACAAGCGGTGGTGACCAAGCAAATGCCGATGAACAACGCCACAGGCATCACCGAGGCAGAGCGTGCCACCATCAAGCGTTGGTACGAGGCAGGTGCTGCGCTGCAGTAAGCCATTGCAGTGAATATGCGCTGCACTACGCGGATGTCGTGCTGTGCAGTCGGTGCATCGGAGTCGCTGTCTATACTGACAAGACGTTGATTGACCTCTCAAATCTCCCATGACATTGCGTTTGTTTTTGGCCTTTGCTGGCTTGCTGTGTGGTTCATTGGCGCAAGCAGGTGAAGTGACGGTGGCCACTGCCGCCAACTTCACCGCTCCCATGCAAAAAATTGCGCAAGCTTTTGAACAAGACACCGGGCACAAAGCGCAATTGGCTTTCGGTGCCACGGGTAAGTTCTACGCCCAAATCAAAAACGGTGCGCCGTTTGCTGTGTTGTTGGCAGCCGATGACGAAACCCCCGCACGTTTAGAAAAAGAAGGCCTCGCTGTAGCCGGCACACGCTTTACTTACGCCACGGGTCGCTTGGCTTTGTGGAGCAAACAAGCCAGCTTGGTGGATGACAAAGGTGAGGTGTTGCGCAGTCCCCGTTTTGAAGAATTAGGTGTTCAAAAAATTGCCATCGCCGACCCCAAGCTTGCCCCCTATGGTGCAGCTGCGATGGAAGTCATTCAACACTTAGGCGTGCAAGCCAGCGTTGCGCCCAAGCTCGTGCAAGGCGAGAGTATTGGCCAAACCTACCAATTTGTCAGCACTGAAAACGCACAACTTGGCTTTGTGGCCTTGTCGCAAATTTCGTTCGATGGCCGCATCATGCAAGGCTCGGCATGGGTGGTACCGCAGCATATGCACACACCACTCAAGCAAGACGCGGTGTTGCTTAACGGTGGCAAAGATAACGCTGCTGCACAGGCGCTGCTCAAATATCTGCAAGGCGACAAAGCCAAAGCCATCATCCGAATGTATGGATATACCTCTGGTGCGATGCACGTCCTCGGTCATTGAATTTCGCAAAGCTGATTAAAAAATGCCTCACGATTTCGTTCAAGTGGATGCCTTCACGCATCGTCCCCTTTATGGAAACCCAGCTGCCGTGGTGTTTGAGGCGGACGACATTCCAACGCAGACCATGCAGAAAATTGCGCGTGAGATGAACCTTTCGGAGACGGTTTTCATTCTCAAACCAACCGTGCCAGAGGCTGATTACCGAGTCCGTATCTTTACGCCCATGAATGAATTGCCGTTTGCCGGACACCCCACAGTGGCCGCTGCGCATTCGATACTCGCGCGTTATCCAGACAAAGCGCATTCCACTTTGTTGCGTCAGGAGTGCGGTATTGGCATTGTTCCAGTTGAAGTTTTGCCTTCACAGGCAGGCAAGTTGCTGCGAATGACGCAGGCGCAACCGACGTATCGAGAGACAGGTTTAACGCGCGCGACAGTTGAAAAAATGCTGGGCTGTTCTCAATCGGAGCTTGCCGATACGCCTTTTCAAGTTGTATCAACTGGCGTGCCCTGGCTTGTTGTTCAACTTAAAAGGCTAGAGACCATCTCCTTGCTTGAACCCGACCAGGCACTGATTGCGCGTGAATGCAAAGCGTTGAATGCTGCAGGCATCACCGTTTTCGTTGACCGAGGAGATGTTGCTCCCGTGCGACTTCGCCTGAGAACCTTTGCGCCAGGTGAGGGCGTGCTGGAAGATCCTGTTTGTGGTTCGGGTAACGGTTCTGTTGCGGCCTTCATCGCGTATCACAAACATGCAGGCGAGTCATCGGGAAACTATGTGGCTGAGCAGGGTGTTGAAATTGGGCGTGACGGTGAAGTTCATGTTTTCTGGGAGCGAAGTGGCGACGGACTGTGTGTCAAGGTTGGTGGAGAGGCAGTTGTGTCTGCCGTCGGTCAGTTGATGCTTTGATTGAAGATAGAGTGTGATTCGCTTCAGTACGCGTAATGCCCAGTAAAGTGTGACTATGAATTTAAGCGTCGAAGATTTCCAAGCCATTGCTCTCACGCTGCAACTTGCCAGCGTGACCACGGTGCTGTTGCTCTTGCTGGCCACACCTGTGGCTTGGTGGTTGGCACACACGCACTCGGCATGGCGTGCGCCTGTGGCTTCACTGGTGGCGTTGCCCTTGGTGTTGCCGCCCACGGTGCTTGGGTTTTATTTGTTGGTGGCGTTGGGCCCCAATGGCCCGATTGGTCAGTTCACGCAATCGGTGGGCTTAGGCACGTTGGCCTTTAGCTTTTGGGGCTTGGTATTGGGCTCGGTGGTTTACTCGTTGCCGTTTGCTGTGCAACCGTTGGTCCATGCGTTTGAAGCCATGGGCACACGCCCGATGGAAGTGGCCGCCACGTTGCGGGCCAGCAAGTGGGATGCCTTCTTCACCGTGGCCGTGCCCTTGGCCAAGCCCGGCTTTGTGATGGCGGCCATGCTCAGCTTTGCGCACACCGTGGGCGAGTTTGGTGTGGTGCTGATGATTGGCGGCAACATCCCTGACAAGACGCGCGTGGTGTCCACCCAAATTTACGGGCACGTGGAAGCCATGGCATATTCGCAAGCGCATGGCTTGGCGGGTGTGATGTTGGTGTTCTCGTTTGTGGTGTTGTTGGGCTTGTCGTGGTTCAACCGTCGCAACAAATACCGCTTACCGCAACGCAACAAGGTGGGCGTATGAACATCCACTTGCAGCTCCACCTTGCGCGTGCCGACTTTGATGTGTCGGTCGATCTACAGTTACCCGCGCACGGCATCACGGTCATCTATGGCCCTTCGGGGTGTGGCAAAACCACTTTGCTGCGCTGTGTGGCGGGGCTAGAGCCCGCGGCGTGTGGACTGGTGCACGTGGGGCATGAGGTGTGGCAAGACGATGCGCAGCAGGTGCGCGTGCCCACCCACCAACGTGCCTTGGGCTATGTGTTTCAAGAGGCGTCGTTGTTTGATCATCTTGATGTGGCGGGCAACTTGGCCTATGGCCACGCCCGTGCCGAAAAAGCCAGCCGCAATGCCATGAGCCAAGCCGTGCAGCAACACGTGGTTGAGCTGCTGGGTATTGGTCACTTGCTCAAGCGCCGTAGCCATGAGTTATCGGGGGGCGAGCGCCAACGCGTGGCCATTGCCCGCGCTTTGGTCACTCAGCCGCGCTTGCTGTTGCTCGACGAACCGTTGGCCGCACTCGACCACGCGCGCCGACAAGAAGTGCTGCCGTGGTTAGAAAAATTGCGCGATGACTTGAACATCCCCATGCTCTACGTCACCCATGCGGTGGACGAAGTGGCCCGCTTGGCCGACACCTTGGTGGTCATGAGCGAAGGCCGTGTGCAGGCCAATGGCCCTGTGGCTGACGTGCTCACACAAACCCATTTGCCCGTGGTGTTGGGTGAAGACGCGGGTGCGTTGCTCACAGGCATTGTGTTGAACATCGATGCCCAGTGGCATTTGGCCCAAGTGGGTTTTGCGGGTGGCGCGCTGTGGGTGCGCGACAGTGGTTTGCAAGTGGGCCAAACTGTGCGGCTACGTGTGCTGGCCCGTGACGTGAGCGTGACCTTGCATGAGGCCACACACACCAGCATTCAAAACCACGTGCCCTGCGTGGTGGACGCCATCACGCCTGAAGCGCATCCTTCACAAACCCTGCTGCGTCTGCGCTGCGGCGACACCGTGCTGCTGGCGCGTGTCACTGCGCGTGGTGTGCATGAGCTGGGGTTGCAAGTGGGTATGACGGCATGGGCACAGGTGAAGTCGGTGGCGCTTGTTAAATAAACGCTAGTACCACCACGCCACCGCATAAGGAATCACCACCGCCCCCACAATGCCGTGCAAGCCCATGCCCAGGCTGGCATACGCACCCGCTTCGGGGTGCACGCTGAACGCACGTGAGGTGCCAATGCCGTGTGCGGCCACGCCCAAGGCAAAACCGCGTTGCCACCATGGTGTGACGCGCAACACATCGAGCACATAGCGCCCCAGAATGGCACCCAAGATACCGGTGCTCACTGCAAAGATGGCGGTCAACGTAGGCGAAGCTTGCACGCGTTCGGCAATGCCCATGGCAATGGGTGCGGTGACCGACTTGGCCACCAAGCCACGCACCAGCGACTCGTCCACGCCCAACCATCGCGCCATGCCCACGGCGGTGAAGACGGACGTGATGCCGCCTGCCACCAACGACAACATCAACACACCCATGCGGCCCTTGAGCGACGCCAAGCCTTTGTAGATCGGAATGGCCAGAGACACCGTGGCTGTGCCCAGCAAGAAGTGCACAAACTGCGCGCCTTCGAAATAATTGGCATACGGCATGTCGAGCACGCTGATGCTGAGGGTGACCAACACCACCGCAATCAACACGGGGTTGGCCAGTGGGTTGCGCTGGCTGCGCTCGTACAGCGTGAGGCCGAGCAAATAGGCGCTCAACGTGAGCACCAAGGCCAACAGTGGGCTACCCGATAGGTAGACCCAAATTTCAGAGATGGGAGGCAAGTGCGTTTGAAATTCATTACTCATCGGCCTGCTCCTTCTTGGCCAATACTTTGAGTAAACCCGCCGTCACCGCCACCGTGGCCACCACGCTCACCACCAGCGCCGCGCTGATAGCCCACGCATTGGCTTGCAGCACGGGCAAGTAAAGCACCACGCCCACCGAAGCAGGAATGAACAACAACCCCAAGTGCTGCAAGATGCTGCTGCCCACCCAATCAATCGCTGCAGGCACGTGCCCACGCACGCTGAGATATGCCAGCAACAACACCAAACCCAACACGGGGCCAGGGATGAAAGGCAGGGCGAACTTAGAGACGAGTTCGCCAAGGGCTTGGAAGATGAAGAGTTGGACGAGGCCTTGGATCATGGCCCCAGTTTAGACATGTCGTGCGTGTCTGACGAGTCAAAACACTTGTGATGAAAAACGAGGTGGTTAATTGCGCGTCAGCGTGGTTCGAATGGAGAACCGTTTCGCGGGATGGATGGAGACGGTGACTAAGACGGGATGGCCATCCCGAGTCAAATAACGTCGGACCACTTGCAGCGCCGCTTCATCTTTGTCGGCATTCAAGCGTTTAGCCAGAGGTGCATCGAGTTTGCACCCCGTCACATCTTGTTCGACGGTTGCTAAATCTAAGCCAAATTCTTTTTCTAAGAGTTCAGACATCAAAGCGCTTGGTTGCGCCTGAATGGCCTTTAGCACGTTGGCGTATTGGATATCGATGTAGGCATTGGTCCATGAGACGGGCAGTTTCCCCCTGGCTGCATCAAAGCGCAAACTCTGAATGCACAGCCACTGGCTCCCCGCATCGCAACCGAGCTCTTTGGCTAACGCTTGCGCCATCACGATTTCGCCCGTGTGTTGCACGGAACGTTCGCAGGCTTGCGCCCATTGAATCAAATCCGACAAAGAGGTGAGCGAGGCGCCGTAGTCGCCTTGCGGGCTGACGGCTTCGACCCGTGTGCCTGAATTCTTTTTACGGGACACCAGTTTTCTAGCTTCCAAACTGGCCAAGGCGGCACGCACAGTGGAGCGGCTGACTTTGAGTTGCAGCGCCAAATCAGGTTCAGCGGGAAGTGTGGTTCCTACGGCGTAGCGACCTTTGGCAATGTCCTTCGCCAATTGGTCTGCGATGCGTGAATAAAGCGGTTGTCGGTCCATGTGGTGAGTTTAAAGACAAAGGGTTTGTCCGTATTTCAGATCTAAATATGTTCGTACATATAATATGTACGAACATAAAGGAGTTTTCTCGATGCATTCAACCCTCATTGATTCACGTTTTTTAGGCAGCTTGTTTTCGACGCCTGAAATGAAAAACGTGTTTTCAGACCACGCCACCTTGGCCCGTTACACCGAAACCGAAGTTGCATTGGCGTTGGCTGAAGGCAAACTGGGGTTGATCCCAGCGGACGCTGCGCAGACGATTGCACAGCAAGCGGCTGGCATTTCCTTGGATATGGCGAGGTTAGAGCGTGAGACCCACAACGTGGGTTATCCCATCTTGCCCCTTGTGCATCAGCTGGCCGAGGGCTTGGGCGATGCAGGCAAGTATTTGCATTGGGGTGCCACAACCCAAGACATCATGGATACCGCCTTAGTCCTGCAAATTCGCGCAGGCCTTGATTTGGTCGAGGCTGATTTGCGTGGTGTCGCTGTGCAGTTGCGTCGACTGAGTGCCGAATACCGCGACACACCGATGGCTGGGCGCACGCATTTGCAACACGCTTTGCCTGTGACGTTTGGTTTGAAGACGGCTATTTGGCTGGGCATGGTCGAGCGAAATTTAGAGCGCTTGCAACAGCTTCGTCCACGTGTGTTGGTGGGGCAGTTTGCGGGGGCCGGTGGCACGCTGGCTTCGTTGGGGCATCGAGGGCTAGAGGTGCAAGTGGCCATGATGGCTGAGTTGAAGTTAGGGGTGCCTGAAACCACATGGCACACCGCCCGTGATGGTTTGGCTGAAACAGCACAGTGGTTGGGCTTGGTCACCACCTCGCTGGCCAAGATGGCCTTGGATGTGTCGTTGATGATGGCCAATGAATTTGGCGAAGTGTTCGAGCCTTTCGTGCAAGGCCGTGGCGCTTCCAGCACCATGCCGCAAAAGCGCAACCCCATCAGCTGTGAAGTGATGATTGGCGCGGCCAAAACCGTGCGTCACTTGGCAGGCTTGGCCTTGGACGGCGCGGTGCAAGACTTTGAACGCGCCACAGGCCCGTGGCAAGCCGAGTGGGTGGCATTGCCAGAAGCGTTTTTGCATACCGCAGGTGCTGTGTCGCAAGCCTTGTTCATGCTCACGGGTTTAGAGGTAGACACACAACGCATGCGTCAAAACCTCGACTCAACAGGCGGTCTCATCGTCGCCGAGGCCGTGATGATGGGATTGGCTCCTGCATTGGGCCGCAACGAAGCACACGATGTGGTGTATGCCGCATGTCGCGTGGCACTCGAACAAAAGCGCACCTTGGCCGATGTACTCAAAGCCAACGAAGCGGTGACGCGTTTGGTCAGCATCGAACAAATTGAGGCCATGTGTGAGCCGACCAATTACCTGGGCTGTGCTGCGCAAATGGTGGACAAGGCACTCGCTGCCCAACCACGCTGATTCAACTGACAATCAACTGGAGATACCCATGACAACGACGATTTCATATGTGCGCCGCACACTGCTAGCTTCTGTCACAGGCTTGTTTGCCTTTGCCTCAACAGGCGTGGCGATGGCCCAAGATGCCTACCCCAATAAACCCATCACATGGGTGGTGCCGTTTGCTGCGGGTGGCCCAACAGATGCATTGGCGCGTCATATTGCTGACCGCGTGGCACGCGAATTGGGTCAACCCATTGTGATTGACAACTCTCCTGGTGCCGGTGGTACGGTGGGCGCAGCCAAAGTGGCCAAAGCCAAAAATGATGGCTATACCTTTTTGGTCGGGCACATGGGCTATATGGGCGCAGCGCCTGCGCTTTACAAAAAACTCGGCTATGACCCCGTGAAAGACTTTGATGGTGTCTTCCGTTTTCCCGATACGCCTTTGGTCTTGATGGTGCGCAACAACCATCCTGCCAAGGACATTGCTGGTTTGATTGACTATGCCAAGAAAAATCCAGACAAGGTGTTCATCAGTAATGCAGGCGTGGGCTCTAGCTCGCATCTCATCGCTGCATTGGTGGCCAGCTCCGCGGGTGTGAAGGTGACGATGGTTCCCTATAAGGGAGCAGGCCCGGCACTGATTGATGTGATCGGTGGACAAGTCGATGGCATCTTCGACCAAACCAACACAGCACTGCCGCAAATCAAAGAAGGAAAAGTGCGTCCTTTGGTGGTGACATCGAAGGTGCGCTTGCCACAGCTCAAAGATGTCCCCACATTGAACGAAACCACCATGCCTGGTTTTGAAGCGTCTACGTGGTACGGCATTTATGCGCCCAAAGGGACCCCCAAGATGGCCGTGGACAAAGTGCAAAACGCCTATCTCAAAGTCATGAAGGACAAAGCTTTTACCGGCAAGATGGCTGAGCAAGCGATTCAAATGTTGCCAGCGGACCAGTACACAGGTGATGCGTTAAGCAAACATACCGAGTCAGAGGTGACACGCTGGCGTGCAGTGGCTGCGCGTTCGGGTTTGTCGCTCGATTAATCGAACCCGCTGACTGCTGATGGCGCCTTCCCACTTGCGGGGGAGGCGTTTTTTTATGACCACTATGTCTATTGAATCGGGGGTGCAGAAGATGCGCGAGTGGTGACGAGTGCAAACAGTTTGACTTTTCATTCAACTCTTCCCTGTGCGGGCTTGAAAAATTAGCGTTTGGGTAGTTTTTGCTCTCCTTAATTTGAAAGTATCTAAATGGATACAATGAGACGCTACCACCTAGACCAAACATCGGCGTTCAGTCGTTGGCTTAAAAGCCTGAAAGATTTGCAAGCTAAAGCAGCCATTGTGTTGCGACTGAAGCAAGTGCAGGCGGGACACTTAGGTGATGTGAAGTCTGTCGGAGGTGGTGTGTCAGAACTTCGGTGGCACTTAGGGCCAGGCTACCGTGTGTATTTCTGTCGACGTGGAGATCACATTATTTTGTTGCTTGCAGGTGGCGACAAGTCAACACAGCAGCGCGACATTGTTCGTGCTCAACAATTGGCCAAGGAGCAAACGCATGGGTAAGACAACAGAATTTGATGCAGCCAGTTACCTCGACAGTGAGGAAATGATTGCCGAGTACTTGAACCAAGCCTTGGCCAGCGGTGACACCGACTTGTTGCTCTCAGCCATTGGCGATGTGGCTAAGGCCAGAGGCATGGCGCAGATTGCGCGTGATACGGGCTTGGGGCGTGAGAGCCTTTACAAGGCTTTTGCCGTTGGTGCCAAACCGCGGTTTGATACGGTGCTGAAGGTATTGCGTGCGCTGGGTGTGGAAATGCACGCCTACCCGCAAGCACATTGATTTTTACTTCGCCCCC
>JACCDN010305617.1_pt1 | contig 13390 bp, 9 predicted proteins | sample 7441691 | NCBI WGS metagenome assembly JACCDN01 (sample SAMN15323439, study PRJNA562643) | freshwater metagenome | isolation source: river surface water | place: USA:Blue River Watershed | collected 2017-08-16 | reverse complement strand
TAAATCAAAATCTTACACATTTAACTACGAGTTTGGAATTTAATCAACCAATTCAATTAACATACATAATAAAATATTTATGTTTGGATTCAAATCCTTACAATTTAATTGATAATTTACCAAATGGCATTGAAGAATTAGAATTAAGATACTATTTTAATTCACCAATGAATGATTTACCAACTTCTATAAAAATATTAAAATTAAATTGTGATGAATACGTACATGAACTAAATTGCTTACCAATATCGGTTGAATGTTTAAAATTAAATTCAACTTATAATAAAAAAATTTTAAATATTCCAAAAGGACTAAAAAAAATAGTTTGTTCTAAAAATTATAAATTTATTAATGATTTTGATAATTTAACAATTTGTCTAATTGAAACTTAAAAAAAATAACGTGTTTAATAAATTATCTATTATTCTATAAAATTATTTTTTTATGCCATAATATAAAAAGCAAAAAAATATTTATATTTCAGGAATGAATACATCTTCGTCAATTTCATGTGTTTGTATGGTTGATGTGATATCCTTATATGTTTTATTGTATAATTGACCAATATCAGTAGTATATTCAGAATTTTCAAGCATTTCTTTATCTAATATCAAATTGCATAATCCGGTTCCTCCTTTAATACAAAGACCAGCCATAATTCTAGAACTTACTGATTTCATGTAATCAACTTCATTAAATACGGCTGCTGTAATCAATTGATCAACAGTTTTTTCAAATGATGCTCTTGATAACGGGTCATTATCTAATTTATTTAATCCATGACGATCAATGGATGTCAGTGTTCCTACTTGTGTCATAAGATCACCAAAAATTTGTATATGTTGATAATTTGTTCCTGAACCATTAGAAGTTAAAACGGTGATAATTCTTCTAATAATATAATTACGTGCAGCCTCAATACCATAATTTTCATAAATAGTTAATATATCATTGCAATATGTTCTATTTAAATCAATACCAACAATATTTTTAATAGCTTCCATATTAATGCCTTTAGTGTATATAACATATTCAGAATTTTTATCCATTGAATTATCAGGATTATCAAATGAAATAATTCTTTCTTCAAAAGCTTTACCAGAATTAACATCTTCAATTCCAGGCATTCCTTTTAATTTAAATTCATCAATGAATATATCCATAAAATCAATTAAAGTTGTTTGAGTAAAATTTGTCATATCAAATCTAATATGTATAACAGGTATTTCATCATTATCAGTATTGGATTGAACCGCTATTTGTGTAATTTTGTCAATTAATTGTTTTTTTTCTCTTTTCATACCTTTAACATCTGTATAACGTTTTTCCCAAGCAAAACAAAATTGTGATTTAATATCTAATAATGTAACTTCTTTAGACATTAATTTTTCTTTATCAAATTCGATACGCATTAACCATGGCAACCCATCAATAGAACTCGCACAACATTGTTTATTTGCTTGATATGTATAAAACGGTACACCTACATTATCAGTCTTGATGAATCCATTAAAATCATCATATTCGTGTTCATAAAATATTTCAATTTTACTTCTTAAATCTTTGATAGTTGTAAATTTAATATATGAAGCAATTTTATTTGCATAATCTTTTTTATTTCTATATTCTTTTTCAAAATAAATTTCCATTAAAGGTGCTTTAGGATTTTTAGATAATGAAAATACTTCTTTAATTGTATCTACCCCAATATCTGTTCCACCTTTGCCTCCAATACCTGATGAATGGAATGATTTCAACATCAATTGTGTCACCGGTTCACCTAAACTTTGCGCAGCGATAATTCCTACCATTTCACCAGGTTCAACAATACTTTTATTAAAACTTTTAATTATTTCTTTTTTAATTTCATCCAATTGATTTTTTGACAATTTGTGTTGAAATATGCATTTTTTAGGAGCAAATATGTCTGTCATAGCATAACCAAAAGCAGTTTTTGCTATTTGATCATCACAATATTTAATTGATTTTTTATTTTTCATATCATCTTCTGTCATTGCATATAAACGTGTATTATGTGGTTCTAAAATATCTTTTATCATATCAAGTATATATTTTGGTTCAACACACACACTTCCTTTAAGATTTTCATCATTTTTATAATTATCTAATATACGATTTAAATTTACAGGAAGAAAATATGTTGTTGTTAAAGTTAGATAGTTTAAAGAAGTTTTTGTTTGTGTTGCTCTTAATTTATCACGCATATTTAATATATTTTTAGTGAATTCTTTATTATCATTTTCTGTCCAATTTTTTACTTTTGTTAATTCTTCTTTTGTCATACTATATTTATTTACGATTTCTTCATTTCCCATTTCCATCATTTTAAAATTATATTCATATTGTTTTACGGTATCAGCTCCAGAATCGCCATATTGAAATTGTAATATTCTTCCAACAGCATTTCTTACTGTACCATCATAATTAACCATCATATCTTCAGTTGCTTTAATTAACTTTCGTTGAACATACCCTGATTCTGCTGTATCTTTTATACCAAACCCATTAAAAATAATAAAATTAAATGTAGATGGAATTGTTAAATCATATAATTTTTTATATTTAGAAACTGGAATAAGATTAATTTTTTTAATTTTATCAAGTATTACATCATTATGTTCTTTATAATTATCTAAAGTAAATATGGTTGTATCAATATTTTGCATTTTTATATTTTTTTCACAATTTAGTAATGTTTTAATTTTTAATTTAAATTTTTGAACCCAATGTGCTTCAATATGTAGTATATTGATATTTTCTGTTTCAGTTACTGTGGCAAATATACCTAAACGTGCAAATAATATATTTATTCCATCGATTAAAGTTTTTGATGTGGATGATGCTTGAATTATATTTGTTTTTTGGATATTTCCATTATTGCTGATGAATCCATCAATTAAACCAATTATAAATTCTTCAGGAGCATTAAAAGCAAATTCTGGTATTTTTTTATTAATTACATCATTACCACAAATGATATTTAAAAATTTACAAAATAATTTTGAATAACCTTTAATGTCATTGATCATACTTTTTTCATAAAAAATATTTAATGTATCAAAATAATTTTCAATAAATTTTAATGTTGATTCATCTGATTTCATTATTTGAATAGTGTCAATTTCAACATTAACATTTCCATCTGCTAAAAATAAGCCAATGAATTGACCATTTATTTTATTTAATGTAAAATTTTCTGATATTTGACTAATTTTTTCGGCCATGTCGATGTATTCAGTTATATTAATATGTGTTTGAATAATAGATGGTGATGGTAAATTCATAGTAATTGGAACACAATCCCCTAAAATAACATCTGGGGTTAATTTATCTTCAAATTTTTTATTTTCAAAATTCCAAATTAAAAGCGATTTTGATTCTGGAACAATTACTTTTCTGCCACTGTCAGTAATAATTTCATACAATTGCACTCCTGTATCATGTCTTGTAATAGCTGTTATATCTCCCCAACTAACATTACCATCATTATCAAGAGTTGGAATTTGGACTTTATTTGTTAAATTTAAAAGTTCAAAATTATTTTTATCCCTTTCAATTAATTCAGGATTAGTTAAATTGATTGGATCTAATTGTGAATCAATCCATGTTCCAATTTCAATAACTTTTGGTTTTAAATTTTCAATAATAACAATTTTTGTATCGGGTGTAACTGAACGAACTGTTGTATCAATTAAACCTTCCCTTGCACATAAATGAAGAAAAATAAAATCTGGTAAATTTAATCCTTTTACAAAAGATCTTTCAATAAAACCTCTTGATTCTGCACGATCATCATTTTTGAAAAAATAAGGTAAAGTTCTTTCATTGTAATTTTTCATCATTCTACCTCCGTGAAAATCTTGTTGTCCAACACAACCAACCATTTGTGCTAAATTGATGGATTTTCCTTTGGCTCCTGAATCCATCATTGTTATAAAATTATTTTTTCTAGTTGTGTTTGGTGCTATTACTTTATATGCATCATCACGAATAACAGCTAATTTAGAATTTGTTGATTTTTCAAATAATTCTTCATTCATCATATCAGGATTATTTTCCAATTCAGTGATTTCATGTTGAATTTCTAATTTTTTTGTGTTGTATGATTGGATTAATTGTTGATATAATTCTTCTGATATATTTAAATCACCAATACCCATACTCATTCCATGATACAAATTGAAATCTGTTGCTAATCTTGTGTTGTTATCAATAAATTTTTTTGTTATATCAACACCATATTCATCCCACACCAATTGAACCAAACTATTTTTCTTTTTAACTCCTAAAGCATCGTCACCTAACAATCCTGCTATCATGACACCATTTTTAACATAAATTTTTGGATTTGATGGATCACCTCTTAAAAGATTGATTTTTGATGGAATTAAATATGAATAAATTTCTTTACCTTCATATTCTTTATTTTTTTGAATATCAGAAAATTTATCAAGTTCTAAACCTGATAATAAATTCATTGTGGTTCTCCAATCAATTTTATAATATTCTTGTGATAAATTCCATGTTCCTAATAATTGATCTTGTTGAATTGCTATGATTGGTGCTGATGATTGTGGTGTTATGATTTGTAATTTTAAATCGGCTATTTCTTCTAATTCAATTTGTGTTTCTATACTTTGAGGAGCAAATATATTCATTTCATCCGCTTTATACCCAAGGTTTCCCTTAATTTATTTGAAGGGGCTAGACTGTACCTTAAGCTCACTTAAACTTGCTAGGTTATCATTGTGAACCGACACCCGTGTTATAACAATTTATATATTATAAACTCGGTCGTTGAGGGAGTATTTGTTATTCTTGCATAACGATTAATAAATACTTTACCCGCGGATTATCCAATTTCTAACATTATTACTGTGTGATTCCGGCAATTAACCGGGTTCTTTTATTAAATTACTTTAATAAAATTAGTAGTTAGAACTCTAAGGAGTTTCCCGAACTTTTGAGGTGTCTCGCTAATAATTGAAAATATTTATGATATGATTTAAATTTTTTTATTATTTTTTGTTCGAATATTTTCAATTTTTAACTAGGGAGTTACAAACTTTTCATTCTCCCTGTTGATGGCTTTTGAATAATTTTAAATTGCTTTCACACAATTAAAAACATTTTTTCTAACCATCGAAATCAGCATTGTATGGTGTTGTGACATTGGGATTAATTCTAAAAGTACAATAATTGGGATTATCAATCACTTTAGATCTATGTCCCATCATAGATAATTTATGTAATGTAGGTTGTCTATTTAATAAATATATATCACCATCTATTGTATGTCTTTCTACAACATCACCATATCTTAAATCTATTTTTTCTTTTCTAAATCTCAAATCAATCAATTTTTTTTCATTTGAAGAACCTGTTGAGGTTGGAATTACAAAATTTGCTCCCGGATAATTGTCTCTTCCATTTCTGACCAATTTTTGTAACCAATCTATGTTGTAGGGTGTCACAATTTCTGGAAATGTAATATTTTTTGCTATTCCAATTGGTACTCCCAATTCATTAATAGATAATGTAGGATCTGGTGTGATAACAGTACGACCTGAAAAATCAGTACGTTTTCCCATCAAATTATTCCTTATTCTTCCTTCTTTACCTTTTAATCTTGAAGCAAGAGATTTTGTCATCACGCCTTTTTGTTCAGATTGTGGTAATTTAAGTGATTCATTATCATAATATGTTGCTATATGATATTGTAAATATGATACATGATCTTGAAAATATTCAATGTAATTTTTATCGTCAGTTTCCATGAATTTTGATAATCTTTGATTTGCTTTCAAAATATCCGCAAGTTTTATTGTAAGATGATCTTCTCTTGGTCCTGATGACATAAAATCTGCTCTCACACTTGGTCTTACAGGATTAGGAGGAACAAAAAATTCAGTATGTATCATGTCTTCCGGACGTGATTTTGTTGGATCAATGCCTAATATTAAACAATCCATGTCAGAAATATTTTTTAAAATATTATAAACTAACATTGGTGTTAATATTTCTTTTATTGGCTTTTTATCTACTGCATCTTCAGCTTGATTTAATGGCGCATATTCAGCTATGATGTTTATTTCTATTGTTGTTTTCTTTTTTTCTGCCTTAATTTTAGGAACAGGATTTCCACAACCATAATTCACTTTTTGACAATAATTTATTGATTTAACTAAATTTTTTATTTCATTTAATCGGTTTTTGCCTTTTTTAGATTTTAATATTTCAATAATTTCTTCTTCAGTTTTATAAACCAATAATTTTGAACATTTTATACATACACATTTTAATATTGATATTATATGCTCAAAATAGCCTAAATGAAAAACAGGTTGTGCTAATGTTATATGACCAGAATGACCCGGACAATAATTTGAATCTAAACCACATGTTAAACATTCCAATTCATTTGATGTTACACCCATTCTTTGATCAATCAAACCACCCTTTTGGGGTTCAGTGTTATCATAAAACTCATATTTTAATAATCCTGGCGTATTTTTACCTAAAGCAGATATATTTTTAATTTCTTTGTTTCCTAATATCGTAAAATCAATTCTTGTAATAGCAGCTGTTTTTTCATTATATCTATGAGCGTTGAGCATTAAATATATATATATATTCTTATATTCTTTATATTATTTTAATTAAAATTCATTTTTTTTACACATTCTATATAATTTAAAAATTTTGATCATATTCTTGATATATATGAATTGTTATACATCGAATTATACATATTTACATAAATATAAACAATATAATGTCTTGAAAAATTGTTCTATTAGAATAATCAAGTGAGTGTAATGAATTGTATATTGGTGGTGATTATTTCTTATAATAATTATTTCCAGAAATAATATTTTGCTATTAGTTTATGTTCTTTATATCATTATTTAGTTAATATATACACATTTTTTAAGACATATATATTGTTAAAAATTGAAAAAATGAATATATGTTAACTGTTATTATTAAATTTATAAAATGTTTAGATTAACAAAAATACCTTTTGGATTTGCTTTTAGTAATTATATATCTTATTGCGATTATGATAAAAATATATATGATAAACACCTTCATGAAACATTGACAAAAAAAGAATTTTATGCAAAATTTCCGAATTATAAACCATTAAAAATAATTCGTTCAGATATGACACATAAGGATTATGTTTATTCAATGGGATTGAATACAATTAATAAATTTAAACCTTTTGATACATGCACTCCGGGTGGATTTTATTTGGCAGATTGTACAGATATATTTAAATATTCATCTTATGGAGAAAATGTTGCATTAATTTCATTACCGGATGATGCACTGATATATGTAGAAGAAAATAAAATAAAAGTTAATAAATTATGTATAAATGAAATTATTTCAAAACAAAAATATGTTGATAATTTAATAAGTAAAAATGAACAATTGAAAGTTGTTAAAAATGATGGTTTAGCAATTCAATACATTCAAAATCCTGATAAAGATATTCAATTAGAAGCTGTTAAAAATGGTGGTTCTGCTATTCAATATATTCAAAATCCTGATAAAGATGTTCAATTAGAAGCTGTTAAAAATAATGGTTGGGCTATCGAATATATTCAAAATCCTGATAAAGATGTTCAATTAGAAGCTGTTAAAAATAATGGTTGGGCTATTCTATATATTCAAAATCCTGATAAAGATGTTCAATTGAAAGCTGTTAAAAATAATGGTCTGGTTATTCAACATATTCAAAATCCTGATAAAGATGTTCAATTAGAAGCTGTTAAAAATAATGGTTTTGCAATTAAATATATTCAAAATCCTGATTTTGTTCTAAAAATTATTAGTACATTTAAAATTTATATGTTTTTTTAATAATAAATTACACATATTGTTAGTCATTTTTTTATATCATTATTTAGTTAATATATACACATTTTTTTATATCATTATTTAGTTAACATATACACATTTTTTTATATCATTATTTAGTTAATATATACACATTTTTTAAGGCATATATATTCAAAAAATTGAAAAAATAAATATATGTTAACGGTTATTATTAAATTTATAAAATGTTTAGATTAACAAAAATACCTTTTGGATTTGCTTTTAGTAATTATATATCTTATTGTGATTATGATAAAAATACATATGATAAACACATTCATGAAACCTTAACAAAAAAAGAATTTTATAAAAAATTTCCGAATTATAAACCATTAAAAATAATTCGTTCAGATATGACACACCATAATTATGTTTATTCAATGGGATTAAATACAATTAATGAATTTAAACCTTTTAATACATGCTCTAATGGTGGATTTTATTTGGCAGATTGTACAGATATATTTAAATATTCATCTTATGGAGAAAATGTTGCTATGATTTCATTACATGATGATGTGATGATATATGTAGAAGCTAATAAAAACAAACGAATTTAGTACATCAATAATAAAAAATAAAAGTGGAATGAAATGTAAAAATTTAATAAGTAAAATAAATTATAAAAAACTGAATAAAGTGTATATTTATTAGAAAAATTAAAAAAAAAATAAGAAAAAATATAAAACTGAAAAGTTTGTATAGTCTATTTATAGTAAGAAAGTAAAATTGTTAATAAATACAATTTTAAACTGGACTTACTATAATAGTATTTCATTTTTTTATACATTCAATATAATTTAAAAAATTGATTATTATATTGAATATATTTATTATTAAATTATGAACATGCATAAATCAACATACAATAAATTATTACCATGGTCTGAAAAATATAGACCAAATGCAATTTCAAATATAATTTATCATGAAAAAATAACAAAAGCCATAACAAATTATTTAGAATTAAAAAAATTACCTCATTTGTTGTTTTATGGACCATCTGGAACAGGTAAAACATCTTGTATTGTCGCAACAGCAAAACATTATTATGGTGATGATTTTTACGATATGGTTTTAATTTTAAATGCGAGTGAAGAAAGAGGAATTGAAACAGTTAGAAACAGAATTAAACAATTTGTAACAACTTGCAGTTTAACTGAAAATAAATCAACACCTCCATTTAAATTAATAATTTTAGATGAAATTGATGCTATGACTGATGATGCTCAAGCAATTTTAAGAAAAGTTGTAGAAAAATATGTAAATAATGTAAGATTTTGTTTCATTTGTAATTATTTAAAAAAAATTAATCCAGCCATACAATCAAGATGCATCATTTTTAGATTTAGTCCTGTTCCTGATGTTTATTTGGAAAAATTTGTTAATGACATTTGTATTAATGAAAATATTAAAATAAATAATGATGCTATTAAATTGATTGTTAAAAGAACCAATGGAGATATGAGAAAATTATTAAACATTTTACAATCAATTAATATGTACATTGATCCTAACAATGATAAAAATAAATTAATTGTAAATGATTGTATTGTTGGCAAAATTCTTTCATGCCCCACAGAAGACAATATTAAAACAATTTTTAAAATTATTCAAGAAGAAACTTTAAACAATTCATATCAAAAAATTACTAAAATATTGAATCATAATTCCATTTCATTGTTTGAGTTAATTAATTGTGTATATGATTGTTTGATGAATAAAATAATAAATAATGATGATAATATAATAAAATATGATATAAATAAATGTGTTAAAATACTTAAAAATTTGAGTTTGATAAGCGAAAACTCATCTTACTGTAATAGTGATAATATACAATTTATATCATTTTTATCGGTTTTTTATTTATAAAAAAAATTGATTAAAAGAATATAAATTGAATATAAATATATCATATATAATGTCATATAAAAAAACAAATCCTTTTGCCCTATTAGATAGTGATAGTGATAATGAAACTAAATTATCAAGTATTATTGATAGTAATAACAATAATAATAATAACAATGGACAATATAAACATACAATCAAAAATAATAAAGAAAAACATATAATACGCAATGATTTAGAAAACAATAAATTCTCTTCAAATAAATTTGAAGAAGATGTCATGAACCAATTTTATGGAAAAAAAATTTATAATAAACATCATAAATATAATAATACAACTAATACATTTAATACATCTAATACATCTAATACATCTAATACATCTAATACATCTAATACAACTAATATATCCAATATATCTAATATAACTAATTCATCAGATATGAATAATTCTACAAATACACAAAATGAATTTATCAAAGTTATTAATAAAAAAAAAGAGACAAAAATGATGATTGAATGTAAATATAAAAATATAGAAAATAATTTAGAAAATATTGTGATGGAAAATAATTACAATGTTTTAGCTCATCATAATGATGACAAATCATGGGATTATAATAGTTATTTTAACATGACTTGTTTAAAAACTTGGGGTGATATAGCAACATTTTTTAATACAATTTCAACTGCCAAAGGAGAATGTAATTACACTGATTTTGATTTATTTGTTATGAAAAATGAAATTTCACCAATGTGGGAAGATAAAGAAAATAGATCTGGTTCAATTTGTTCAGTAAAAATTGATTCATTGTTTGAAGCAAACAAAATTTTTAAAAATTTAGTTGTACATATGGCAAATAATACATTGCTTAAATTTAATCCATCCACTTGGAATACAGTAAATGGAATTTCATTTAGTTCTAAAAAATTAGATAATGCCACAGAAACTTATTACACTATAATCAAAATCTGGTTTAAAATAAATATACTAAATTATCCTTCAATTGATAAACTTTTAAATGATGATATCAATCATCAAATTAATAAATATTCAATAAAAAACAGACAAATCAAACCTGAATATTAAACAATGTATTTTTTATACTTGTATATTTAATTAAATTTTTTTTAATATCACTTTTTTGTTTATTCAATGAATATATTTTTTTTCATATTCATTTTATTTACACTTTTTACAAGTTCTCTTTTAATTTCTACAATCAATTTTGTATATGTGTTTTTTATATTGTTCAAATTCTTTTTGAATATATATTTTTTTCAAAAAACAACTTTTTCATCACTTTTGTGTTTAGACATTTAACATATAAATAATTATATATTAAAAAAAATCGGCATTTGAAAGTGTCATTATAGTTAGTGTATTTATCAATGATTTTGATGATTTGACTAATCATTTTATTAAAACTTTAAAAAAAATTGATTTTGAAAATTAATATGATGTATTCTTATTAAGTAAAGATGTTTAATTGTTTTAATATATTTAAAAAAAAAAATCATAAAACAGTCGATGTGTCATATAGTAAATTTGATCTAAATAATGTTAAAGGAAATTTTTATGTTGATTCAGTTTATGATGGTGATACAATATGTATTCTCATACCAACAAAATTATCAATATATGAAATGCTTGATAAAAACACAATTGATTTAAATACCAATACTAATCCAACAGACAAAATTATTATAAATAAAGTCCGTGTTAGATTGTATGGAATTGATACACCAGAATTAAAACCTAAAAAAGATTTAGTGGAAAGAAATTTACATATTGAAAAAGCTATTAAAGCAAAAAATTATTTATCCCAATTGATTTTGAATAAAATTGTCAAAGTTGAATTTTTTACAAATGATAAATATGGAAGACCTTTAGTAAAATTATATGTAAAAAATATTATTTCAAATGAAATATGTCTAAATGAATTAATGATCAAAAAAGGCTATGCTAATAAATATCTTGGTTCTACTAAAGATGACAATTTTAAATTTGTTGATGTTGAATTTTAGTATCATTTAATGATGTATTTTTACTTAAGATAATTAAATCAATACTTTTTTTATATAAAAACATAAATAAAAAATATAAATTTAATATTCAATTTCAAAAATACATGATTGTTGAAATTTTATTTGACCACTTAAACATTATTTTTTATATCCAATTTGATTAGAAATAAATCTAAAATCATATGACCAATGGGTGTGTCCACTGATTCAACAAATAATGTTATTATTAAAAAGTTCTTTATGAAGATTGTTCCATGAAAAATAGTTTGATATAGGTAATGGCTGTGAAGAATATTTCGGATTTGAAGTATTTTTTTATTGGAGGAAAATGGGTTATGATAAGTGATTTTGTATTTACTGTTTTATTTGTTTCTAGATAATTTTTTAATTTGTTTAATTGTGTTCTACTAATCAAATTTATATATTGTTCATTTAATAACACGTGAAAATCCATAATCACATGTCCATAATGTTGTTCCATATACTTCTAAATTATCATGAATTTTAACTGATGAATTATTTAATAAATATACATTGTTAAATTCATCACAAATTTGTTTATATTTAATTTCAAGTTTTGAAAAACTTATTTTTTTATTGATATTTTTGTGTTGTTGATAAAATTCATAATTTCCCAAAACATAAAAAGTTTTATCCCAATTGTTTGAACAATATGATAAAAAATTTTTTATTTTTTCTTCATGTCCAATTGATAATGTTCCAATGTCTCATGCCAAAAAAAGATATTTTGTAGTTGGCACTATTTTTGGATAACTTGTATAAAATTCAAGATGTATATCCGAAATAACTTGAATTTTTATTTTATTCATTATTGATTTATTTATATGAAACATTGTTTTATAGAACATTATATATTCATTTTTTTAATCAATATTTATCATGTTATTAATTAAGTAATATGCTTATACACAAATCATAAATTATAAAAAAGTTTATATGATAAATAATGTTTTTATTCATATTAAAATATTATAGATTTAATGATGAGAAAATATTTTAATTAACCCACATCTGTTGAATATTTTAAAATTAAATGAATATTATAATAAAAAAATTTATAATATTTCAAAAGAACTATAAAAAATAGTTTGTTCTAAAAATTATAAATTTATTAATACTTTCATGTTGTTAAAAAATTGAATTTTATATAATATGAATGAGATATTATAAAATTTAATTATGAATGAATTAATAGAAACCAGAGATTATTGGATTGTGAATGAATATTTAATATTTAAACCTAAATTTAATAGTTCTTTAGATAAATACGCTAATTTATTAAACAAATGTACACATTTAATATTTTCAAATTATAATGATTGGAAAATTTGCATTGAAACTAATAATAAACAAATGTATGTGTGTAGATATGATGAACAATGTGTAAATTCAAAATTTGATCAACCAATTGAATTAAATCAAAATCTAACACATTTTACTATGGGAAATGATTTTAATAAACCAATTAAATTAAATCACAATCTTACACATTTGATAATGGGTTACAATTTTAATCAACCAATTCAATTAAATCAAAATCTTACACATTTGATGTTAGGATACTTTTTTAATCAAC